>PPYE01030494.1_pt1 | contig 20463 bp, 24 predicted proteins | sample 1559881 | NCBI WGS metagenome assembly PPYE01 (sample SAMN08240022, study PRJNA423297) | Human gut metagenome, whole genome shotgun sequencing project.
GAATTACATTTCCACCGAGTTTGCGAGACGCATCGGCGCGAAGGAAGAGGAGGCGTTCTTTACGGGTGACGGAACGGGCAAGCCTACCGGCATCCTGGCTGCGGCAGGCGGCGCGGAAGTGGGCGTGACGGCGGCAGCGGCAACGGCGCTCACGGCGGATGAGGTCATTGACCTGTTCTACAGCCTGAAGTCGCCTTACCGCAAGAATGCGGTGTGGGTGCTGAATGATACCACGGTCAAGGCGATCCGCAAGCTGAAGGACAGCCAGGGGCAGTATCTGTGGCAGCCTTCTTTGGTGGCTGGCACGCCTGATACCATCCTCGGCAGGCCGGTGAAGACTTCCGCGTTCATGCCTGTGGCTGCGGCCGGGGCAAAGTCGGTGGCGTTCGGTGATTTCAAGTATTACTGGATTGCGGACAGACAGGGCAGGAGTTTCAAGAAGCTGTCGGAGCTTTACGCGGCGACCGGGCAGGTGGGATTCCTCGGCAGCCAGAGGGTTGACGGCAGGCTGATCCTTCCTGAGGCGGTCAAGGTGCTGAAGCAGAAGGCGTCCTAAGAGGATAATGAGTTTTTTGGGGATGGTGTAACGGGTTGTTGCGCCATCCCCGGTTTTACAGGTTGTGCGGTGAAAGAACGGACGGGGATGCGGACTGCGTCCCCGCCCATTTATGGAGGATGTATTGATGGTTGTGACGGTAGAGGAAATGAAGAATTATCTGCGCGTGGACTTTGAGGATGATGACGCTTTGCTGTCGCACCTGATCGGGGAGGCGCAGCACATCTGCATGGAGATAGCGAGGATGGACGATGCGGAAGAGTTTGGGAATGAGCCGGTGGCGAGGATTGCCGTCATGTATGCCGTGGCGTATCTGTATGAGCATCGGGAGGAGGCTGACCACCATGCGCTTGTGCTGGGGCTGAGGAACCTTCTTTTCGGCATCCGGAGGGAGGGGTTCTGATGGATGCGGCACTTTTGAATGAGAAGGTGGTTTTCCAGAAGAATGAGACGGCCATTGATGATGCCGGGAACCATAAAAACGTCTGGACGGAGTATTATTCCTGTTTCGCCACGATCGGCGGAGAGGGGCTGGCATCCTCAAAGGAGAAGGAGGCAGCGGGGCTGACGGTGGAGGATGTGTCCATGACGGTGACGGTGCGGTACTGCGGCAGGACGGCGCAGGTCACTTCCACGGGGTACAGGATTGTTTTTCATGGTGAGGTTTATGACATTGTGAACGTGGACCATATGAATTTCAAGAAAAAGTGCCTGAAGTTCCTGTGCAGGAAGGCACGGAGATGATCCGGCGGGAGATGGAAGGAAGGTGTGGTTATGGCGACGGACAGGATCAGGGTTGACCGGCTTGCCGCGGCGGTGATGGAAGGGCTGGAGGATTATGCGGAGCTTGCGGCGGAGGAACTGAAGGAAGCGGTGAAGAAGACCGGGGAGGAATGCAGGAAGGACGTGCAGGAGGCGGCACCGGAGAAGACCGGGAAGTATAAGAAGTCCTGGGCGGTGAATACGACGAAGGAGTCCGCGAACGGGATGACGGTGACGGTGCATTCCAGGAACCAGTACCAGCTGACGCACCTGCTGGAGTTCGGCCATGCGAAGCGGGGCGGGGGAAGGACGAGGGCGTTTCCCCATATCGCGCCGGCGGAGGAGAAGGCTGCGGAGCATCTGGAACGGGAGATTGAATCGAGGCTGAACCGGATGTGACAGAGTTGCGGTGTTTGGAATATCAGGTTTGCGGGGTGGTCATATGGAACACAGGGAAGTTATGGAGATGATGGGTGAGATGGGGCTGCCCTTTGCCTATCATCATTTTGCGGAGGGGGAGAGCCCGGAGCCGCCTTTCGCAGTTTTTTATTATCCGGGGGATGACAATTTTGCGGCGGACGGGAAGGTGTATTTTAAGATCAATCAGCTGCACATTGAGATCTACACGGATCTGAAGGATCCGGCATTGGAACAGGGGGTTGAAGCGGTGCTGGAGAGGCACGGCATCTTCTATCGGAAGGCGGAGAGCTGGATCGCGGAAGAGAGGCTGTACGAGGTCCTGTACCGGATGGAAGTATAGGCTGCGGAGCCGCAGCGGAAATAATCTATGGCTGTTTGCAGCCGGAAAGAGAGGAAAAGGAAATGGCAGGTAAGAACAAGGTTAAGTACAACATCTGCAACGTGCATTATGCGATGCTGTCGGAGAGCGAGCAGGGGGAGATCACGTTCGGCACGCCGAAGGCGCTTCCTGGCGCGGTGTCCATCAGCCTGGATAAGAACGGGGAGCCGACGCCTTTTTACGCAGACGGCGTGAAGTATTACACCATCAACAATTCGATGGGTTATGACGGGGATCTGGAACTGGCGCTCATCCCGGAGGAGTTCAGGACGGACGTGCTGAAGGAGACGCTGGATGAGAACAAGGTGCTTTTGGAGAATTCCAATGCGGAGACGGGTTCCTTCGCGCTTCTGTTTGAGTTTGACGGCGATGTGAGGAAGATACGCCACGTGCTTTACAACTGTGCGGCATCCAGGCCTTCCATCGGGGGCAAGACCAACGAGGAGGAGAAGGAAGTGCAGACGGAGACCATATCCATCAAGGCAAGGCCGCTGCCGAACGGGTATGTGAAGGCGAAGACCGGGGACGAGACCACGGAGGAGACGTATGCGGGCTGGTATTCCGATGTGTATATGCCCGTGACCACGCAGCCGGGAACGGCGGAATAGGAGGCAGGTTATGAGTATCAGACAGAATATCGAGATAGACGGGAAGCAGGTGCCTTTCAGGGCATCTGCGGCCATCCCGCGGATTTACAGGATGAAGTTCCAGAGGGACATTTACAAGGATCTGGCATCTTTGGAGAAGGCGGTCAGCAAAGAGACGGAGGAGGTTTCCAACCTGGATATGTTCTCTTTGGAGATGTTTGAGAATATCGCCTATGTGATGGCGAAACACGCGGATCCGGAGGTGCCGGATGATCCGGTGGAGTGGCTGGACGGGTTCAATACGTTTTCCATTTACCAGGTACTGCCGAGGCTGATCGAATTGTGGGGGCTGAACATGAGGAGCGACGCGGAGGCTAAAAAAAACTTCGCAGCACTGAGCGGCAGATGACAACGCCGCTCTTCCTGCTGCGGTGCGTGCAGATGGGGCTTTCGATGGAAGATCTGGAGCATCTGTCCATAGGCTTGGTCAATGATATGTTCATTGAGAGCAGGAATGATGACTTTAATTATAAAGAGGTTGCCGGACAGGAGGATTTCGATTCGTTTTAGCAAGATATGTGTGGAAATTGAAAATGGATGCCGATATAATGAAAAGGTGGCTTGGGCTGTAAATCATTGTTTGGAGGAAGCACACGAATGAAGTACACCTTAAAAAATGGAGATGAAATTATTGTTAGATATCCACAGTTAGAAGATGCGTCGCAAATAACCACCTTAATGAAAACCGCAGATAAGGAAACTATGTTTTTGGCAAGAGAGCCCGGCGAATTTACAACTACAGAAGAACGGGAGAGAGAGATTATTACGAATGTCTTAAATAGCAACGATATGGCATGGTTTGTTGTAGAATATGCCGGGAAAATTGTTGGACAATGTTCCGTAGGATTAGTTAGACGATATAGACGTTATTGGCATAGAGCAGAGGTTGCTTTTGTCCTATATGAAGAATATTGCAATTTGGGTATTGGTGGAAAGATGATGCAGGAATGTCTGGCATGGTGCAGGGGACATGATGTTTCTCAAGTTGAGTTAGATGTAGTTACTACAAATGCGCGTGCGATAAAAATGTATCAAGCGTTTGGCTTTGAGATAGTTGGTACAATACCGGATGCTTTAAAGTATCAAGATGGTACAACGGCAGATGAATATTATATGGTTTGCCGATTATAAAAGCGATGGGTATGCTCGTTGTAAAACTTGTAAATAAAATTCCTGTTTGGCATCTTGAGAAGGGAAACTATGGTGATGACAAAGAATAAAGAACTTGTAGATTACATAATGGATCAACTATCTGATTTGGGAGATATTCGGAATATTCCCATGATGGGAGGATATATCTTTTACTATCGAGAACGAATCTTTGGTGGGATTTATGGTAAAGGTTTTATGGTGAAGATTACAGAGGCCAGTAAAAAATATATGCCGGATAGTGAGCCGGAACCACCGTATGAAGGCGCAAAACCTATGTTGCAGGTAACCATTCTGGATGACAGAGAGACGCTGCAAAAAATGGTTGAAGAAATGTATCCGGAATTACCTGAAATAAAAGCAAAGAAAAAGACACCAAATAAAAAGTGATAGGATGATTCTAAATTGGTAAATCACAACTTGTAAAGGGAAAAGTAATGAAACATTCTATGAATTTACAAAAGTATTATATAACAGAGGATTTATTTCCTAAAATTTTTACTGATTATGTGGAAAAGGACTATGGGATTCTTTTCTTCAATGAAAACAATAAAGATTCGTATGACTCTAATCATGCGGTTATATACAAAGAAAAAATAAGTGATTTTCAAACAGTACTTGAAGACATCAAAAAGTTTTATAAAGCAAAAGGAATTAATCCGATTATTTATCAGGCTACTGCGGATAGCGGATTTTTTAATGAAATTAAGAAGGAATTACGTAATGCCGGATATAAGAGTTGGGGAGAAGAACATAGATATATGCTTCCTTTGGAGGAAAATGCCATTAGAGAAAACGAAGAAGTTATTGTAAAGTGCGTTGATACATGGATTGATGATATTGAAACTGTATTTATTGAAGCAGAAGAACCCTGGGAAATTGAAGTAGTCAAGAAGACGTTGGAATATGATATGGCAAGATGTTTTATTGCATATTATGAAGGGAATCCGGCAGGAGTTTTATATTGTCACATTCAAGACGGTGTAATTAGGGGAGATTATCTCTTAGTTACGCCAAAATATAGATGCAAGGGTATAGGAAGAAATATTTTTTCAAAATATGTTGTCTGGTGTAATGAACAGGATGCAGAGGCTTATTTATGGCCGGATGGAGAGACGGCTGAGAGAATTTATTATGAAGCCGGATATCGTTATGTAGGGACTGTGATTGCCGGAAGAGCCGTTTATGATGAGAAAGAGAAGAACGAAATCCCGGAATTAAAGAGAAACACTATTGTTTGAGACACCAAAATAAAATAATGACTGATAAGTGGTCAGTAATATTTACCTGAGCAAATTCTTGTTCGTTTAACTGAATACGAAATGTAACTGGGGCATCTGTCGGAAGGCGGGTGCTCTTTTCACGCTCGGAGAAATCCGGGCTTTTTTGATGCTTATTTTTGGAGAGGGGTGAGCTGTCGGTGGCTAACAGGATTAAGGGGATTACCGTTGAGATCGGCGGCGATACCACAAAATTGCAGACTGCCTTAAGGGGAGTCAACGGAGAAATTAAGAATACCGAGGCGCAGCTTCGGGATGTGAATAAATTACTGAAGCTGGATCCGGGGAACACGGAACTGATCGCGCAGAAGCACAGGCTCCTGGGGCAGGCGGTGGATGAGACAAAAGAGAAACTGGAGGCTTTGAAGGAAGCGCAGCGGCAGGCGGATGAGGCACTGAAGAACGGCACGATCTCGCAGGAGCAGTATGACGGGCTGCAGAGGGAGATTGCAGAGACGGAGCAGAAGCTGAGGACGCTGGAGGAACAGGCGAACCAGTCCGCCACGGCTTTGCAGAAGATCGCGGCGACCGGGGAGAAGCTGCAGGATGTGGGGAGCAGCATAGAATCCGCCGGGAAGAAGATCATGCCGGTGAGTGCGGCTGTGACAGGGCTTGGCGTGGCTTCCGTGAAGACGGCGGCGGATTTTGAGAGCGCCATGAGCAAGGTGGCGGCGGTATCAGGTGCATCTGCAGGCGAGATAGAGGCACTGTCCAAAAAGGCGAGGGAGATGGGCGCGTCCACGAAGTTTTCCGCATCCGAGGCGGCGGAGGCTATGAACTATATGGCGATGGCCGGCTGGAAGACGGAGGACATGCTGGGCGGCATCGAGGGCGTGATGAACCTTGCGGCGGCATCCGGGGAAGACCTGGCGACCACATCCGATATCGTGACGGACGCGTTGACGGCGTTCGGGCTTACGGCATCCGATTCCGGGCATTTTGCGGACGTGCTGGCGGCGGCTTCTTCCAACGCGAACACGAATGTGTCCATGATGGGCGAGACGTTCAAGTATTGTGCGCCTATCGCCGGGGCACTGGGATTTTCCGTGGAGGACACGGCGGAGGCCATCGGCCTGATGGCGAATGCGGGCATCAAGTCCAGCCAGGCGGGCACGTCCCTTAGGACGATCATGAACAACCTGTCCGGGGAGGTGAAGATCTGCGGCGCGTCCATCGGGGAAGTGACGGTGGCGACCACCAATGCGGACGGCTCCATGAGGGACCTGTCGGATATCCTTGCGGACTGCAGGACGGCATTTTCCGGGCTGTCCGAGAGCGAGAAGGCGGCAGCGGCGGAAAGCCTGGTGGGGAAGAATGCGATGTCTGGATTCCTTGCCCTGATGAACGCGGGCGAGGCGGATATCAATAAACTATCGGGAGCCATTGCGAACTGTGACGGCAGGGCGCAGGAGATGGCGGACACGATGAACAACAACCTGGAGGGGCAGCTGACGATCCTGAAGTCACAGCTGCAGGAACTGGCGATCTCTTTCGGGGAGATCCTGCTCCCGGCGGTGAAAAAGATCGTGGGCGGCCTGCAGGGGTTCATCGACATGCTGAATTCGCTCCCGCCGGGGGTGAAGGAGACGGTGGTGACGGTGGGGCTGATCGTGGCTGCCCTGGGGCCGGTGCTGATCATTGTGGGGAAGGTCATTTCGGCGGTCGGTACCATTATGACCATTGTGCCGAAGCTGGCGGGCGTCATCAATGTGGTGAAGGGTGCTTTTGCGGCGCTGAATGCCACGATGCTGGCGAACCCGATCGTGCTGATCATTGCGGCGATCGCGGCACTGGTGGCGGCATTTATTTATCTGTGGAATACGAATGAGGAGTTCCGGCAGTTCTGGATCAACCTGTGGGAGGACATCAAGGAGATCGCGGTGGCGGTCTGGGAAGGACTGAAGGAATTTTTCAAGGCCGCGTGGGAGGCGATCAAGGGTATCTTCACGGCGGCATTTGAGGTCATCAAGACGGTGGTGACCACGTATTTCAATCTGTATAAGACGATCATCGAGACCGTGTTCAATGTGATAAAGACCATCATCACAACGGTCTGGGAGGCGGTCAAGGGGATTTTCACGACGGCGTTTGAGGTCATCAGGACGATCGTGACCACCTATTTCAACATTTACAAGACCATCATTGAGACGGTGGTAAATGTGATAAAGACGGTGATCGAGAATGTCTGGAATACGATCAAGACGGTCATTACCACGGTGATGGAGGCGATCAGGACAGTTTTTACAACGGTCTGGGAAGCGATAAAGACCATCATCGGGGCGGCGGTCAGCGGCATCAAGGCGCTGATCACGGGCGATTTTGAGGGCGTGAAGAATGCCATCGCCACGATCATGGAGACGATTAAAAATACATTTTCGACCGTCTGGAACACGATCAGGAATACGGTCAGCACGGTTCTGAATGCCATCAAGGGGTGTGTTTCCAATATTTTCACCGGCATCGTGAATGCCGTGAAGAATGCGATGGCGAATGTGCTGAATGCGGTGAAGAGCGGGTTTGCCAATGTGAAGAACCATATCACGGGGCTGGCATCGCAGGCGTTCAGCTGGGGCAAGGACCTTGTCATGGGGATCGTGGACGGCATCAAGTCCTGCATCAACGCGGTGGGGGACGCGGTGAAGTCGGTTGCGGATAAGATCAAGGCGTTCCTGCATTTCTCCGTGCCGGATGAAGGGCCGCTGACGGATTATGAGAGCTGGATGCCGGACTTCATGAAGGGGCTGGCGAAGGGCATTGAGCAGTCCAGGGGCATGGTGGCCAAGGCGGTGGAAGGCCTGTCGGCGGATATGGTGGTCACGCCGAGGATGGAGGAAATGGCTTTTGCCGCGGCCGGAGGCGGTACGGCGGCAGCGGCTCCCGGAGGGTTTGATGCGGCTTCCCTTGTGTCGGCGATAAGGGAAGGCATGAAGGGCGTGAACGGATCCGGGGATATCGTGATACCGATTTATCTGGGAGGTACGATGCTGGATGAGGTGATCGTGAACGCGCAGCAGAGGAACAATCTGCGGAGCGGCGGACGAGCGTGAGAAGAAGTTCTAATCGCTCATGCCAATGGGCATTTCGCGAAGAACTTCTAAATTTCACGCAAAAGAATTGCTGCGCAATTCTTTCAGTATGTGGAAAGGCAGGTGGAGAGGAATGGCTTTTATACAGTATCTGAATTTTGACGGGGAGAACCTTCCCCTGCCGGATTCCTATGAGGTGGAACTGAAGGACGTGGAGGCGGATTCCGGAGGGGAGACCGAGGCTGGGACGAAGCAGAGGGATGTGGTCAGGACGGGGGTTGTGACGATCACGGTGAATTTTTCCGTTTCCCCGGCATGGCTGAAAAAGCTGACGGAGTATAAGAATAGGGACAAGATACAGGTGCGGTATTTTGACACGGAGACGCTGGACGTGAAGCAGACGGAGATGTTTGTGGATGGGTTCAAGGCGAAGCTGGAGAAGGATACAAGCTATAAGGGGCTGTGGAATGTGGGGTTTACGCTGAGGGAGTTCTGATGGGATTATAGAATTTTAGATAAAATGACGATATAATAAGAACATAGTTATTAAATCGGTTGGATTGTATAGGGATTAAATCACATGAAAAATAAAAATATACTTTGTTCTTTTGATTATTGTGGATGGCATAAAGGATTTTATAATGATGATAATTTCAGAGATTCGTTATTAAAAATAGAATATGCAGATTTTTTTAAATTACCTGATGATGACGAATTTCCTTATAGTTCGGCATATGATTTGTTATGTGGTTCATGCAATTATTTTGCGTTATCATTGCAAAAGATATTCGGCTATAGTCCATATATCATTGAAGGAATAAGCACGAAAGGATTCCACGCTTTTTGCCAGATATACAGAAATAGAGAATGGTATTATGTTGATGCAAGAGGGATAACTTCGAGTTTTGATGAATTTATGGATATGGCAAAGAAGTTTGTGACAGGTGAATATATTATCAGACCGGTTAATCCTGATGATATAGCTGATTGGGAAAGCAATAGTAATTATATTAAAGAGGCTCATGCATTTTCAGAAGCCGTAATCAAGAAGTATATAGAATGTTATGTATTTGAAGAATAAAATTTTTCAAATCAAACAATGCTGAATGGCGCTTGCAGAGATGCAGGCGTTTTTCTTTGCCCGGAAATGGGAGGTGGTCGGGTGTATCCGGTTAGTGATGATTTTTTGCAGGCGGTACAACAGAATACGAGGAAATATTACTGGACGGGGCGGATCACCACCAAAGCGGGCGCAGTGCATGAGTTCGGGTATGATGACATTGTGAAGGGCAGCGGGTATATCAGCCGGCAGTGCTGCGGCTCCAATGAGATGGAGCTGGGGACGGTGTATGCGGCGGAGATGGGGATCACGCTGTTTTCAAGGATTGACCGGTACACGCTGGAGGATGCAAAGGTGGAACTGTTCTACCATCTGGGGCTGGAGGGCGGTTCCTATGAGACGGTGCCGATGGGCGTTTTTGAGGTTTCAGAGGCAAACAGGACGGTGAAGTGCCTGGAGATCAAGGGCTATGACTATATGCTGCGGTTTGACAGGAGTTTCAACGGCTTTGAGACTGTGGGCACGGCATTTGATTTTATAAATCTTTGCTGTACGGCCTGTCATGTGGAGATGGAACAGGGCAGGGAAGTAATCGAGGCGATGCCGAACGGTTCTGAAATGCTCTCCCTCTACACGGAGAGGGGGAACGACATTGAGACCTATCGGGATGTGCTCTACTATGTGGGGCAGGTGCTGGGAGGTTTCTGGATCATAAACCGTCTGGGGAAGCTGGAACTTAGGAAGTGGGGCGCAGAGCCGGTGGTGACCTTCGGGATCAGGCACAGGTTTTCTTCCAGTTTTTCCGATTTCATTACGAGGTACACGGCGGTCAGTTCCACGAACATGAAGACGGAGACGGCGGAGTATTACCATCTGGTTCCGGATGACGGGCTGACCATGAACCTGGGCGTGAACCCACTTTTGCAGTTCGGGGTGGATGAGACGAGGCGCGAGCTCTGCGAGAATATCCTGAATGATGTGGCGGCCATCAATTACGTGCCTTTTGATTCGGATACCATCGGGAACCCGGCACTTGACCTGGGGGACGTGCTGCGGTTTTCGGGCGGACAGGCGGATGCCGGGAAACTGTCCGCGGTCACTTCCATGCAGATCAAAATCGGGGGAAAGCACACCCTGAAGGGCGTGGGGAAGAACCCGCGGCTTGCGAGGGCGAAGAGCAAGAATGACAAGAACATTTCGGGGCTGCTGAACCAGATCGAGGAAAACAAGACGGCAGGCAGGATCGGGATCCACACTTTCACGAATGCATCCGCATTTACCGTGGGGGAGACGGATGTGAAGATCATATCCGTGGAGTTTGCGGTAAGCGAGGATGTGATGGCGCAGTTCTTCGGCTCGGTCATCGTGGACGTGAGCGCGGAGGCAAGGGAAGTGAGGGCTGCTGCACGGGGGGATGTCGTGATCCCGTCCGTGGAGGTGGAGGCGGTGCCGGAGCAGGATGCCGGCGGTGCGGAAATGTCCGGGGAGGGCGGCTCTGCGGAAGATGAGGGTTCCCAGAGCGGGAATGCCGCCATCGGGAACACGGCGGAGCAGACGGTTTCCGTGGAGCTTCCGGTCGTCTGGAATGAGGACGGCGAAGCGGCGGTGCATTTTACTTTTGAGTTCAATGATTCCGTCATTGAGATCCATCAGCCGGAGGAAACCTGGCATTCGGGCAGGCATACCATTTTCCTGTATTACCCGGTGGAGCACGTTATACCGAATTTCAGGAACATTTTCAACGTGTACATGAGATGCACGGGAGGGACTGCCGGGATCAGCACAGGCGGATGCCTCGCTGCCATTATGGGGCAGGGAATGGGTGCCGGGGAAGCCTGGGACGGCGAGATCAAGGTTGAGGAGTATATCCGGAAGCCCGGCATCGGCACGGTGCTCAGGATGCGGGTGTTTGCGGACAGGGTTTCCTATGAGGTTGATGAGACGGTGAAGAGGAGCTACGGCGACACATTCACGCACAGATTTGGAATCGGCGCTTTTGCAATGCCGGTGGAAACGGGAGGTATAAGATGAGGTTACGGGGAAACATGGTCATTGAGCTGACCGATGAAAATACAGGAACGGTGGAACGGATCGAGGAAGAGAATATGGTCACGAATGCGGTGAACCATATCCTGGGGCTGAACCCGATGGGGATCTTTTACAAGGTGGCCGGGGAGTACGACACGATGATGATCTGGAATGACAGGCTGCTGCCGGTCTGCCCGAACATGATCGGGGGAATCCTGCTTTATTCGGATCCGCTGACGGAGGATGCGGACAATATTTACCCGCCCACCGACAGGCTGCCCGTGGCTTATGCGAGCAATGACGTGAACGCCATGGCGAACGTGGAGAGGGGGAGCCTGAACCTGACGGAGAGCAAGCCGATAGACAACGGATACCGGTTTGTGTGGGAGTTCACGCCGAGCCAGGGGAACGGCACCATCGCGGCGGTGGCGCTGACTTCCGCGAGGGGAGGGAAGAATGCCTACGGCAGCATGGACGTCTCAAACACGGCTTTTTTGCAGCTGATGGAGACGAGGCTGGGCAGCCAGGAGAATACGGAACTGGCGGAGCTTTACAGCGTGGTGGAGGTGGATTTTGAGCATGACCTGATGTACAGCATGACCTACAAGGACCAGTCGGTGATCCTGAAGAAAAAGAGGCTGCCGGTCTTTTCCGTGGGGCTGAATGAGAGGCTGGATGACACGACAACGCCGGTCCTGGAGGAGACGGTGATTCACTGCAATGTTTTCCATTTTTTCAGCGGCTATACGCCGTATGGGGATTTCCTGGACGGGCATGACGGGTACTGGTATGGATTTTCCAACCAGGCGAATTCTTCCGGGGATGCTACGGTGTACTGGATTAAGATCAAGAAGGACGACCATTCCATGGCGGAGGGCACATGGACGCTTTCCAATGTCCACATGAAGTCGGTGGGATCGTTCAAGGTGGATACCTATGTGGAGCGTGCGTCCAGGGGCGTGATCCGGAACGGGTATCTGTATATCCATTCCTATGATGATACGGGGATGTACAAGATAAATCTGAACAATGTGGCGGATGTGACGCTGATACCGTTCGGGTTTACCTGTGCGAACAGGCCGCTGGGGCAGAGCAGCGGAACCGGTGCCACTTATATGGTGATGGTGAACGATTTGCTCATCGGGTATGACTACCTGATAAAGCCGGATGACACGGTCGTGCAGACGGCGGGCAATTACAAGTTCAATTATATCACCACGCCGCTGTTCCAGTATAAGGAATTTGCCTTCTGCTGGGGCGGGAATTACGGGACGGACTGCAGGATCGCGTATCTGGTCACGCCGTATCTGGCGAGCATCAATAACCTGTCGTCAGCGGTGGTGAAGAACACGGACAAGACGATGAAAATCACTTATGAGCTGACGGAGGAAGAAGGAACGGCATAAATCATTTTTGGATTCAGGTAACAGAGGGGGCTTTGGCGGATGCCGGAGTCCCTTTTCGTATGCAGATTTTTAAGGAAGAGAGGATGAGGATTATGAAAGAGTTTTGGAATGTGATCCAGGTGGTGTTCGCCGGAATCGGCGGATGGCTGGGATGGTTTCTGGGAGGCTGTGATGGACTCCTGTATGCGCTGGTGGCGTTTGCGGTGATCGATTACATTACGGGGGTGATGTGCGGGATTGCCGACAAAAAGCTGAATTCGGAGACCGGCTTCCGGGGGATTGCCAAGAAGGTGCTGATTTTTCTGCTTGTAGGGATCGCAAATATCCTGGATGTGGATGTCATCGGTTCCGGGAGCGTGCTCCGGACGGCGGTGATCTTTTTCTACATTTCCAATGAGGGCGTGAGCCTGTTTGAGAATGCGGCGCATCTGGGACTGCCGGTGCCGGAGAAGATGAAGAAGGTGCTGGAGCAGCTGCACGGGAAGGCGGAAGAGGACGGAGCCGGGAAGGACGGTGAGGACTGATGAAGTTGGTGGAGAGTATCCTGACGAGGAATCCCTGCTATACGGCGGGGAGGAAGATCACGGTGAAGGGGCTGATGCTGCATTCGGTGGGCTGTCCGCAGCCGAGGGCGTCAGCCTTTCTTAATTCCTGGAACAGGGAGAGTTATACGAGGGCGTGCGTGCATGGGTTCATTGACGCAAATGACGGCACGGTGTACCAGACGCTGCCCTGGGACCACAGGGGCTGGCACGGCGGCGGTTCTTCCAACAATACGCATATCGGCGTGGAGATGTGTGAGCCGTCCTGCATTACCTATACCGGAGGGGCGAATTTCAAGGTCGCTGCCGGAAAACTGGATGAGGCGAGGGCATGTGCAATGAGAACCTATCAGGCTGCGGTGGAGCTGTTTGCTATGCTGTGTAAGAAGTTTGAGCTGGATCCGATGGGGGACGGGGTGATCCTCTCCCACGCGGAAGGGCATAAAAGAGGGATCGCATCGAACCACGGGGATCCGGAGCATCTTTGGAGAGGTCTGGGGATGGCTTACACAATGAACGGATTCCGGAGGGATGTGAAGAAGGCGATGACCGGTGGTGATGGCGGTTCTGGGGCTGTGGCTGGACTGCAGGCAAGGGATCTGGAAGATATGGCTGAGGCGGATGTGATCGCAAAGGTCGGGGCATTGTTAACGGCTGACCAGAAGAAGAGCGGCATCCTTGCATCCGTTTCTATGGCGCAGTTCATCCTGGAATCCGGGTATGGGAAGTCGGAGCTGGCGGTCAATGCAAACAATGTGTTCGGGATGAAGGAGAGTCTGTCCGGGAATACCTGGGGCGGTTCTGTCTGGGACGGCAGTTCCGTTTATACGAAGATGACGAGCGAATGGGACGGGGAGAAATATGTGACGGTCACTGCGGATTTCCGGAAATATCCTGATGTGGAGACTTCCATCGCAGACCATTCCGCTTATTTGCTGGGTGCGGTGAACGGAAAGAAGAAACGGTATGAGGGGCTGAAGGGATGCACGGATTATCGGAAGGCTGTGGAGATCATCAAGGCCGGAGGGTACGCAACAAGCCCGGACTATGTGGAGAAGCTGTGCGATATTATTGAGAAATGGGGACTGACGAAGTGGGATGTTCCGTCAATGCCTGCGGAAGATAAGAAGGGCATGACAAATGCGAATTGTCCTTTTCTTGTGAAGGTCAGCATCCCGGATCTGAATATCCGCAAGGGAGCCGGTACCAATACCGGGAAGACCGGAAGATATACGGGTGTTGGAGTGTTCACGGTGGTTGAGGTGAGACAGGGCAAAGGTTCGGAGAAGGGCTGGGGACGGCTGAAATCTGGGGCTGGATGGATTGCTCTGGACTATTGCGAGAGGGTATAAGTGAATAAGGATAGAGTTTATGGCGGCATGGTGCATCGGGGGATGTGCTGTGCCGCCATTTTTTCGGTTTATGGGGCAGGATGATGAATAAATTGTGTTTAGCGTTAAAAGTTGATGTATTTGCTTATAAAGAAGAGGTATGAAAGCAAGAAAGCGGAATATGACAGCCTGCAGGAACAGGTTGCTGGGAAGAACGCCAAGGCTGAAATCCTCCGGCAGCACAAAGCCTGCCTTGAGAATGCGGATGGGGCAATCACTGAATTTGACGATAACCTTTGGGTGGGGCTGGTGGATTTCATAACGGTAAACAGCAGGGCGGACATAAGAGTGACATTTAAGGACGGAACGGAGATAAAGACATAGCCGTAATCTTTCGGGAATGGTCTGTTAAAGTAATGGAGGGAAAGGAATACTAAAATGACACACATTTTGCCATATGTGCCATCTTTTCTCTATGGGGTTGAATTCGTGGCACAAGTGTGCCATAGTAGTGATGGAAAGAAAATATATACATAAAAGGCGGGTTAGAATGTGTCATCAATAAGCAGAGAAAAGATATCAGAGATATACTATGAAGTAATGAATCTAAAAGAAGATAATATTGTAGAAAAATCTGTTATAAGCGCATTCTTTTGCCTGATGAAAACAAAAAGTTACGAAAGTATCATGGTTAAGGAAATTGCGGAACATGCCAATATCGGAAGAAGAACCTTTTATCGGTATTTTAAGGACAAAGAAGAAATTATAAAATGTTACGCCAAATATATTGCCAGAGAATTAGCAGAACGAGAGGAAATGGGAAATGGCTCAAGTCTTGTATGGAACACCAGGGTTTACTTTTCGTTCTGGGAAGATCATTTGGATGAATTGCAGCTGCTGAAAAAATCCCATCTCACATATTATCTCGAAGAATTGTCGGCAGAAATTATTTTTGCGGCTGCATTGAAGACCAAATTCAAGGATAAATCTTTAGAGAGTATGATTGAACTGATGACAGATGAGTACCTGTATGGCTACTACTATACGATTGCGGGATATTTTAAAGTGCTTCTGTTATGGTCGGAGGAGAACCCGCGAAGAACGGTAGAGGAAATTGCAGATATTGTAGTAAAGGCGGTGGAAAGATGAATATATCTGTGTTTTTAATTGAAACAATTGCAGCAACAGTGGTATTTACGCTTATGATTTTGATTCCGTTATATCGTAACCCGGTATGGTGGATTCATGATTATCCTGAAGATATTCAGGAGGAGTATTTCAAAACACATGAAAGAATACCGGCAGCGCCTCTCAGTAAACCTGCAATTATTAAGAAAAGCTTTGCACTTTTGCTTGCTGTGGCTGTCTTAACGCTGCTTGCAAAATTGGCAGGTGGAAAAGATTTTATAACCGGGTTTGGAATTAGTTACAGCTTTTGGCTTATTATTAACTGGTACGACTGCTTTTTTCTTGACTGGGTATTATTTGCCAACATAAAACAAGTCAGGCTTCCGGGGACAGAGCATATGGACCGCGAATATCATCAGAAGATGTATCATGTCAAACATGCTTTTGCAGGGATGGCGATAGGGTTAATACCTTGTGTTATTGTAGGTATTATCCTCGCTATAGTGAAATAAGGAATGGTGAATCAATGAATAAACAGGAAACTGAAAGCCTAAGGGTACATACTTGTAGCTGATACATGAAAGGATAGGAGAAAGCGATGCTAAAAATCCAGAATTTGACAAAACACTACAGTGGGAGCGACAAGGGTGTTACGGATTTAAGTCTCCATATCGAGGCGGGAGACATTTATGCCTTTATCGGTCATAACGGTGCCGGAAAGACGACGACCATCAAATGCGTGGCTGGCATTCATGATTTTGATGCAGGGGAAATCTTTATAGACAACATTTCCATAAAGGTTAAGCCTTTGGTATGCAAGCAGCGTTTTGCCTATATTCCGGATAATCCGGATTTATATGAGTATCTAACCGGAATCCAATATTTGAATTTTGTAGCGGATGTGTTCGGGGTATCTGCCGGTGAGCGACAGAAACGTATTCAGAAATATGCGGATGCATTTGAAATCACGGAGTCGCTGGGAGATTTGATTTCAGCTTATTCCCACGGAATGAAGCAAAAGCTTGCTATTATTTCAGCGTTAGTTCATCAGCCGAAGCTTCTGATTCTGGATGAGCCATTTGTAGGTTTGGACCCGAAAGCAGCCTTGACTTTGAAGAATATCATGCATGAGTGTTGTGAGAATGGCGGTGCGATTTTCTTCTCGACCCATGTGCTGGATGTGGCGGAGAAGCTTTGCAACAAGGTGGCAATCATCAAGGACGGAAAGCTTGTGAAAGCAGGCCGTATGGAAGAGGTTGTAAAGGCAGGGGATTCCTTAGAGTCCATTTTTATGGAGGTGGCTGTAGATGCTAAAGCAAATTAGTTTGTTGACGGGACTCCAGTTAAAAAGCTTATATAATATCAATGTATTTCACTATACGAAGGATAAAAAGAAAAAATCGAGGATCGGAGTGCTCTTTGGATGCTATGCATTTCTGATCGCAGTTGCATTTTTCTATGTGGGCGGTCTTGTATATGCTTATATTCGTTTTGGGCTCGCGGATGTAATTCCGGCGTATTTGATTATGCTTGGCAGTGTGCTTGTACTTTTGACTGCATCCTTTAAGACGGGGGCTGTTCTCTTTCAAAAAAATGCTTACGACATTTTATGTTCCCTGCCCATAAAGGAAAGTGCTATTGTCACCAGCCGTATGATTCGGCTGTATTTGGAGAGCCTGCTGATGGCATTCATTATGATGTTTCCGGGAATCGCTGTTTACGGTTTTATGGTGAAACCGTCCGCACTGTTTTATGTTATCAGTCTGCTTGCTGTTCTTTCTGTGCCATTGATTCCAATGGTGATTGCGGTTGTCGTGGGCGGTATTATTACAGCGATTGCTGCACGTTCAAAGGAAAAAAGTCTTGTGAGCACAGCACTTGCCCTTGTCGTTGTGCTTGGTATGATTTTTTTATCCTTTTTGATACCGAAAGAAGATATGAAAATTACAGCAGAACTGTTGCAGAATATTGATGAAATCATTTCAGGTGCCATCGGCAGCATTTTTCCGCCTGCTATCTGGCTTGGAAATGCGATGTGTGACGGAAATATGCTGACGGCACTTTTGGTTCTATTTGCGGAGGTTCTTGTCTTTGCCTTTGCTGCATGGGTATTATCTCGAAGCTATAAGAATATCTGTGAGAGATTATTCAGTACCACAGCGGCACACGATTATGAGATGGAACAGCTAAAAAGCAGCTCTGCCCTCGAGGCGCTGTATAAAAAAGAGTTTGCAAGGTATTTTTCCAGCAGTGTGTATGTGGTCAATACCATTATCGGACCAATTATGTCAGTTGCATTTTCGGCTATGGTGCTTTTTCTTGGCGTAGACGGGATTCAGGAGAAAATCGGCATTCCTGTTTCAATTGACCGTTTTTTGCCTTTCATTTTGGGTGTAATCTGCAGTATCATGCCTCCAAGCAGTGCGGCAATCTCCTTGGAGGGAAAAGAGTGGTGGATTGTGAAGACGCTGCCGATTCCCACAAGGGTTTTATTAAACAGCAAGCTGTTGCTAAGCATATCTTTGATTGCGCCGTTCTATATTGTATCGGAGCTTTTGCTCACTATTGCCTTGAAGTCATTCGGATTCAGCCTGTTGTGGCAGCTTTTGATCCCTGCGCTTATGATTCTATTATGTGTTACGTTCGGATTGTTTGTAAATCTCAAGCTTCCGGTATTTGACTGGGAAAATGAGGCTGCAGTGGTAAAGCAAAGTGCTGCTACCTTAATAGGAGGCATGGGTGGCTGTCTGGTGGTGATTGTGCTTAGTGTAGTGGTTTTCCTTGTACCGATGGCTTATGTAAATGCTATTAAATGCGGATTTTGTGTCATACTTGCTATTTTGACCTTGCTGTTCTATCGGTTAAGCTGTAAGGTGCGTATGCCTTAAACGACAAACCAAACAATTTGCGCATCTGCGAGGAGTAGAAAACGCAGCGTGTTACGGGCACTGTGGTCTGGCTAAAGCGAAAAACTTTTTGCCTGATAACCGTTATGTAGCAGATATTTTTGAGGTACGAAACAATATCGGAGATGTTGGATATTGATTTGAGTCAGAGAGATAATCGCAAAGTTTTCCTTACGCAGATACTTCATGATGTGGTCAAGAGAAGGATAAAAATGAAAACTAAGACAAAATTTATTTCGTTTATCATGGTAGGAGTTATCATGTTGTCCCTCTGCTCCTGTGGGAGCAACAAGGACATTCCCGCAGATACACCGGCGGAAGTGAGGGGAAATATCCCTTCTGATTCCATTTCGATAGAAGATGATGGACTTGCCGGTCAGGAACAGGAAGCAGACGAGTCTAAATTAACAAGGTTGGCAGAATATCAGCTTGCACTACAGCAGATCGCCTTCTCGCATACCTATCCTGATGGGAGAGATACGGGCTTCGACAGCATGTATGGCTCTATGGAGGACAATCAGTTTGCAATCTGCGATGTCAATGGCGACGGTGAGGATGAATTGATTGTACATTTTACCACTGCCCCTATGGCGGGAAACACCGAGACCGTTTACGGGTTTCAGAAAGAAGACAAAACGCTGCGGGAGCTACTGACTGCTGCGCCCAACCTGACCTACTATGCAAATGGGCTGATTAAGGAGGACTGGTCTCACGGCTCCGAGCTGGCCGGAGAGGGCTACTGGCCTTATACTCTGTATCAATATGACGCCGCAGAGGGCTGCTATCAGGAAATCGCACAGGTAAATATGTGGAGCAAGGCAATCGATACGGTAGACTTTAAGGGAGATCCCTATCCGGATGATATTGATGCAGAGGGTGCCGGAACGGTGTTTATCCTGACCCGTCAGGGTGAGGTGGAAACCGTCAGCAAGTCGGATTATGAGAAATGGCTTGTATCCACGCTGGACCTGACCTCCGGACAGGATATTCCTTATCAGGAACTGAGTGAGGAAAATATTGAGGCTGTGACAGCACACTAACGGAAAAAGTGATAATGGGAATGGATCATTGCAGTCATCATGTATCTGATGTTGAGAAAGAACGGGTTATGATACAAATTCTAAAGATATAACCTTTGACGAGTTCCAAAATGCATTAAAAAGAATTTCGGAAGTAACTTTGCTATTACATAGATTTGAAAATAAGGAAAAAGCTATAAATTATCTTGTGAATGAAACAGGAATATCAGAGGAAGAATGTACTTCGGCGTATGATTTTTATATAAAAATGTTCAAAAATGAGTAAAATTGAATCAGACAATTTACTGTTTGACGAGGAGATATACAGCGCGACAACTCAAGAATTTGAGGAGGAAATGACAGTATGGATAGATATGATGAAATAAAGAGAAGATTAATAGAGTGTGCAAAGCAAGACAAGGATATTAGAACAATTATTGCAATAGGATCATCAACAAGAGATAAGGTTATGGCCGATGAATACTCAGATCTTGATCTGATTATCGTTACGGAAGAAGTTGCCACCTGGTTCTCCGGAGAATATCCAAAAAAATTAGGGGAAGTGAGCATATCATTTATTGAGCTCACACTTGGCGGTGGAAAAGAAAGACGCTGCATATATAATGAGGACAAGGATGTTGATATGATTATCTTTACACCAAATCAGTTTGAAGATGCTCTAAAAGTCGGAGTGTGTAATTGGGTGATGAACAGAGGTTATATGGTTTTATATGATATTAATTCATATGATGTTGGGGTCAAAAGCCCTATAATAGTACCTTGAAAATTTTACACAAACACTCTATTTCTTGCTCGGTGTGATA
>PPYE01000528.1_pt1 | contig 20454 bp, 20 predicted proteins | sample 1559881 | NCBI WGS metagenome assembly PPYE01 (sample SAMN08240022, study PRJNA423297) | Human gut metagenome, whole genome shotgun sequencing project.
GGATTCTGCGACTAAGAGTGCATTTACAACTATTGTCTCTGGCTGCCTGACGGCAATCAAGAACAAGGCGTCGGAGTTCGAGGACGTCGGTGAGTTGTGCATTACCAAGTTCATTGCAGGTGTTAAATCCAAAGATGCATCTATTAAGGAACAGTTTGTGAATAGTCTGAGTGATGCTATTTCGTCTATTAAAGACTACTACGACGATTTCTATGATGCTGGTGAATATCTGGTTAAGGGCTTTGCAAATGGCATTGATGAAAACACTTGGCGAGCTGAAGCCAAAGCTGCGGCAATGGCTAAAGCAGCGGCTGATGCTGCGGAAGATGAACTCGATATTAACTCACCTTCTAAGGTCGGTTATAGTATCGGTGGATTCTTCGGTATTGGTTTCATTAACTCCTTGATTGACTATGCTGACAAGTCTTACGAAGCAGGTTCTAACATTGCAGCTTCTGCAAAGGAAGGACTGGCTAAGGCTGTTGCAAAGATCGGTGAGTTTATTGACAGCGATATTGACACCGAACCTACGATTAGACCTCTTCTGGATCTGTCGGATGTTCAGTCCAAAGCAAGACAGCTTACCGCTATTCTTAGTAGAACTCAGGCTGCTAAGATTGCCACATCAATGAACAGCGAAACTACCGGAACAATTCAAAATGGAGATTCTACTGCACCTGTTGCTGGTAATACTTATTCGTTTACACAGAACAACTATTCGCCTAAGGCTTTGTCGAGAGTTGAGATTTATCGTCAGACGAAGAATCAGTTCTCGGCAATGGAAAGGATGGTGAACGCATGATTCATTCGATCACGGTTACCAACTATCTAGGCGATAGTATCGTACTTGAACTGGCGAGGCCCGAGCAATCGGGCTTCATCGTCAAGTCTGTTGACGGTCTTGGACCGGCTAAGGGAAATGTTAACACTGTAGAAGTGTCCACTAACGATGGTGGCGTGTTCAATTCTGCTCGATTGAATATTCGTAATCCTGTATTGGATTTGGTTTTCTTGGAAACCGCTACCGAAACAATCGAAGATATTCGTCACAAATCCTACAAATACTTTCCGGTAAAAAAGAAAGTTAAGTTGCTGATTAAGACGGATAATCGTATTTCGGAAATAGATGGATATGTCGAGCATAATGAACCGGCAATCTTCAGTAATCAGGAAGGATGTCAGATTTCAATTATCTGTCCTTATCCTTACTTTTATTCTGCTGGAGAGTCCAACGTCACCGTCTTTAGTGGCATTGAACCATTGTTTGAGTTTCCGTTCGAAAATGAATCTCTTGTAACTGATCTGCTTGAAATGGGTGAAGTTCAGAACTCTGCTGAGCAGGTTATAACCTATAACGGTGATGCGGAAATTGGCGTTACGATCATCATTTATGCCATTGGTGATGCAAGTAATGTAACTATTTACAACGCCGGAACACGAGAAGTTATGCGAATCGATACCGATAAGCTTGCTGCTCTAACTGGTCATGGCATTGTGGCTGGTGATGAAATTACTATTAAAACGACGAAAGGTGATAAATCCATTACCTTACTTCGTGGTGGTGTTACAACCAACATACTAAATTGTCTTGATAAAAATGCTGACTGGTTTCAGTTGGTTAAAGGCGACAATGTGTTTGTATACACTGCTGAAACTGGTAACAGTAATCTTCAGTTCCGTATCGAAAATCGAGTAATCTACGAGGGGGTATAATCTATGGATTTATTGGTATTGAATACCGATTTGGATGCTATCTCCGTTGTGGATACTTACGAATCTTTTATCTGGACTGATCGTTATCGTCAGCCCGGAGACTTTGAGCTTTATATGTCGATGATGCTGAGCGTTCTTCAGTACATTAGGCAGGATTATTACATTTGGAATAGAGATTCCGAACATGTGATGATTATTGAAAAGATTAGAATTGACTCCGATGTCGAAGATGGAAATCATATCACCGTAACTGGCAGATCTCTGGAATCTATCCTCGACAGACGAATCGTGTGGGGTCAGCAAGTAATTAGAGGAAATCTTCAAAATGGAATTAAAACCTTGCTCAATGCTTGTATTATCTCACCTTCTGATTCGAATCGAAAAATCAGTAACTTCATATTTAAGGAGTCGACAGACCCGGCTATTACGAGTTTGACTATTGATGCTCAGTATACCGGTGATAATCTGCTTACAGTTATTGAGAAAATCTGCGCTGAGCATGATATTGGTTTCAAAGTAACCCTCAATGATAACAAACAATTTGTCTTTGAGCTTTATGCCGGAGTTAATCGTTCTTACGATCAAACTTCCAATCCTTATGTAGTGTTCTCTCCAAAATTTGAGAACATCATCAATAGTAACTACATAGAATCCAAATCTGCCTTGAAAACGATTACGCTTATTGGCGGTGAAGGAGAGGGTTCCGCACGAAAGTATACTACTGTAGGCGGTGGTAGTGGCTTAAACAGACGAGAAATCTTTACCGATGCTCGAGATATTTCCTCTGATGCAGGCGACGGAGTGACACTTACGGACGCTGAATATACTGCTCAGTTGCAGCAGCGTGGCAGAGAGAAACTATCCGAGAATACTGACGTAACATCTTTTGAAGGACAAGTGGAAACGACCATCATGTTCAAATACGGAGAAGACTTCTTCAATGGCGACATCGTTCAGATTACCAATGAATACGGTCATGAAACGAAAGCCAGAATTCTTGAGATTGTTATGTCTGAAAACGAAGAAGGTATTTCTGTATACCCGACATTCGCAACAATAACTTAGGAAGGAGAGTAATGGAATGAGTGTAACATTCGGGTTTTATAATTCAGTGAACCATGATCGTCGTTACAACGCTCTTCAGATGTCCAGTATCTTTGACGGCATTATCAAGGACGGTATCTTTATGTCTATTGGTACTGCTATGGTTGTCAAGGCATCCTCTGGAATGACTGTTAATGTTGGCGAAGGTAGAGCATGGTTCGACCACACATGGACTTTGAATGACTCCGAACTTCCTGTAAAACTTGAGGCTTCCGAGTTAATTCTTAATCGTATCGACACTATTGTTTTGGATGTCGATCATCGTGATAGTGTTCGTGCTAACTCTATCATCGCTATTAAAGGCACACCTGCCTCTAATCCTGTTGCGCCTACATTGATTAGGACGACAGACCACAATCAATATCCGCTTTGCAATATTTATGTTAAAGCGGGCGTTACAGAGATTACACAGTCCAATATCACAAATCTCGTGGGTACTGGTTCTTGTCCTTTCATTACCGGTATCCTTGAGTCTATTGATATTGAAGACCTTGTTTCACAGTGGGAAGCGCAGTGGAACGAGTTCTATAATGCACAGACTTTAGATATGCAGCTTACCGCAGATGAATGGAAGAAACAGTGGAATGACTGGTACACGGTGCAGACTGCTGTTGCTACCGCCGATATGGAAAAGTGGATGAGCGATCGCCAAGCTGATTTTAATTATTGGTGGTCTCAGATGCAGGCTGTTCTTGACGGTGATGTAGCTGCTAATCTTGCTCAGAGAGTCCTTAAGCTGGAAGAGAATTTCGGCATTTTGGCAACCGAGTTTAAGGTATATCATAATCTGCTCGATTCTAATGCTGATACTATTCAGGACAGCAATGGGGATAACATCATGACTCAGGTAATCTTTGTAACAAAATAAAAGGAGGATAAAATCTATGAAAATTACAGACTATGGCAAAGTAACTTCGCTGGCCAATGAAAATGTGTTCGTTCTTGATGGACCTGATGGCACGAAGGGTATTTTGGCATCCGATCTGGCACAGGCACTGTTGAATATTCTGCCTGTCGACAATCTTATGGATGTAGTTAAGGGCGAACTGGCTCCTGAAATGCATCGTAATATCTTTAGAGGTAAATACCTCGGTTCTTCCGTAACCGCTGCTCAGAAGGCAGCTATCAAGGCTGGTACATTCGATGATCTGTATGTCGGCGACTACTGGACTATCGGTGGCGTGAACTGGCGTATCGTTGATATTAACTATTGGATGCGTTGTGGCGATACTGACTTCACTACTCCTCATCTGGTAATTATGCCTGATAATAAGCTGTACACTGCTCAGATGAACGAGACGAACATCACTAACGGTGGCTATGTAGGTTCCTTGATGTATACCACTAATCTGGAAACTGCCAAGACTACTATTGCCAATGCTTTTGGCGATATGGTTCTGACTCATCGCGAGTATCTGACCAATGCAGTTACTAACGGTTATGCGTCTGCTGGTGCTTGGTATGACTCTACTGTTGAGCTGCCTAACGAAATCATGATGTATGGCAGCTATGTCCATACTCCTGCTGGTGATGGCTCTGTTATTCCTACCAGATACACCATCAACAAGTCTCAGCTTGCACTCTTCAAGCTGGTGCCTAAGTTCATTCACAACCGAGACTATTTCTGGCTGAGAGATGTCGTGTCTGCGGCGCTTTTCGCTATTGTGGACGACAGTGGCTATGCGAACTACTACAGCGCGTCGGGCTCTTGTGGGGTTCGTCCGGTTTTCGCTATTGGTTAATCATAATCTGGGGGCCTTGTGCCACTCGGTTTTTTTAATTCCAGTACGCAGGTGACAATGAATAATGATACTGTAAATCAAAAGAAAGTGAGGATTCCATTATGGATGAAAAGATCTATAAAGTAACACTTGCCGATGGTTCTGTCATTGACGGTCTGAAGATGAATGGTAATAACTTCATCTCTCTGTCTCCGGTTGATGCTGCTATTTTCGACGGCAACTGTTCCCCTGTCATCATCAATGATGGCGAAACTGACGAGATTCACGACAACATGGAGCTTGTTCAGGTTACCACTAATGCCGCTGGCGAATATTGGTTCGTACTCAGAGATATTACTGCAAATGAACTCGCTCAGATCAAAATGCAGTCTGACATTGAGTATGTTGCAATGATGGCTGGCGTAGAACTGTAAAAGGAGGATCACCATGGAACATAGCAAGAATTACAATAAGGTAAAGCGTTGGTACGACATGGGCATGTGGAATGAGACACGCGTTCGTAATGCTGTCAAGATGGGCTGGATCACCGAGGAAGAGTTCACGGAGATCACTGGACAGGCTTACTAATGAGTGTATTAGTAAGCAAACGAACTGAATCCAAATTCGAGGCGATAATCCATTCTGTTGAGCTGCATGATATGCTTATTGACTTAATACAGAGGAATTTCGGAGTAAGGGATATAGAGAAATTTGTAAGAACTCGTTTTGCTTATAGTGTTGAAGAAGATGAATATGCCAAACATCGTTATTTAATGCATAATTTCAAAAGCAGAGTTGACCAACTGGCTTCTCAGCTTACGAGCAATGTCCGAGCAGCAAATTCTCTATATCCTACTTCTATGGCCGAGTATGAGAGTCGTCGTGAGTATCAGAATAATGCGATTGTTAATTGCGAGCAGCTCATTAAAGAGCTTCAGCGTGTTGTAGAGATATTTGATGTTGATATCAATCTTTACAACCGATATGTCAAAGCTATCGATCGAGAAATCGATTTGATAAAGAAATGGCGTCAACGCGATAACAAGATTAAGTCACATTTACAGGGCAATGTCTGATTATGCGCTGTCTGCGGCGAATTTCGCTAATGTGAACAACAATGGCAATACGAACTACAACAACGCGTCGGGCTCTTATGGGGTTCGTCCGGATTCTCTGATTAACCAACAGAGAAGGAGATGTTGTCCGTTCCGCAAGGATAAATAACAAAGCCTAATGTAATTTACTACGGTAAGTATTGCTAAAACGGTGAATAGGTTATGACTTATGAAGAAATCGTTTGTGATGCCAATAACTTGTATAGGGCTTACAAGGCTTCTGTAAAAGGCAGTAAATGGAAGGAATCAACTCAGAAATTTATGATGAATTTCTTGAGGCATATCCTTTCCATACAAGAAGACCTTGTTAATCGAACTCTTCAAAATAGTCCGGTCGACGAGTTTACACTGTCTGAAAGAGGCCGAGTAAGACCTATTACAAGTTATAAAACAAAAGACCGTATTGTTCGCCATGTCTTGTGCGATGAGGTACTTCTTCCAGCCGTAAAGAGAAAAATCATCTATGATAACGGAGCTTCGATTAAAGGTCGTGGTATTTCCCATTCTCGTAAACGATTTGAAGTACATCTACACAAGTATTATGCTGAGCATGGAAATGACGGTTATATCTTGTTCGGCGATTTTACGAAGTTTTATGACAACATCATTCACGAAATTGCCAAGCGAGAACTTCTCAAGTTGTTTGACGATGATGAATTCATAGACTGGCTACTAACACTGATATTCGACGGTTTTAAGATTGATGTGTCGTATATGTCCGACGAGGAATATGCAACTTGCATGACCGACACATTCAATAAATTGGAGTATAGAACCATACCCAAGGAATTTCATACCGGCGAAAAGATTATGGAGAAATCCATAAATGTTGGCGACCAGTTAGCACAAATCATTGGTATCTATTATCCTCATAAGATTGACACCTACATCAAGTATGTTCGAGGTCAAAAGTATTACGGACGATATATGGATGACTGGTACATTATGTCACCATCTAAGGAAGAGCTGTTAGATCTTTTGGAAAATATCCGAGTGATAGCTACGGAATTAGGAATCCATATCAATGATAAGAAAACCAGAATCGTCAAGATAAGCAGTACATACAAGTATCTGCAAATTAAATATTCTTTGACTAGCTCGGGCAAGGTTATAAAACGAATTAACCCAGAGCGAGTAACGGCGTTGAGAAGAAAATTGAAGAAGCTTGCCGTTAAAGTTCAAAATGGCGAGATACCATATGAAAACGTGGAAAACGCGTTTAAGGGCTGGATGGGAAGTTTCTATAAACTCCTTTCTAAGCAGCAACGAGTCAATTTAATCACGCTTTACGAAGAATTGTTCGATAAGTCTATCACTATTCTCAACAAGAAATTGATTATAACTGACAACGCCAAAAAATGTTTATAAAGGAGGTAAACCCATGGAACCCTGGACACAATCAGTAGTCACCATTATTTGTGCTGTTCTGGCATCTTCTGGATTTTGGGCATTTCTACAGAAGAGAGCAGAACGCAAGGCTACTGAAAACAAACAAACCAATATTGAAACACAAATGCTCATTGGGCTTGCTCATGATCGTATTGTGTACCTTGGTATGCAGTATGTTGAACGAGGCTACATCACACAAGATGAGTACGAGAATCTGTATGAATACTTGTACAAGCCTTACGAGAAACTTGGCGGTAATGGTTCTGCCAAGAGGATCATGACGGAAGTCAATAAATTACCCATTCACAAATCTACTTATACAAAACATAAGGAGGATCGTTGAATGAAGAAGATTTAACGGAGGTGAGATCATATGAGTTACAACGTTACCGGTACAACTATCACTTTGACCCGAGGTGATACTTTCGAGGCTCTGGTCTCAGCTACAACCAAAGACGGTATGCAGTTTGTTCCTTGTGAGGGCGATGTTCTTCGCTTTGCACTTAAGGAAAATTACAGTGATGCCGCGCCGTTGTTTGTCAATGATATTCCCATATCCACAATACGGTGACACTGTGATTGGCAAAGTCGTATATGCTATTCGATGATATTAGAAGCAATTAAATGTAGATTACTTCTGCATTATTCCTACACTTTGGCTGAAAAAGCCTGTAAATACGGGATATTTTGCTTCTATGATATTAACGATTAAATCTGACCACACTTGTGAAATTATTGATGGTCAACAACGTACAACTGTACTTATGTTGATTGTTTCCTGTATAAAGAAAAAGTTTGGGACCAAGATATCGACGCCAGATCTGTGCCCTCTTCGCAATGAGGGGTTTACAGGCTTCCAGACACTCTTAGAAAAGGCCTTTGATCAGGAAGCAATTACATCCGATGATTGGAACGCTATTCTTAAAAGCGATGATTATCATCAACTTCCTCGTATTCAAAAACTATGGAACACGATATCTTCTTCCGAGTTGTTAGCTGACCGGCATAAAGCCCAGGGGCTTCTTGATAACTTGTGCAAATCTGAGTTCAATATAATTGCCAGCTATTCTAACGATGTAAATACCAGCATCCAGTATTTTCTGGATGTAAATCTTAAAGGCATTCGTTTGGATACTGAAGATATTTTCAAAGGTTATCTTTTTAGTCAGGATAGCCGCGAACTCACACGTTCTCTTTGGCAAAAGAATAAGCGTGATGTATTACGCTTAAATGGCGTCACGCAGAGCTCGGAAGAGAAAAGATATCCTCTGATGAAGTTGTATGAACACTTTTTCTATTGTGACTTATATCTTCCTCGCGAGGGAGATTGCGAGTATAGTACACTCAAGTTTGGTGAAAACTTTTGTCTCACATCCGGATTTGAAAGTGGAAGTACGAAATATTACGAAGGTAGCCATTTAATTGAAGCCATACGAGATCGGGACTATTTGCAAAATGTACTCTCCAGACTCAATAAATGCGTTGAAATAATGACGGATATTATTGAAAGCGAGGGACCTTCTACTCCGTTTAAAGACAAATTTATTTGCGCTAAAAAGGTAGATTCTATAGATATTCAAAACTGCCATTCGATGCTAAAGAAGATACTTATGGAAAAAGAGGTGATTCCTAAAATTTTAGCGTTAAAGTATATCCTTACATACTTTGACGGAAAGCCTCACGCAAAAGAAGAGTACAAGTCAGTCTATAGCGTCTTTTGTGCAGCGGTCTTGTTTACCGTTTTCGCAAACAAAAAAGAGAGTGATACTTTCTACAACTTTGTAAGACTGGAAGAATGGAAAAGCAAGATAAACAAATGGCTTTATGACTATATTTCTTCTCATGCACTGACCAGAGGTAAAGTTCTCGCTGCATATAAATATAGTGAAAGTGACGATGACCCAATTCAACAAATCCGTTGTAAGTCTTTGGCGGCGATTAGTAATTTCTTCAAAGTAACGAAGAACGGTGATAATTATAACATGGGTATTTCCAACGCAGCTGAACTTTGTAAGTTTTTTGGAGATAAAACAGTTTATAGTTTAGAACACTTTATTGTAGGAGAATGCGGAACTCTTCATGTCAAAACCGCAAAATACGATTTCCCATATAAATATCCACCAACGATTCAGAAGTACAGAAATTCTCTATTTAATTTTATTTTTATTCCTCAACCGCTTAATAGTTCTCTTTCTAATGAAGGATTGTTTATTAAAGTAGCAGAAATCCATACACATGAAAACGAGATTAAATGCAGCTATAGCAAAGGATACTATGGACTGTTAAACAAATCTCCTCGTATGTACTTTCAACGCTACCCTACCGAAAAGGAGATAGATTCCTTCAGTACTGAAGAGGATGCCAGAGCATACCTAAATGAATATTTTACTAAAACATTTCCGGAAGAGTTTTTACAGTTTTCAACGGCGCTTGTAAAAAAAATCAACTGGGGTTCTTAACACGAAGGCGTTCTCGGATATTTCCGAGAGCGCTTTCTCATTAAATGCGCAGCATGGTAACGACATATCTTGCGGAAACTATTATTGTCCATTTTATTGTACTTGCTTTATAATATCATGATCTTTAAAGAAAGTCACTTTCTCCATAAAACCTGGTGTGTGCAGCATTTTATTACCGGTACTGTGTTGACTGTTGGTGAATTTTAATATATACTTAAGTATATACTTACGTATAAATAGAGGTGCTATATGCTGAAATATCAATTTCCCGCTGTAAAGGGCTGTCAGGCCGGAAAAGATTACTATATATGCATGGTTCCCCTTGGGTTAATGAGTAAGATTTTTGCGACCGATAGCAGCGATGTCCCTGCCGAGTATCGCGCCCAAAGAAAGCTCAACGAAGCTCGTATTCCTGAAATCTGTGGATACATCTTGTCTAATCGAGATTCGTATGTCTTTTCAGCTCTGGCTGCATCTGTGGACGGTGACATGAAGTTTGTCCCTGCTGACAGCAATGAGAATGCAGGCCTTCTGGAAATCGATATGACCGCTTCCTTCCTGATCAACGATGGACAGCATCGAAAGGCGGCCATTGAGGCAGCGATTGCCGAAGACGAGAGCCTGAAAGAAGAAACGATTTCGATTGTCCTTTATAAAGACCAGGGACTTCAACGGAGCCAGCAGATGTTTACTGACCTCAACAAGCATGCTGTTACCACATCGAAATCCTTAAATACACTATACGAGTCGAAAGATCCTGTGGCACTAATCACGAAGAATGTCGTCAACTCAATCAGCTTCCTACGTAAGTATACTGACAAGGAGAAAGACAACCTTAGCAAATATTCCTCTAACATCTTTACACTTAACACCTTCTATACAGCTAACAAGCGCATCTGTAAGGTGATCCATGATCAGGACAATGCTGAAAAACTCGTTTATACATTTTGGAATCACGTGGTTGTTAATATGCGTGAGTGGAACGAGATGGACAGTGGTGAATTAAGTAAAAAAAGTTTGCGAGAGGATTATATCACAACGCAAGGTCTGATTATCTTGGCACTGGGACGCTTGGGAGAATTCTATTGCGTGAATCCTCAGATTAACATGGCGAAGTCGTTGAAGGGATTAAAGAAAATCGACTGGCTTCGAAATAATGAAGCGTGTTGGATGAACCGTGCAATTAAACCTAATGGAAAAATCAACAGAAATGAACAGGGTATCTTTTTGACATACATTCAGATTAAGCGACTTCTTTCTCTGCCAGTCAGTGATGAGGAGACAAAAAAAGAAAGAATCATCATGGGATAACCCCGGAGGACTCAAATGGAACAGAATACATTAAATTCAAATAACATCGATGCTGGAAACAAAATTGCCAGTTTCCGAGTAAAACAAAGTATGCCATATGAATTTAAGGTGAATTATGCGCGCATAAGAGCATGGGAATTCTATAATGAATGTGGAAAAAGGGACTTGGATTGCTATGTTTCAGTAGGGGGACTTGACAGTATCACACTGTTCTTCTTCTTGAAATCAATAGGAATAGATGTGCCAGCGGTATCAGTCTCTTCGCTCGAAGATGTTAGTATCCAAAAAATCCACAAACAGATTGGAGTTATCTCACTACCACCAGCAGTTAGAACTGATGGTACGCGATGGAATAAGCAAAAACTAATTCAAGAATTTGGTTTCCCTGTACTCTCCAAGGAAATCGCCCGTAAAATTGAATTGCTTCAAAACCCAACTCCCAATAATAAAACCATAAGGCATGCAATTGTTACAGGCGAAACTGGTGAATATGGTGGATTTCAAAAGCATTCAAAAATGAAACTTGCGCAGAAGTGGCTCGAAAAATTCGGCGGATTAGAAAATGAAGAAGAAGGCGTGAATTATCAAATTGCATCGTTTAAAGTCTCCTCGAAGTGTTGCTATTACCTCAAGGAAAAACCGTGCTCTGATTGGGCTAAAGAGCACAATTGTGTACCGTATTTAGGGCTGATGGCATCCGAAGGTGGAAGACGTGAGAAGTCTTTAATGCTAAATGGCTGTAACTACTTTGGAAAGGGAACCATTCGTTCAGCACCATTTGCAATTTTTAATAGACAGGATTTATTACAGTTGGCACTTGATTTAAAGGTCCCTGTCCCTGAGATTTATGGAAGCATACTGAAGGATGAAGATGGTCATTTGTATACTTCTGGAGAGCAGCGAACCGGATGCTCGATGTGTGGATTTGGAATTCAGCTCGAAAAACGGCCTCATCGATTCGATCGGCTACGGGAACGGAACTACAAAGAATGGGATTTTTGGATGAATAGGTGTTGCTTTGATGAAAACGGAACACCGTATGGCTGGGGAAAAGTTTTAGATTATCTCGGAATTGGGTGGAGAGATATTCCGGATCCACATAACAGAAAAAAGTAAGGATGGGAATTCACAATGCCATATACAGGTAAGTTTCAAGTATTTGAAGATATCATTAAAGAAATTATGATCGTCTACAAGCACGACAGCCGTCCGTGGCTTATTGGCTACAGTGGTGGCAAAGATTCTACTTTGCTGGTCAGTCTTGTATATGAAGCCATGAAGCGGTTAAAGGATGCTGGCGCTAAGCTTGACAAAACCGTTCATGTCATTACATCCGACACGATGGTTGAAAATCCCATCGTAAAGAATTACATGCACTCATCCTCGGATAACATCAACCGAGCAGCGGGAAAAGATCGTCTCAACATCAAAGCCAGTGTGATCTACCCGGAGCCGGAACAGACATTCTGGAGCCGGGTCATTGGCCTGGGCTATCCTACCCCAGAGCCTCCCGGATTCAGATGGTGTACAGACAGGCTGAAAATCATGCCGATGAATAAGTTTGTCAACGAGCGAATCAAGGAGAGCGGCGAAATCATCATTCTTCTCGGCGTCCGCAAGGGCGAAAGCCTAACTCGAATGAAGGCCATTACCGCACGGGAAATCGAAGGCAAACTGCTGAATATGCATAATGACATTCCCAATGCTTATGTCTACAATCCTATCACTGAAATCCCTAACGATTTGGTCTGGGAATTCCTCTTAAAAGGTGATTGCAGAAGTCCTTGGGGAAGTGACATGAAGTATTTGTTCAGCCTTTACCAGGGCGAAAACCTTGGTGAAGAAAAGAGTGTTTTGGGTGAGGTCGACCGCGAGAAAATTCCGGTAACCGGCAACTCCAGATTTGGTTGCTGGTGCTGCACCATGGTGAAAGAGGATAAGTCGCTACAGAACTTCATCAACAAAGGTGCTACGGAACTAATTCCGCTTAGAGAATTCAGAAACGAATTGCTCAGAATGCGGGAGAATAGTCAATATCGAGATTCTAAGCGCCGCAACGGTTCTGTCTATAAGAAGTCAGACGGAAGCTTTGGAATGGGACCGTTTACGCTTGAAGCGCGATGCCTCATTCTCGAAAAACTCCTCGACCTCGAAAACAGGACAGGCATGGAGCTGATTACAGAAGCTGAACTGAAAGCAATTGACAAGATGTGGGACGAGGAAGGCGACCTTACATGTCGAGCACTCGTTGAAACCTACCATAAGGTCAAAGGCAAAAAGCTTCCATGGGATGATTATAAAACTCCGCGATTTGATGATGAGGCGATCCAAGCGATCAGAAATGTTGCAGATAAGTATGATATCCCGGTTGAATTGATTACGAAGCTGATTGTTTCTGTAGATACCAATAAGCACATTACGAAGAACAACAAAATGCAAAAGGCATTTGACAGCATTATTGGACAAGGCTGGTTGCACTATAATTCTGTCGAGGGAGCATTGAACCATGAAGATTAAGCGCATACAAGTAAAAAACATAGGTCCATATGTCAACGAAAATGCCTTCGATTTTGATGTATCAGACATTACTAAAAGAATGGTACTGATCGGCGGCAAAAATGGTGCAGGTAAAACGACACTGTTTAACGCTATCAAAATATGTCTCTACGGCTGCGTTGCATATGGCTTTGAATCAAACAACGCAAAGTACTTTGCCGAGATAGAGAAAATTATCAATGCCAATGAAAAACTGCAAAAAATTGGTGAGGCAGAAGTTGTCATTGACTTGCTGATGGATGACGGAAAGTACGATCACACATACACGTTTGTCAGATCATGGAGGGTAGCAGGCAAGAAAATAGCAGAAACCTTTACTGTGTACAAAGACGGCGAGACACTTTCTGAGACAGAAAAGAGTGATTTTGAGAGCTATCTTTTACAGACACTGCCCCCCAATCTCTTCCGCTTCTACTTCTTTGACGGCGAAAAAATCAGTGATTTCGTGTTCAACAGCAGCAAAAACTCCGACTTTAAGGATGCGTTTTTAAAGCTCTGCAGCCTTGATACGATGGAGATTATTCGGGAAAACTTCCGTAGAATTTCTCGTAGCAAGGCAAAGGGGACCATGACGCTTTCAGCGGAATACGATAGATGCCTTGAAGCAGACAATCTGATTGCACAGAGAGTAGAATGCGCTGAGGATGAATATCGAGAGATTTCCAATGAGATTTTGATTATTGATCAGAGGCTTGCGTCTCTTGAAAAGGCATACGCCAAGGGTGGCGGTATTTCTAAAAAAGAATGGCGCTCTATGCAAGATCAGATTGCAAAAGAGGATGCTCGCCGTGAGGGACACCATAAATGGCTCAAAGAAATGGCCAATAATGTGCTCCCATTTATTATCCTTAGAACTCAACTGGAAGAACTAAAGGCCCAAATTGCACTGGAACACAAGGCACAGGTCGATGCAAATGTAAAAAGCACAATTGATACCCCGGAAATCAAGTCGATCATCTCCGGCGTGTTGAGCCGGGCAAATATAGAATTAGCCGACGATATTTCTGAAAAGGTTATCTACGAGATTGCCAGCTATGCCAGCCACACTTCACAGATAACGCCCATTCTCAATTTGTCTGACTTCGACAGATTTGAACTAACTGCAAAAATCAACAGTCTCCTGGCTTATGACACCAACCGTGTCAAAGAAGCGACTGATGACATTAAGGCTTCTTTAAAATGCGTAAAACGCATCCGAAAGAAAATGGAGCGGAGCAGTATCGAAAACTATGATGGATACTTGCAGATGAAAAGCGATTTGAATGAGCAGAAGTCCAAATGCACGCAACAGCTTCTGGAAGTAGATAAAGAATTGCAAGAACTACGCGCACAGAAAGCGATATCTGCATCTAAACTTTCCAAGGCTAAAAGTGATTATGAGGCACTCTTGAAAAAGCAGTCCATTAACGATATTTCAGCGCGTGCACTACTGGCATTTGATGAACTCCAAAAGACGCTTTACGATAAGAGTATTCGTTTAGTCGAGACGGGATTTAGCCAATTCTTCGCAAGTCTGATCAATAAATCTGATTTGATTGATGGAATCCATATCGATGATAGTCTAAATGTTCTTCCCTATAAAAACAAACACTTTAAAGCTGATGAAATACGTAAAATCATTGGTAAGAACGGTGTTGAGTATCTTATTGCTCAAATCGGCCTGTATGCTTACGAAGTCCTGCAGCAAAAGCTTATTGCCGGTGAAACCGAGTTTGAACTGCCGGTTGAGGTAAAGCAACAGCTTTCTGCAGGAGAAAAGCAAATCTTCATTATGGCACTATATCAAGCACTTTCGCAGCTCAACAAAATCAATGTGCCTTACATCGTAGACACACCGTTTGCGAGAATCGATAAGGAACATCGAGGAAAGATCCTGAGTCAGTTCTTCAAAAAACTCAATGGTCAGATTATCATCTTGTCTACCGATGAGGAGATTGTTGGTGAGTATCGCGAGAGCATATCGGACATCATTTCCAATACATTTGTCTTGAACCACACAGCAAACGGAAATACTGAAATCCTGGCAAACACTTATTTCGGAGGCAAGCACAATGACTAATAAGCTTCATACGTCACAAAAGACCCAGGAGATATTCAACTCGTTAGGTCAGTCATTGAGATTGCAGCCATTTATCCTATCTAAACTGGCAATCGCACTGTCGGTCAGAAAGGGACAACTTCAAGCCAATGACTTCAAGACTGATAATAATGGCTTGGAACTGAGCCGGCAGGTTATTTTCGGTGATCACGATTTGCTGTTTAAATCTCTCATTATTAACAACGAGGGCAAAGTGATTCGCGAGGATGACTATTTCCCCGGTTTGGTAAAGGCTCATTTGGATCGAGGAGCAAAGCTTCTCGAAGACGAAAAACGGTACAGCAAAGATTTCTATAATCATCTGTGCCATCTGGATGACAACATCTAAAGGAGGTTTATATGGATTATCCAAAGGTCAAAGTCTGTTTAGATACCTCAGAAGATAACCTGATAGATGAATTGTACACGCCGTGTCTAAAGTGGGCTGAACGCTTTGACCGAGGCGTCGGCTACTTCACAACAGGGTGGCTCACATACAACGTCGCAGGATTATCCGACTTCGCCTCTCGCGGAGGAAAAATGCGCTTAATTACAAGTCCCATTCTTTCCACGGAGGACACGGACGCAATTATTGGAGCTGAGAACCAAGATGGTAGCGCATTCCTGCGCCTCGAAGCAGCTCTCCTCGAAAATGTTGAGATACTCAAACAAGAAATGGAAGCAGATATTATAAATACATTTTCCTGGATGCTGTATGATGGAATTATTGATATGCGTTTTGCAATTCCTTGTGAAAAGTTGGAGGAAGGAGACTTTCACGATAAATTTGGCATTTTTTATAAGGGCAACGATGCGCTATCCTTCTCTGGCTCTATCAACGACAGCAAGCATGGATTCCAGAATTATGAAAGCATAAAAGTCTTCAAAACGTGGGCTGGTACACAGGAGTATGTCGATGCGGATACCGCTCGTTTCGAGAAAATCTGGAATCGAAAAGACCGCAATCTCAAAATGTTTACCATTCCACAAGCAGTTAAAAACAAAATATTTGAATTGCGTTCCCCGGATAGGCCGTATTCTTTGCCGGCAGGTTCGAGTAAATGGGTTCATCAGGACATAGCAGTAAAGACCTTTCTGGAAAAAGAGCATGGCATTCTGGCAATGGCTACCGGAACCGGAAAGACCGTTACTGCAATGAAAATCATCAACAAGCTGTTTGATAGCGGGGAAATTCGTCGCGTTGTTATCACTATGTACGGAAACGATTTGCTGGATCAGTGGGCAATTCAAATTCGAGAAAACTACAAGAACAAGCAAATCAACTATCATTATGCATCCCAGAAGATGATGAAAGATTTCGTCATGCACCCAGATGATTCCATCTTAATTCTTTCTCGTGACGCCAGAAATCTCTCCAAATTGCTGGACTTGTTTGATCGTCTACCTGGCGATTATCGCAATGATACGCTGTTTGTTTTTGACGAAGTACATGGAGCTGGTTCTAATACTTTTGTCGAAAATCTTTCGGGCAGGCTCTCTCCGTATCGATATCGCCTCGGGTTGAGCGCTACGCCAGAGCGTGAGTACGATGAGGCTGGAAATGATTTCTTGCTGAATGAAATTGGAGAAGTAATTTTTGAGTTTACGCTGCAGGATGCCATTCAAAAAGGAATCCTGTGCGAATTCAATTATATTCCTCTGCCCTATGTTCTCTCTGACGAAGAAAAGCTCAAAAAGCGCAAGATTATCGCAGCGTTCAATGCAAAAAAGGAGAGCGGAGAACCTGTTGATGAAAAGGATATGTTTACTCAATTGGCGCTTGTCAATAAAACAGCGGTCAACAAGCTGGAGGAGTTTGAAAGTCTGATTTCTCAGCGACCGGAGCTGTTGCAGAAGTGTATCATTTTTGTTCAGACCATGGAATATGGCGCAAAGCTCCAGGAGATTCTTGTCAGGTACAGCGACAAATATCATACCTACTATGCCGATGATGAAAAAATCAATTTGGAGAACTTTGCGGCAGGAAAAATTGACTGCCTGCTGACCTGTAAAAAAGTTTCCGAGGGAATTGATATCAGCAGCGTCACGAACATCATCCTGTTTTCTTCTGACCGTTCCAGGCTCGTGACAACGCAGAGAATCGGGCGCGCATTACGCCTGGATAAAAACAACCCAGAAAAGAAAGCAACTGTTGTGGACTTCGTGATTGAGGATTCCGAGGAAAATGACAATAACGCCGATGCCGATCGTGCAGAGTGGCTTACAGAACTTTCACAGACAAGGAGATGCGAACATGAGAAATAAAATCATCGAAAATGCGATTGATTCCGTTGTCAACGCATCAAACACCTCGTCCGACTTCAAACTGGCATTCAGACAATATGTCAAAAACAAGTTTGATGATAACGCCAAAGAGAGCGATTTAAAACGGATACTTACACTGATTGAGGATGATGAGGAGGATATTCAGGTATGAAGATGGCAATCCTCGAGCTCGAATATAAAAATATCCGAAAAATCACTGCCTTGAAGCTCCCCTTTACCAAAGCCGATGGCTCCGTAATTAGCAATAATTTTATTATGATGGCAAACGGTACCGGTAAGACAACCACAATGGAACTCATCAAAGGATTATTTGATGGAACAGCCGCTGGATGGACTGCGTCCAAAGTGCGTTCTTTCGCGCCTACATTAACGGAAGCAGATACAGGTGAATTCAGCACCACTGTCAAATTTGATGATAGACAGTATAAGTACTTCCTCTCTATGAATTACAAAGATGGAACGGTGCAGGTGGAAACCTCTGCTCCTCCCAAGGGTCGAGAAGCTGGACTTCGTTTACCTGAGTCTATTCGCGGTATTTTTACGCCTGAATTTGTTAGGCGCTTTGTGTTTGACGGTGAGCAGGCGGCGAAGTCTATGGACAGCTCATCCAATGAAGCTGATGAAACGATTCGCTACCTATATCGCCTCGATGAATTGGATGAGATTTTGGCCGCAAACCAGAGAATCCTTACCGAAATCCAAAACGCCGAAGGAAAGCGTGGAACATCCAGTTCACTTAGCAATTTGCGTACCCGGCAAAGTGACATTGACGCAATTCGGGCCAAGCTGAGAGTACGGTGTGAGAAGCTTCGCGAAGAGATTGCTGCGTTTGAAGCTGAAAAAGTAGAGAAGGAGAAACAGCGCCAGGAACTCGACAAGAGCTATGAAAAGCTGAATCAAGAGAAAAATGATATTCTCAAGGAACAGCAGAAGAATCGCGGCGGAATCGACGTTAAGATCACTTCTATTCTGGGGATAATTAAGTCTCCCTATCTACTGAGCGAAAGCCTCTGTGCGAGAATGTTCGAGTTAGGCAATAGCATGAAAAAACTCAAGTTGCCTAAAACCATTGCCAAAGACTTCTTCACCGAATTGGCTTCTGCAGACCGGTGTGTCTGCGATAGATGCATTGGCGAACGGGAGAGAACGGCTATCCTGAAGCGGGCTGACCAGTATCTGGGAAGTGACCAACAGTCGGTTCTTAACACGGTTAAGAGTAGTCTGATGGACAGTGTGTATGACGAACGCTTAAAAAAGGCCTTCGAAGAACTCGAGGAACTGAGAGCTCAAGCTAATCGCCTCGATACGAGATTTAAAACTAATGAGGAAAAACTCATTAAAGCCGGAGGCGAAAAGGCTCGTGAACTGCAGGAGCGAATTGAGGAACTGATCAGACTTATCAGCATTGCTCGTGATGAACTTGAGCGCATTGAATCCAAGGATGAAAACGACGCTTCTCTGACAGAAGAAAACAACCTTCACAAGGCGGAACAAAAATTTAAGTACTACGAGCAGGAAATAGCGAAGGCAACAAGAACAAATACTGCATTGCGCAAAAAAGAGTTGGTTGATTCCTTGGTGAATGAGATCAAACTACAGGCTACCACAGCGCTGAAGCAAGAAATCGTCAGAAAGACCAACGAGAAACTTCGCCGTGTTATCGTTGACGATTATGTAGAAATCGAAAGCATCGATAGGTACATAAAACTAAAGGGTAGGGACGGTGCCAGCGAAGGTCAAACTCTTAGCATTGCCTACTGTTTCCTGGGCACTCTTTTCGAAGATTCTGAGTTGGAATTTCCGTTCATTATCGACTCGCCTACCGGCAAGATGGATTTCGAAAAACGGCAGGCTGTTGCAGATATCATTCCTTTGGTATTCAATCAGATGATTGCCTTTGTTCAGTCAGCAGAAGTGGAGCGTTTTGCGGACAGATTCTATGCAAATCCCGATTCGCAGTATCTTACGGTTGTGGCATCTCCCCAGGATCAGGCCGTAGTTGTTTATGAAGGAATTGACTTCTTCGATTCGTATCAAAGAGAGCACAAAGGAGATGAAAAATAATGCATTTTAAGATAGCGAAAAGTGCCCAAAGCTACTTTAACAACATTATGAATCTCGAAGGCTCCCACGCTGCGGAGGATAAGAATAAGTTTATCCAATTCGATGTGTACTACTGCTGTGCATTGATTGGCATGGCAGCAGGCCAAATCGACGAGGATACTTCGGAGTTGAAGGATCTTGTTGAAAGGTACCCAGTTCAATATCGTGACTGTAAAGCACAAATTGCTGGGTTACTGGTGGCATCTGAGGCCAGAAGACTCGGCATCGATACGCAGAGCCCTAAGCTGGAGCAGATTATGCTACAGTATCTTAGCAACAATGATACTCTGCTGTCTGAGGATGGAATTAAAACCCTTAACGCCTATGCGTTGAAAGGATACCGCCTGATTACTGATTATCCGTTGTTTGACAAACCTACTTCCAGAGAAGAATTTCTGGATGCATTCAATGTAGCCATGCGGTTTTACGAAAAGAAAGATAGCTAATCTGTGTAGGTGCTTAGTTAATCTGCGAGAGCGCACCACGAATACCCCACAGCCAAAATAGCGGCTGAAACGCAATGTTCCAGCCGCTATTTTTCTTAAGGCAGCACCGCACAATTGCTGAGGCAAGCGCTGTCGAATCACCCATCAGGCAGGAAACCATAGGCTTCCCGGCGC
>PPYE01256960.1_pt1 | contig 20442 bp, 19 predicted proteins | sample 1559881 | NCBI WGS metagenome assembly PPYE01 (sample SAMN08240022, study PRJNA423297) | Human gut metagenome, whole genome shotgun sequencing project.
GGAGTGATCTTACCTAATTTAACCAACGAATTTACCAATGAATGATCTTCTGTTTGATATAAAATCTCCCCCTTCCTCAGATGATAGATCCGGCTATCTCCGATATGAGCCAATACGATTCCGGAAGAAGCGATATAGGCCATGGTGAGCGTAGTAGCCATACCCATCGCTTCCGGATGCTCTTGAACATAGGAGTCGAAACAGACTTCCGCATAATGTACGGCTTTATGGATAAACTCTGGCGTGGGATCATCCTTTAGGAACGTAGAAAAGAAAGTTTGTATGGACTCGCAAGCTAATGAGCTGGCTACCTCCCCTTTCTCGGCTCCACCCACACCATCGCAAACCATAAACAATTTTTGGTCAAGGGTCACTTGTTCGGGAAGCGGGTAAATGGAATCCTCGTTATTCGATCTGCCTCCTTTTTCCGTAATAGCACATGGCTTACCGATCGTTATAATCATAACAAATGAGTTTTATTCATTAAAACGTAAGACGGTGCGACCAATAATAATCTCGTCATTATCATTGAGCACGACCACCTCGCCATTCTCTAGGTAACTGTTATTATATAACGTATGGTTTTTACTATTATTGTCGGTAAGGAAATGTTTATATCCACCTTTTGAATCTTTTTTCACCTCAATGCAAATATGCTCGCGACTCATCGTGCGATCAGCCGTGATAATTGGCATCGTAGCTTGTGAGGCGTTCGACTTCCGGCCAATGACAACCTTCCCTTCGTGAAGAGGAAACGCTTGTTCAGGTGTATCGGCGTCTGGAAGAACCGTCAGTCTGCCGATTCCAGTCTTGACAGGTGTCACTAAAATCGTATCGGAATCGACTTCCTGATGATTACTTTTCTCGGATAATAAGGACAAAGGAATAGGCTCTTTGCATTTCGGACACTTAAAGGAGGTAATGCCGAGGGGAATCTTCCCCTCGGCTACCTTTAATCCTACATGGCAATGTGGACATTTAACTGCGATCATACGATAAACGAAATATCTGCGCCATCCATATCCGTAGAGTACAGATCCATCATATCTGTATCGGAAAGCATAACCGTATCGTCCGCCAATGTTATAAAGTCTGAATGATCGAAAGACTCGATGCTACTATCGTCTATAACTATGGCGTCGCCTAGGTCGACACCTCCTCCTTCCACGTCTATTATGACAGCATCCGCTGGCATGACGTCATTGCCGTCTAAAGTTACGAATGTATATTCCTCTTCTTGCATAACCTTTGTTCCTAATATATTAATATTCCGAAAACAAAAGTACAAAAAGCAATGGATTAATAAACTTGTTATTCTCTCTTATAATCAAACATTTGGGTTTCATGTACAAAAGAGGCTGTTTTACTATACGAAAAGAAAAGGCTCATTCTCTCACCCATTTGGCCTTACAGGAAGAAACTGGGCATTGCTTTCGGTTTTTCAATGATTCCCAAGGGATCTCACCCAAGAATGTCCCACATTTCGGGCAAACATAGTCTATCTTAAATTGATTGGCGATATCCTGCAATTGCTGGGGAATCTTGGCCGACTGCTTGGCTCCTAGATAGATTCCTACCGTAGGGGCACAAATCGTTATCAGGAGGCTGATGCCGAATAGCTCCGGGCTACCTTTCCCTAAGAAGCCTATCACGACCCCCACTATTCCGGGCAAAGCAAATGGTAAGGATTGAAATAATCTGGTCTTAAACTGATTAGAGGATTGAATCTTAACTTTTGCTTGAATATAATCATCGTAGACTTTTTTCAATGCGGCAAATTCATCGCTATAATCATTATTGTATTTAAGCACCTCGGAAAGATTTAATACATAGCTATCCCCCAAGCGAATATGATCCGTAGGAGTAACACGTTTCTTTACGATCTGGGCACCATTCACGAACGTACCGTTAGTAGATCCCGTATCCTCCAATAATAAGTTGCCACCATCCTCACGTATCAGACGGGCATGATGGCGGCTTACATGAGGATCGTTTGCAATAAAATCGTTGTCTTTTGCTTTTCCTATCTTTATAATCATCGTCTTATTCCTTTTCCTCTTCCTCTTGAGGCTTTCCCATCTCCTTCTCAAGATTATCTTTCAGCACTTTCAACGGATCCTTGGATATTACCAACTCTTTAGGCTTACCCTCTTCCGTCAATAATAATAAACGCTGCTTAGGGAGATTTATTTGTAAGATATGATTTTTATTTATGATATGACTTTTTCCGACACGCATTAATATCTTGTTACAACCAGCGACCTGCTTCTCTAAGATCTCTTCTATTTTTCCGATATTTATAGCGAAGGTAAATTGGATGCCATTTGACAACAATAGTTTCGTATAGTTCCTGTCTGCTTCAAAATAAAGGATCTGACCAATCTTAATGCGCAACAACTCATCCCTTGTTTTTATAATTAAATACCGCTCCATACGTAGAAATTGTTTTTTCGTTTCTCTTTCAAAAACAAATATACGGTATTTTCTTTATTTAATAGGTATCTTTTGGGGGAAAGATTGGTAAAGTGCACCAAAAACAAGAGCCTTTTCCCTGCTCAGAAGAGACACCGATACGCCCTCCCAGCCTTTCAATTATATTTTGGCAGATAGAAAGTCCAAGCCCTATGCCTTGCTTTTGGTTTCGTCCTTTATAAAAACGATCGAACACATGAAGTTTTATTTCCTCCAACATTCCTTCCCCCGTATCGGTCACGGATAACAGAACCTCGTTCTCCATGGCTTGATATGACAAGATGATGCTACCTATAGAGGTGTACTTTATTGCGTTTGTTATAAAATTGCCAAGAACTTGTTTCAAACGGATACGGTCAGAGCGTAATAAAAAGGAATTCAAAGATTCCGGATAGGTCAAAGCTACCCCTCTCGGTACTTTGATCTGGAAAGAAGCTACCGTTTCTACAATAAGTTGTCTTAGATCAAATTCCATGAAATCAAAGGTCATGGTACCAGACTCGAGCTTAGCCAGATCCAATACATCATTAACGATACCCAATAATAACTCATTATTGGTCTGAATAAGATTAATATACTCTTGTCTTAGCTCACCATCCTCTTCATCCCCTAAAAGAGAAGAGAATCCGACAATAGCGTTTAATGGCATGCGGATCTCATGGCTGATGTTTGCCAAAAAGGAGGATTTCAAACGCTCTGATTTCTCGGCCTTCAGCATTCGTTCTTCCATCGCTTTCAGTTCAGATATATCATAATTCATCAGTAATAGGATGGGGCTTGATTTCTCCAGACCCGCCTCCATTATATCCAGACGAATCCATTTCCATCCCTCGCCATCCTTGACCCGGGCTTCCCGTTGATCATGATCAGTTTCTCCGTGGACAAGTCGGCTCAAGGAAGTTTTCAAGCATTCACGGTCTTCTGGCTTGACATTGGAATATATGCCTACTATCTGGCTCAATGGAGTTCCCGGAACTTCACCCATATTCAGATACCATTGTTCCATCGCCACTCCTTCCCCAGTGGACAAATCATACTTTGCGCAGCCGATCTTGGCACGATGACTTATCTGAGGAAAAAAAGGCTCGAACTCTATGCCTAATGTCGTTTTCATATATATCCGTTCTCATTATATTTATGCAAAAAGAGGGTTTAGCCATAAAAAACGAATGAATTAATCGTTCGTTTTAATTAGTCGTTTATATCGATTATTTTATAGGGAACATATAGGTTTAGTAAAATACCCCAAAAACCGCATCAAAATTATATTCTAAAGTCTTTTTGACTTTCATAAGTAAATGTTTTTTGCGATATTTGCAAACGACTAATTAAAACGAACGATTAAACTAGTCGTTTTGTTGCCTTCCCCTCCACTTCAATATCCTGATATATAAGATTATACCATATGACTATAAAAAAATAGAGGGTAGATTGATCACTCAATCCACCCTCCTGTCTACCGTGTGCTTAAACTATTAAAAATCAACCCCTTGATTAGTCTTCTAGAGCCGCTTGCGCCGCTGCGATACGAGCTATGGGCACTCTAAAAGGTGAACATGATACGTAATTCAAGCCAACTTTATGGCAGAACTTAACGGAAGAAGGCTCACCACCATGCTCGCCGCAAATGCCACATTTCAAATCCGGACGGATGGCACGACCTTTCTCAGTTGCCATACGAACCAGCTGTCCTACACCATTTTGGTCTAGTACTTGGAACGGATCGACCTTCAAAATCTTCTTCTCTAAGTAAACCGGTAAGAAGGAAGCGATATCGTCACGAGAGTAACCAAATGTCATCTGAGTCAAATCATTCGTTCCGAATGAGAAGAATTCGGCGCTGGAAGCGATACGATCCGCTGTCAATGCCGCACGAGGAATCTCGATCATCGTACCTACCTTGAATTCGATACGATCGCCAACTTCCTTGAATAGCTCTTCGGCCGCGGTACGGATCACCTTCTCTTGTTCCTTGAATTCATATAAGATTCCTGTTAATGGTACCATGATTTCCGGTTTAGCCTCAATACCTTCTTTCTTCAAATCCAAAGCGGCACCTAAAATGGCCCGAGTCTGCATTTCCGTAATTTCCGGATATGTATTACCTAGACGGCAACCACGGTGACCCAACATCGGGTTATGCTCGCAAAGAGATTCCACACGTTTTTGGATCTCCTTAACGGACACGCCCATTGTCTCAGCCATTTCCTCTTGACCTTTCAAATCGTGAGGAACGAACTCATGCAAAGGAGGATCGAGCAAACGAACGGTAACAGGACATCCGGCCATAGCCTTGAAGATACCCTTAAAGTCCTCTTTCTGATAAGGAAGGATCTTCGCCAACGCTTTCTTACGACCTTCAGCGTCCTCGGCCAAGATCATCTCACGCATAGCTTTGATCTTCTCACCTTCGAAGAACATATGCTCCGTACGGCAAAGGCCAATACCAACGGCACCGAAGCTACGAGCGATCGAAGCGTCGTGAGGCGTATCAGCGTTTGTACGAACTTGTAATTTTGTATATTTATCGGCTAAAGCCATTAGCTCCGCGAAGTCACCTGACAACTCTGCCGCTTTCGTCTCGACCTGTCCTACATAGACTTCCCCGGTCGTACCATTGATAGAGATATAATCACCTTCTTTCAAGGTTACGCCATCGACGTCTACAGTCTTGTTCTTATAATCGATATTCAAGGCACCAGCGCCGGATACACAGCACTTACCCATGCCACGAGCCACGACAGCGGCGTGAGAAGTCATACCTCCACGAGCGGTAAGGATACCTTCGGCGACAGCCATACCGGCCAAGTCTTCCGGAGAAGTCTCAATACGGACCATGACAACCTTTTTGCCATCGGCATGCCATTTAGCGGCATCATCAGCGAAGAATACGATCTGTCCGGTAGCGGCACCCGGTGAAGCCGGCAAACCTTTTACCCATACTTTCGCCTGTTTCTCGGCTTTTTTATCGAATACTGGGTGAAGCAACTCATCCAGTTTATTCGGCTCGATACGGTTCAACGCTGTTTTCTCGTCGATCATGCCTTGATGCAATAAGTCGATAGCGATTTTCACCATAGCGGCACCGGTACGTTTGCCGTTACGGGTTTGCAAGAACCAAAGTTTACCCTCTTGTACGGTAAACTCCATATCTTGCATATCCCGATAATGATCTTCCAATTTCTCTTGGATAGCGTCTAATTGCTTATAGATTTCCGGCATGGCTTCTTCCATGGACGGATATTTAGCAATACGTTCTTCTTCTGAGATTCCGGCACGTTCAGCCCAACGTTGTGAACCGATCTTCGTAATCTGTTGCGGGGTACGGATACCTGCTACAACATCCTCACCTTGAGCGTTAATCAAGTACTCACCATTGAACAAGTCCTCACCATTACCCGCGTCACGAGAGAAACAAACGCCTGTAGCGGAAGTATCGCCCATATTACCGAATACCATGGCTTGTACGCTAACCGCCGTTCCCCACTCGTCTGGAATACCTTCCATCTTACGATACAGGATAGCACGCTCATTCATCCAGCTATTGAACACGGCACAGATAGCGCCCCACAATTGTTCATAAGCGCAAGTCGGGAAATCCTGTCCGGTCTGGGCCTTAACGGCTGCCTTAAATTTAGAGACCAATGTTTTCAAATCTTCAACGTCAAGCTCGTTATCTAACTTAACGCCTTTCGCTTTCTTTACTTCCTCGATGATCGCCTCAAACGGATCGATATCCTCTTTGCTTGTCGGTTTCATGCCTAATACGACATCTCCGTACATTTGAACGAAACGACGATAGGAATCCCAAGCGAAACGAGCGTTGCCCGTCTTACGAGACAATCCTTCCACTACCTCGTCGTTCAAGCCAAGGTTCAATATCGTATCCATCATACCCGGCATGGACGCACGGGCACCGGAGCGAACTGAAACTAACAGAGGATTGGCAACATCACCGAACTTAGAGTTCATTAACGTTTCGATATTAGCGATCGCCTTCTCAACATCCGCTTTCAGCAACTCTACGACTTTATCTTTGCCTAACTCGTAATACTCTATACAAACTTCTGTTGTAATCGTGAATCCCGGAGGAACCGGTACACCAATCAGATTCATCTCGGCAAGGTTAGCGCCTTTACCACCCAGCAGATTTCTCATATCTGCCTTACCTTCGGCTTTTCCATTTCCGAACGTGTAAACTCTTTTTCTTTCCATATTCGACAGTATTGAATTTAGATTCTAGTTTTGTTGATTTCAACTGTTATATTGCTATCTCAACTTTGCAATGCTGCAAATATATGCTATTTCTACTTTGCAAGCACGAATAGCGTTAAAGATTTTTACATGTTTTACAACTATTCTTTACCATTTATATCCAGCAAATGCTTACATTTGCGTGCGGAAGTTTGTTGACGCTTCCATTTCCCATCGGATTTCCCGCCTATCTCTTTGCCCCTTACATATAATTATATGATCTTTTTCTTTTATTTGTGTCTATTTATTTCCAATAGGAAGTGTCTTTTTGTAAATAAGGTTGACTCCTAAAAGAGTCAAAAAATGAGAACGAAAACTTATCAGGAAGAGAAAGAGCGTCAAAAGCTGTATCATGAGATTTATCGCCTTCGTGTAGTCGAAGGGCTAGAGGTGTCATGTATCCAAAAAAAATTAGGGGTGAGCCGTTCTAGAGTTTACAGTGGATTGAGTATCTTTGAGCGTGATAACCCCCAAGAGGCAGCGATGATGAAAAAGCAAGGCAAGGATGTAACCGAGGAAGATTACAAAAAGTTATTGAATGAGATCTCCTCTCTCAAGAAGGATTTAGCCCAGGAACGCTTGCGTGCGGACTTTTATGAGGAAATGGTGGCCTTTGGTAAGGAAGTATATGGTATTGACTTAAAAAAAGCTGGCACCAAGTAGCATCCAGGCTTCACGGCAGGGACAAGAGGCTCTACGGCATTGTCCCCCTGTGCCGTCTACTTGGTGTAAGTAAACAAGCCTATTATAAACATGGAAACAAACTGATGCAAAAACTGGCATTGGAATCCTTTGTCGTAGAATATGTCAAGGAAGTGCGTGGCAAGGATCCCGGAATCGGAGGCAACAAGCTCTGGCTGATGTACCAGGCTCGGTTCGGTGATGATAACAGCTTGGGTTACAATCGTTTTTACGATATTCTGGATCGTTACTCTTTAAAAGTTCGTAAACGTCGCCATCGTACCATGACTACGGATTCGAACCATGATTACCCGGTTTATCCCAATTTGGTTAAAGAACTGATACCGGACGGCCCATGCCAGTTGGTAGTCAGCGATATAACTTACATATTTTTGGGAGTAAACCCTGAAAGCGGGAAAAATATTTTTTGTTATTTGTCAGTTGTTACCGACGCTTACAGCAAAGAGATTATTGGATATAGCGTGGGTAAGACACTGGAGGCACGGTATCCTTTGGAAGCCTTGGAAATGGCCATCAGCCATTATCCCGGAAAAGATTTGTCCGGTTTGATCCACCATTCCGACCGTGGTGTCCAATATGCCAGTTCCGTGTATACGGAGCGTCTGAGGAAATGCAAAATAAGCATAAGCATGACCGAGGGCGGAAATCCCAAGGAGAACGCCATCGCGGAACGGATAAACAACACGATTAAGAATGAGCTACTTATGGATATGGAGTTTAATCATATCTCCCAGGTAAAAGCCGCCGTGGCATCAGCCGTTGATTTCTACAACCATGAGCGTCCGCATTGGAGTTTGGACGGGATGACTCCGGCGCAGGCCGCCGAGTGTAAGGGAGAGCTGAAGAAGAGATGGAAGAGTTTTCGGGAAATTGCCATTAAAAATCAAAACAATATGGGTATGACCGGATAAAGAAGCCGGAGGCGCGAAGCTCTTTGGAGGCTTCGCGCCTCCAGCCGCATGGCAAACCGCCGCGGTGGTTTTTCATAATTTATTTGGACGCTATAAGATACTTGAGTACTTTTGCCGACAAATAATTGTTGAGTAAACCTGTCTCATCAATAAAAAACAAAAGGGACAACCTTTTTTATTATTAAGTATAAACTGAGTCAACCTTTCTTACATATTAGACGGAAAGTAGTCAACCAAATTCGTTAAACTACAAAGACTCAGAAGTTTTTTGCTGAAGAAACTTTAGTTTCTACAGCATGAAACTAAAGTTTCTCCCTAGTGGAACTAAAGTTTTTCTATAGCAAAACAAAAGTTTTCCTTATAAGAAATTTTAAGAAACTGCAATATATTGATTTATAAACACATACTATACATCCCTTTCTGTCCATAATCATATCTTCATCAATCTTGATAGAATAACGAGAACTGTTTGCCGGACTCATTTAAGTATATAGAACGAAGCTCTTTGTTCTTAGCGGAATTGTAAGTATTTTTGCGAAGCGAATTTAAAACTTAACGACATTGGCAAGAAAGAAGAAACAGTTGCCTATATTAGAAAAGGTAACCATTACGGACGTAGCCGCCGAGGGCAAGGCTATCGCGAGAGTGAACGATATGGTGGTATTTGTACCCTTCGTCGCTCCGGGAGACGTGGTTGATATTCAACTGACCCGTAAGAAGAATAGTTATGCGGAGGGGAAACCTGTATATTTCCATGAGTACTCGGCCAAACGTGCGGAGCCGTTTTGTGAGCACTTCGGTGTCTGTGGAGGTTGCAAGTGGCAACATCTTCCCTATGAGGAACAACTTTACTATAAGCAAAAACAGGTCTACGATAATCTTACCCGCATCGGGAAAGTCGAAATGGAAGAGAAACTTCCGATCTTAGGTTCCGAGCGCACGACTTTCTACCGGAACAAGCTTGAGTTTACTTTCTCAAACAAGAAATGGCTTACGGAGGAAGAGATCCAGTCCGGTGCTTCTTTCGATTGCATGAATGGTGTCGGGTTTCATATACCGGGGATGTTCGATAAGGTATTGGACATCCATAAATGTTGGTTGCAAGATGATATATCGAACAAGATCCGTCTTTGCGTCAAGGAATATTGCCTATCTCATGAGGGATATCCTTTCTTCGATTTACGGAACCAAGAGGGATTCGTTCGTACGTTGATGATCCGTACGGCATCCACTGGGGATTTGATGGTCGTATTGGTTTTCTTCCATGAGGATGTAGAGCGCAGGGAAGCGTTATTATCTCATCTGGCGGAACGATTCCCGGAAATCACGTCCTTGATGTACGTCATCAACGGCAAATGTAATGACACGATCACCGACCAAGAAGTTCTCGTATTCAAGGGAAAAGATCATATCATCGAGGAGATGGAGGGGCTTCAATTCAAGGTAGGTCCTAAGTCTTTCTATCAGACAAACAGTGAACAGGCTTATAATCTATATAAAGTGGCTAGAGAATTTGCGGGTCTTACCGGAAATGAGATGGTGTACGATTTATATACCGGGACAGGTACGATCGCTAATTTCGTCTCTCGTCAAGTAAAGAAGGTTATCGGCATCGAATACGTACCGGAGGCTATCGAGGACGCAAAAGTGAATTCCGCCTTGAACCATATAGAGAACACGCTTTTTTATGCCGGTGATATGAAAGATATCCTTACGCAGGATTTCATAAACCAACACGGACGTCCGGATGTTATTATTACCGATCCACCACGTGCCGGTATGCATGATGATGTGATCACCACTATTCTCTTCGCCGAGCCGGAACGTATCGTTTACGTTAGCTGCAATCCTGCTACGCAAGCCCGCGACTTGAGTTTGTTGAGCGTGAAATACTCCGTCAAGAAAGTCCGTCCGGTCGATATGTTTCCTCATACACATCATGTGGAGAACGTGGTTTTGCTTGAGAAAAAATAAACATATAATATAATGTATAGGAAATACGTCCCCTTTCTGCTGTTTTTGTTCTTCTTGTATGGTTGCAACGGTAACAAACAAGAGGAGAAAGAGGACGTTTCCGTTTTCGTGGATTTACCGCAACTGAAAGCGGAAGGCGAGATCACGGCGGTGACTTTATACAGTTCTACCTCCTACTTCCAATATAAGATGCAACCCATGGGTTACGAATACGATCTGATAAACGATTTTGCCAAGAGCCAAGGTTTGAAATTAAACATCAAGGTCGCCGAGAATCCTGCCCGCCTGATCGAGATGCTTGAAGCCGGTGAGGCCGATGTTGTAGCCTACCCTATCCCAATCAATAACAAGTTGAAACAAGAGGTCATTTATTGCGGTCGGGAGGATATCTCCAGTCAAGTATTGATACAACGGGCCAATAAAGGCGATAAGCTTCTTACCGATGTCACTCAATTAATCGATAAGAATGTTTACGTAAAGCCTAACACCAAATACTCCGAACGACTGAAGAACTTGGATGAGGAACTCGGCGGAGGAATCCATATCCAAAAAGTGGAAAATGACTCCATTGCTACCGAAGATCTTATCGAGATGGTCTCCTTGGGCGAAATTCCCTATACGATCAGCGATGATAACACCGCCCGCCTAAACAAGACTTATTATTGGAATATCAATGTCGACCTAAAGGTTAGTTTTCCCCAACGCTCTTCATGGGTGGTAAGGAAAAGTAGTCCGGACTTGGCGAAGGCCATCGATGAATGGGCTTCTGATAAAACGGGTAAACATTCTTTCAAGGCAGTTACTAAGCGGTACTTTGAATTAAGCAAGCGACCTTTTACCGCAGATATTCCGGAGGTAAAGAATGGACATATTTCCCCGTATGACCCTTTATTCAAGAAACATGCGAAAAACATCGGATGGGATTGGCAGCTGCTGGCGTCTATTTCCTATCAAGAGTCTCATTTCAATCCTACGGTTGTATCGTGGGCCGGTGCCGAGGGGCTTATGGGAATCATGCCAAATACGGCGAAGGCATTAGGTGTCACCCCGCATGAATTGAAAGATCCGGATACGGGAGTCCGTACGGGAGTAGATTGTTTACGGCGCTTCCGTCAAGGTTTTTCTGAGATTACGGATCCTGAAGAAAAAGTCAAGTTTACCCTAGCGGCTTACAACGCTGGGATCGGACATATTTACGATGCGCAGCGATTGGCCCGAAAATATGGAAAAGATCCCAATAAATGGGATAATAATGTAGCGGAATATATTCGTTTGAAAAATGATCCCGAGTATTATAACGATCCTGTTTGCAAGCATGGATACTTGCGTGGCTCAGAAACATATAATTACGTGCGGGAAGTGTTGGAGCGTTATCATTACTACAAGAAAAAGTCATAGTTATAAAAAAATTCATAGCTATGAGTGAAAGTAGTCATAACTATGAATTTTCTGCAAGTAAATGCCACTTAAAAATTATAGGCGACACCTATGCCTAATATTTCCTTGAACTGGACCTTCGCCCCCCGTTTCTCTCCATTATCCTCAAAAGTTTTCACGTCGTTATCATATTTAAGCGTCGTATTGAGTGTAGCGGACAGGAATTTATTAATCTTCATGCTTATCAATACATCCCAATTGACATCGATATTTCCGAATTGATCGCTATAAGGAGTAAAAAAGTCAGCTGTAGTAATCAAGTTCACGTTTTCCATCACGGTTAATTCCGCACGAGCTTTCAAGTAAGCTCCCCATTCCATTCTGAAGCGATCTCCCGGATCGACCCCGAAAGCTCCTAACTCGGAAAGGTAATCATCCTCCACGAAAGTCATCTTCGTGGAAGCCGGAGAAAGATAAACCGAATAATTGCTTTTGGGACGATATTCCATACCTACGGAGATATTCGAATACGCCGGCGCAAAGAAGTTCGATATATAATGTGTCTTATCCGGATAATTATATCCTTTGGCAAACTGGGTGTTTAAATCTCCCATCAACGTATAATACCATACATTATTGGTGGAATATCCTAATTGGGTAGACAGGGTTATATTATCGGTACTTTTCCTCATTCCCTGCGATTTAGTCTTTGATAATCCGTAATCGAGAGCGAGATTGGTTACCCATAACCAGTCACCGCTTTTATGTGTTAATGCCCCATTCAGATACGCATTTCCGGCAACAGAGTTCTCACCGCCAGCCGACCAATTCGACATCGCTGTTTGCGACAAGTTCAAACCTGTCACACCTTTCAGTACCCATTTGCCTTCCTCATATCCTTTATCATCCGTTTGACTATATGTGATTGTCGTTAATGCGACAAACAATGTCATGAAGAATATACGTTTCATATTGTGATATATTTTAGTTATTAAAAAATAAGACGTCCTATCATTTAAACAGGTTTGATTAATTTTTGTTTAGAAAAGCCTAAAGTTGAAAGGGTGTCACATTTGTTACACTTTTATACGGATAAACCCCTTATTTTTGTATCCGATAATTAAGTAATTTGATTTATGGAACAGTTACATGCACACGAAGTCCTTCATATGATGGAGGGTAATAGTTATTCAGAAGCTTCTTTAAAAGAAGCGATCGTTAAGACTTTTGGTGAGGATCTGCGTTTCTATACTTGTTCGGCAGAAAATATGGATGCGGATGAGTTAATCGTATTTCTGAAACAAAAGGGGAAATTCATGCCTGTCGAAAATGGTTTCATGGTAGATATTACAAAGGTTTGTAATCATTAAAGATTCTACGACACTATCAATGACTCTAGGCTAAATCAAAAGAATTTAGCCTAGAGTCATTTGCCTAAAGTTAAAAAAGACTTTCGATTCTACTCAATGGATAATACTATTCCTATAAATAATCGCAAATGATTTTTGCATCAATTCATAATCTTTATCAGAGACATAACTTGGCCTACGGTTACCCGCGTGATTTATCATCCAGACAAAAGACTCTATATACTTTAGTATCTTATTTGACTTATCACTTTTTATACGTGACAAATAATCCATTTTTCCTAAAAGATAATTACTCACTTTAAGAACACTCATCTTATTACAAGTTTTGTATTATCAGGTTGTTTTTTATCCATGATTGATCCTATACGGGTAAAAGTGTGAGTCCGAAAACCTACCATACCTGCGGGCCTTCCAACAAACATTCTATAGGCCTTTTATGTTATGGTTATAAAATGGTCTATTTATGCTTACTGGTTTTTTAAATACCTTAGCGACAATAATAAGTGTGACAAGCCTTCTGATTGTCACCTATGGTGCATTAATCGGAGTCATCTCATTTTTCAGAAATGAGCTTAAGCGACTTACTGGTAATTATTCCATTACTAACATAAGAAAACTAAGAGCTGTATTCGGTACATACTTACTTCTCGGACTAGAATTTTTGATAGCGTCAGATATCTTAAAAACAGTATTGGAGCCAACACTTAATGAATTGGCCATTTTAGGTGGAATAGTCGTGCTGAGAACAGTTCTGTCTGTCTTTCTGAATAAAGAGATCAAGGAACTAGAAACTGAAAATAAAGATACCGAGTAGATCCCATAAAGTTTTCAAGGGAAAGTACAGAAAAATGGCGCTTAAGTCTTGCATGAACAGGATTTAAACGCCATGAAGTAAAGTTAGAAAACCAAACCGCTCGGCCTTCACAGGTGAAGCGGAAGTGGATATATTGCCTTAAACTAATACCTTATATTATTACAACCAGATTAAAGGTCATAATGTTTATGCTTTTGATGAATTTCAATAGCCAAAATAAAACAGAAAATAAAAATCCGCATCCAGCGTCACTGCTACATGCGGATCCAAAATAACAAACTCTTACAAGAGTTAGGCACTACATAAAGTTGTATTATACTAATAAGCAGACTGAACCGCATCAAAGTGTTGATTCCTTATGTTGTTTTTTTCTCATCATTTACATATTCCAAAATGTCGCTTGGCTGACAGTCTAATGCTCTACAAATTGCCTCTAGGGTACTAAAACGAATTGCTTTCGCCTTTCCCGTTTTTAAGATAGAAAGGTTAGATAATGTCAAACCAACTCTTTCAGAAAGTTCGTTCAAAGAAATCTTCCGCTTTGCCATCATTACATCTAAGTTTACAATAATAGGCATAATTAAACTGTTAAGTCATTCTCTGATTTCATATCTATCGCATTTTGCAATAATTTTTCAAATACAGCCACGGCTGTCGCAACTACGATAGCGACAAAAGTAGTTACGATACAAATGGCAAGAAAACCTGCGGGGTCATCTTCTGTATTATGGGTCAACCTTATAAATAGTCCTGCCACCACGATTAAAATACTTAGTAAGATCGCACAATGCTTTATGTTCTTTAAATTCTTTACAGAGTTTGTTGAAAATACTTTATTTTGCCCAATATAACCGAGCAACCTAAAAGCATTGTACAACGCAACAAAAAAAGCCATTGACGCTCCATATCCATATAAGATAAATGGATCAGCGTAAGTACTAAATAAATCTAGGTGTGTGGCTCGTCCCTCAGTTAAGGGAAACCAAATCAAAATAATAAGTGCCACAATACCGATAAGAACAATAACTGTTTGAAGAAATGCTGTTGAAATTCTTTTCATGACGTATGATGTTAATTTTAAACGACGTTGCAAATGTAACAAATATTTATTGATAATCAATAAATAAATACCGAAATTCAAAAAACAGTCTCTTTCTCAAGCTAATTAAAAAATCTGGACTTGAATCGCCAGTGTAGTGTCGAAGTACAATGATCTCCCATTTGGAAGGGAGAATGGGAATAGAAGAAAAAAAGAACGCCTACCTAAAAAGTGGTAGACGCTCATTGCATACGGTTATTGGGACAAATATAGAGTTTATTTCTATCTTGGATTATCCTATTCATTAATAACTACTTCATCTCTTCTCCCTTTTCATTAAAGATAGCGATAGCCTCCTTGCCCTCGATTACCAAAATCACCTTAAAGAGTTTCCCTTCAGTCTTTTCCGCAACATATACCTCTTGGATCACTGAATCCGGATAAGATTTCTCTATGGATTGCGTAACTACTCCCGGAAGATCCTTTACCTCGACCTTAACAAAGTCATCTTGATTAACCTCACAAGCGATTACCACTGAATCAACACTTGTCTCTGCGGCAAATGCGCTGAAACTACCAATACCCATCATCAATACTACTGCAACTAATACCTTTTTCATGACTCTTGATTTTTAATTAAACAATCTATTCATATTAACGTAATCAATAGATATAGAACAACGGATATGCCAAATTTCGCCTATCTACAGATAGTCATGACACACAACATCTTATATTTTAGCATTAACATATGAATTGGGATATTACGGGATTTTATGGGACATTTTTGGGTAATTATGCCCCAAAAGTCCCAATTCATTGCCATAACCCTTGTAAAACATTTGTGAAACAAATTATCTGTTTTTGAGCAAACAGAGTTAGACAAAAACGATATATTTAGCCATCTAAATTCTATTGAAAGCCAGATTCCATGCGGAAACAAATAAAAATCCGCATCCAGCTTCACAGCTACATGCGGACCAAACAAATAACAAACTCTACTTATATGAAAAAACAAATACTACTAACAAATTATTATACGATGACTACTATCAAGGTGACTTCTGAGTCATTTTATAGTATAACAGAAGATTGTTTGAAAAGGTTCACCAGTAATTTCTTTTAGTCTGAGAGCTTTTCTTTTTATCGACTGTTTGAATATAAAACATTTCAAGCTGCAAATTGTTTTACAAACAAAGATAAAAATGATGATTGATCGGTTTGAGGCATGATTAAGAAGTTATTTTCTATATTATTGTTTATGATAATGCTTTTTGCCTTCCGGATGAATGCGGAAGCGGATGAGGAACACTTTTCTAACGGTTCCTATCGTTAGCGCACTAGAATTAACATTAAATGAAAGCGCTTCCGACGCTATGGTTGGTGGAGCGGTTACTCAAAACGACAAATTTCAAGTAAAACACGGCGATTACTCCTAAATCTTTAGGGATAATCGCTTTTTCATGAATAGATTTCAAGTAAAATTAGGACATTTATCCAATTATATCCGTAATTTTAGCCCAATTAAATCAATAGCAATTATGGAAAGAATCGTTAATCATCCTATTTTAACAATTCCACAAGAGGGAGAACACACTTTTTTATTCAATGGCAAACCCGTAACGGGAATGAAGGGTTTTACCATCGCCGCCGCCTTACATCAGGCCGGCTATCCAGTACACAGTCATAGCGTAAATGGCCGCAATCGTTCGCTGAATTGCGGTATCGGTAAATGTGGCGCCTGCGAAATGCTGGTAGACGGAGAAGTAAAGCGTATCTGTATTACGAAAGTAGACAATGTAAAGGAAGTATCGGAAATAACAGTACAGAATTATACGACAGATTCCCAAATAGAACCCAGAGAAGAACCGGTAGAGATCTATCGAACAGATGTGGCCATCATTGGTGCCGGCCCCGCTGGATTAGCTTGTAGGGAAACCTTAAAAGAACTAGGCTTGAACAGCATCGTAATCGATAGCAATGATAAGATCGGCGGTCAATTTTTGATGCAAACCCATGCATTTTTCTTTTTCGAGAAAGAGCGGCGCTTTGGGGGTATGCGTGGTTTCGATATCGCGAAAACTTTAGCCGGAGACGACCACTCTGGTATTTTCTTACATTCTACGGTCTGGGATATCCTACAAAATAAGCGTATCGCCGTAAAAGACATGCTTAACCATAAAAATTTCTATGTAGAAGCTCAAGCCTTGATAGTCGCTACCGGTGCGGTTCCTTTTATGCCGACCTTCGAGAATGATGATGTGCCCGGAGTTTATACAGCGGCAGTCGTACAGAAAATGATGAACGCTGAATTCACGTTACTCGGCAAAAACATATTGACAGTAGGCGCCGGTAATATAGGTTACCTAACGTCCTACCAATTGATGCAAGCCGGAGCGAAAGTCAAGGCTATTTTAGAGGCGATGCCCCATGAAGGTGGATTTCCGGTACAAGCGAATCGAATTCGCCGCCTTGGCATACCTATTTATACCTCTCATATGCTTTTGAAAGCCATTCCAAACCTGGATCGGACAGGTATCACCGGCGCGGTTGTCTGCGAATGCGAGAACTTCAAGCCAATCCCGGGAACAGAGAAAGTGATCGATGGTATTGATGTCATTAATATATGTACAGGATTGATTCCCGACAACCAATTGCTAACCAAAGGCCAATATACATTTGGAAAACGTTGTGCCGGCGTAGGTGATGCCGTACGGATCGGAGAAGGTACTACCGCCGTACTAAGAGGAAAGCAAGCCGCTTATGAGATCGCCCAAGAGCTAGGCGTACGTTTCAACTACAACGATTACTTACAAATATCTAAGGAATACATCGACTCCCAGCAACATCCGATCCGCATCAAGGAAGAGTCCCCAAGGCCCACTCCCGAGCGTCAAGCCCAACGCCCTTTCGTTCGCTTGGATTGCTTATACGGTTTCGCTTGTAACCCTTGCTCTTTCGCTTGTCCTCAAAAGGCAATCACCAAAAGCTCCACCAGCGTAACGCCCGAGATCGATTACGAAAAATGTACCGGCTGTATGCAATGCGTATCCCATTGTCCGGGGCTGGCTATTTTCGGCTACGATACCCGGAAGCAAAACTTATTCTTACCGGTAGAATACGAGGTAGAAGTAGGTGCCGAGGTGTGGCTTGTCGATGATAACGGGAAGAAACAAGGCGAAGGTATCATTGAGAAAGTATTAAAGAAGCCGACAAAAACAAACGTGGCCCGTGTGAAAGCGGCAGGAATGGAAAACGATGCCTTATTGAATATCACAGGATTCATCGTAAAAGAAAACTATCCGGAGGAGATCGACTTCAAGCAAGAGCCGGAGTGTGAGTCGGAGACCTATGTTTGCCATTGCGAGGACGTATCTTTGGACGAGCTACTTTCCGCCATTGGGGATCGTAAATATATCTCCGTCGACGAGGTAAAACATATCACCCGCCTAGGAATGGGGCCATGCCGTGGAAAACGCTGCATACCCCGCCTACGCATGAAACTAAGGGAAAAAGGTATCGAACTGGTAGGCGACGCTACCCCCCGTGCTCCCCTATCTACTCGCTTCGTCCTAGGGGAAATGTATCCACAGCGTCAGATAGCGGATACCTATAAAGTAGATTCTGGAAAGCAGGTTCGTAAGACGGAAGTCTTAATCGCCGGCGGAGGTATAGGTGGTAGCGCATTGTTCCGTTATTTTGCGGAAGCCGGTAAAAAGACCGTGCTTATTAATGCGGATCGAGGATCATCATGGCGTAATATCGGTGGTGGTCGTCCAGCGTTCTCGATCCCCGAATTAGCGGAGATCGCCCGTAATAACCAAACGATATTCGAGGAGACACAAAAAGAATACGATATCCATTACCGTGAGATACGCTATATCACGTTCGCCCACGACGAGGCTACCTACAATGATCTGGAACGTTCCTGCGGTTGGTCCAACGCTTATTTGATCGACAAGAAAGACTTTCAGAAAGAGGTATCCCCCTACTTCAACACGAACCAAAACACCTATTTCGCCGCACAAATCTCCCAGCATTGTTGGCAAGCTACCCCGGGGCGTGTGATAGACTTTATACGAAACAAAGGCAAAGAGCGGCAAGGTGAGGTTTGGGAAGACACACACCTAGTGGAAGTACACAAAAACGGTAGAAAATATCACGTCTTATTATATACGCATGATAAGCGATACATCGAATGCGAATGCGATCATTTCGTGAACGCCCTCGGTTATAGCGCCGAGCGTTTCGCCCGCATGCTAGGCCTTTACACCGGCCTCTATCCGGTCAAGCACCAAGCGTTGATTACCCATCGCCTACCGAATCTGGGTAAAAACGGGGATATCCTCGATATGTTGATAGACCGCCGGAAACGTAACGACTTCTCCGCTGTCTACGGTCAGCAATTCGCCGAGACCGGACAGATTATCGCTTGCGCCTCCCCCGCTGTCGACGCTAAAGCGGAGATCAGCAACTTTGATGAGTTGAAGTTTAATACCCGTCGTTTCATGGAGATCATCTCCGAGGTGTTCTGCGATTGGATTCCATCGTTAGCCACAGTACCCGTACAAGCCACATGGTCCGGTTATTATGTAGAGCCTCGCTACATTATCGATCCGGATAACGGACTATTCGTAGGTTTGCAAGGTCACGGCTTCATGCTCGCTCAATACTTGGCTAAACTATACGTAGATAAAGCGTTAGGCCGTACCGTTCCGGATTATATGGAGCGATTGAGGCTCGATGGAGACGGAATTAGTGAGAAAGCTTTCAAATAAACTATAAATAAAATAAAGCCTCCTCTACCACAATTGGTAAGGGGAGGTTTTGATAAAACCAATCTTTTCTATTTTCGTTATTCTATATCCATAAATAGTAATCATATGAATATAGAAACAACAGACAACTCTCCTTTGCTACAGGAATGTATAGAAGAATTGATCAATAGTAAAATCGATGAGGGGAAAGGAAGAACCGCTGGGAATTATCGAAGCGCATGGAATAAATTATCCACCTTTTTAGGTCCGAGGGTAATGGAATTTATATTTGCCGACTTAACGACCGATTTTCTTCATCACTATCTTTTATGGTTGATGCAAGGGGAAGACGGGAAACAGGCTCCCTTGAAACCGGGTAGTTTGGACTTCTACATTCGTAATCTAAAGACAATGTACAACAAGATCGCCCAAGATAAACAAATGGATGTTCCGAGAGAAAGCCCGTTCTCTGGCCTGCAGATAAAGGTCCCACCCACCCGGAAAAGGGCTTTGCCAAGTCTCGACCTACAAAATCTGGCGACTCTTGAGCGGCCCAAAAACCCATACGCCTGTACGGCCCTTCACTTGGCTCTTTTCTTATTTTACGCTAGAGGTATGTGCTTCGTGGATGTCTTTAATCTGCGCACAGCAATATAAACGATGATTATATCCACTACGTACGTAGCAAGACTGGCGTAGCGATGCAAGTAAAGATCACCCCCGAGATAAAGAACATCATATTCTCTTATCGGCGTTTCAATAACCCGTGGAT
>PPYE01384914.1_pt1 | contig 20429 bp, 18 predicted proteins | sample 1559881 | NCBI WGS metagenome assembly PPYE01 (sample SAMN08240022, study PRJNA423297) | Human gut metagenome, whole genome shotgun sequencing project.
CTCGTGCTGCGGGGGGGGCGCAGGGCGTCACAGACTTGGGGCAAGCATCGATTACGGAAAATGGGAGCTCAGGGTTCCACGGACTTGGGGTAATTCGGAAAATGTTAGCTGAAGCTGCCACGGACTTGGGGCAAGCATCGATTACGGACAAACTATGAAAAAATTTGGAATTTTACCGTAATTTCCCGTGGTTTTCTTCCATATTTTTACATTCTTTGGCGGTTTTACGGTATTTTCGTGTTATTTTTGTCTTTTTGACCGTAAAAATTGTTAATTTTTAACATCACTTTCCATTTTTTACCAATTTTTACGGTATTTTTTTGATGTTTTTTCTCTTTTTGACCGTAATGATTGATTAGTGAATTGGGAAATGGAAGATTGGTCATGCCGCAGGAGAAAAAAGTGTTGTTGGGCATGACTTCCGCGAGACAGGCGGTCATGCCGGAAGGCCTGAAAACGTTGTTTAGCATGACTCTGACACGACAGGCTATCATGCCAAAATGAAAGAATTGTAATTTGGCATAACACGAAACAAAAGAGACCAGCCCCCATTTTTTTCAAAACTAATATTGTATTCTCATAATGTTTTTCTTTAACATATAAAAAAACATATAAAAAAATTACATAACTCTTTATCTACGAAAAATTTTCATGCCTTATTGCACATTATCTCCTTACAACTCCTCCGTTTTATACACGGCATACCCTTCATAATAATAACTGTGGTCTATGCCCTTCATATACATTTCGCGGTCATTGACTTTATCTGTCAATGCCTTCTTCAATAGATGTTTTATCTCAATATCTTTTATCGGGCTCCTTTCCATCGCCAGCAAATAATCTTCTTTGTCAACCAAACTCCAGTCAACAACCACATTCAATTCTTCTTTCAGAATCAAATCCAGCCATATTCTGGTACTTCTTCCATTCCCTTCGCGAAACGGATGTGCTATGTTCATCTCTACATATTTTTCAATAATTTCATCAAATGTTGTCTGTGGCATCTTCTCAATATTTTCAATTGCCGCTTCCAGATACATAACCGGCGCAAATCTAAAATTCCCTTTTGCCATATTTACAGTTCGTATTTTCCCCGCAAAATCATATATCTCATCAAATAAATATTTATGAATCACCGCCAGCATCTGAAATGTTCCGGGCTTATATTGATCCAAATATCCATTTTCAAACAACTCAACCGCTTTTTTCTTACTGATTTTTTCTTGCATTCTTGCCAATTCTGTGGAATCCGTAATATTAAGTTTGTTTTCTAATGCCATAATGGTTCTCCTTTCCAAACACACCTTGGCATGTTCTATTTTCCCTCTTCTAAATCATACCAGTCAATATTGACATTTGCAAATGTAACTTTACATCGGGATAGCATAAATTGTTCTTCGGAAAAATATAAGCAAACCAATCCTGTGACAATTTCAATAGCTTTTTCTAAAAATTTTGTTTTTGCAAAAGGTGTTTTACACTAACGTTATTTTCTTTTTTTCGCAATATTCAAAAATATTATTTGCGCTTAGCGTCACAATTTGCGGAATATTATTCGTCATTTCCAATTTTCTCCTCTCCTTGTTGGGATTGTGATTTTTCTTCTTTAAAAATTCTATTAATTTCTAATTTCAAGTGTAACCACTGTTCAAAGTTGTGTTGTTGCAATTCGTCAAAAGTCATGGCGGTCCATGCTTTAAAATCTTCGTCTGTTTGGAATTCTGTGAGGGGGATTTTTAACTTTTGTTTTTCTGCATCAAGCTTTTTACTCATATCACTCATGTCTTGGCATTGCTCCTCCTTTAATTTTTCAAAAGTCTCCTCCTGTTTGGGTTCAGGATAAAAATTGGCTAATGATTTACACGGAAAAGCATTGCCCTTTATTCGTGACGTTACTTTAATGCATTTAATCCCTTCCTCATCTACTATAGCAAAGCTAGACTCTGAATATTCAACCTTTTCACATTGCATTAATATCCATTGATATCCATTTGTAAAGATAACTTTCTTAAACCCAATTAATTCTTTAAGTAGTTCACAAACTATTTTATTATCAAAAACTGTTTCTTTTAGAGAAAACAATTCGTTTGGTTTTTCGCTCTTTAATTCTACAGAATACTCATTTTTACTGTCTTGTAGAACAAGAACTACTTTATCGTTTCGCTTTTGAATTTCCAGCTGTATTTTAATTTCTTCGGATTCTTTTGATTGTTTTTCTTCAATCTGTAAACACAGATTCTGGTTCCTAACACACAAAAATACCTTTTCCTTTATGTCTCCATTCCCCAAAGAAATAGGAATCGGCCCTTTGTTCCCTTGTAAGTATTTTTTAATAAACTCTTTTTTTTCTCCAACGGTTCGAATTCTATTTTTATCCTATTTTGACATAATTTCTCATGAACTAATTGGAATGGTTTCTCCCCCTCCAACAGTTCTTTTATTAGATGAATATAGTTTCTATATAATTTTTTATTTTCCTTTGAAAATGCCTTTATTTCAACGCATCCATATACTTTGCCAGACTGACCCTCGCCTTTGCTTTCATCAAAATCATTATCAAGTATAACAAAATCTGGTACTTGTCTAGCATAGCCTCTTAAGCAGCTATTTCTTCCCGGAAAATCATTAGCTCTAATTAACTTATGTACATCCCTTACACTTATATCCTTGTCGTCTATACTATCTCTTATCAACTTATTAATTATAAAGTAATAAGCCTCTTCCTGGTTATATTGACGCTGTATCAATTCTAATTCTTTGAAATATTCTTGATATTCTTCATATTCATTTTGTAGTAATTTGAACATGTCTTCTCTTCCTTTCATTATCTCATTTTCTCCAAACACCCAATCCACATCTGCGCCAGCTCCTCATGTCCCCGCCGTGTCGGATGCGTGCCATCCAGCGTTTCATAGCGCATTCCTTCTTCCGGGAGATTCATTAGCACGATGTCATCACGTTCGTTCACCGCTTCACGGATCGCCTGATTGTATTCTTCGAGAGCTGTCCCACCATACATTTCGGGATATTTCCAATCAGGTTTTCCCTGTATATAACTTCTCGCAATTGTCGCACACAAAATACGGGCAGACGGATAATTACCGCGAAGCCGCTCCATCATTTTTCGGTAATCTTTTGCAAACGTTTCCAACGGAACACCAAAACCAAAATCATTCGTCCCCATATAAACCAGTATTACATCCGGATAATGCTCCATTTTATGCAGTGCAGAGGCTCTTTTCTCACTCGATGCGCTCGGAAATTCGCCACTCACTTTGCTTCCCGAAAATGAATTATTGACACATAAATAGGCTTTCAAATATTGATTCACTTTCGCCCACCAAGTATCATATACCGAAATCAGACCATTTATTTTCTGCCTATCCTCATCATAATACAGCTTGTAGTTTGCTGGAATATACCCTTCGTAAGTGCTAATTGAATCTCCCAGAACAGATACCAGCATGATTTTGTCCTCCTTCATTGTCCTCGCAAAATTTTTCTAAAATCACGTTTAAATTTATATTAGCATATTAAAAATCAATTTACAATTCCTTTTCTAAACTTATTCTTGTATTTTTACCTGCATCCATTTATAATAAGCAGAAAATTATTGGATAAAATAAGGAGGTACCGCAATGAATAAAATGTTAAAAATTAGAATTTTATGTGTCGTATTTTTGTTATGCGATTGTCAGGTGCAGGCACAGAAAATAGAAACCACACAAAATAATGCCATTCAATATGAACGTACAAAAAAAGCTGAAATAGTATCCGCATTTTCTTTTTGGATCAATAAAAACTGTTGGTTATATGGCAGTTCTGAATACGCAGATATTCAAAATAAAATAAAGATTTATTATAAAAACAAAAACGCAAAAGAATATTATGGCTACCTATTTATCAGGACGAAAAACGGATATGACAAATTGGCTTTTTTAATTAAGAAAAATGACGGGTATCAATCAGAACCTTTCTATATCAAAAAAGTAAAAAAAATAGACAAAAAATTATCTTATTTAGGTAACGATACATTTTTCTTCGACAGCCAAAATGCTGTTAAACCACAATTTTCAAAATCTTCAAAAAAGAAAACAACTTTTATAAAACGAACAAAAAAGGAGATCAAAAAAACTTCTCACACAGGATTCAAACAAAAAGATAACGTATGACATTTACATTTTATATTTTACAAATGCAGATATTTGTGCAGATGTTATTGTAATAGAAAACAACAAAAAAATGTGGCTGAGCGAGGTGGTAAGCGAAGTCAAATGTGACGATGGAAAAACCAGAAGAAATCTAGCAAGATTTCAAGGACAGAAAAGTCCAATGATTGATTGGACCAATGCAGAAAACCGGGCAGATTTCAAGAGACAATTAGAAATGGCGGTCTGTAAATTTAAAGTTAACGCATAGAAATGTGCCTCCTTATTATATGCCATTCTATTTTGTCCGCATTATATCGTCGCCCCTTTCTTTACAAACCTCCCCAATCTGCCGATATATAAGTATCAGGGTCGAAAAGGCAAGCCTCGTCCATGCTTGCATGGAAAGACGATTGACCTTGAGACCCGCCCAAATATGAGAAAGGAGCATTGCGATGCGGAGTTCGAATATTTGAAGAATTGCGAAAACAGCTTGCTGTGGAGCAATTCGATGCTTTTCGTATCAGGGTCGAAAAGCCAAGTGTCGTCCATGCCTGCATGGAAAGACGATTGACCTTGAGACCCGCCCAAATATGAGAAAGGAGCGCCAAAATGATCATTTTTCACATCGATGTCAACAATGCATTTCTGAGTTGGGAATCCGTGTACCGCCTGCGTGAAGAAGGCGAAACACTTGATCTGCGCACAGTGGCTGCGGTCATTGGTGGCAGTGAAAAAACGCGGCACGGCATTGTCCTTGCCAAAAGTCCCATTGCCAAAACTTACGGCATCAAAACGGCTGAGACATTGTCCGATGCCCGGAAAAAATGCCCGAACCTTTTGGTCGTTCCTCCCCGCCACGACATTTATCGTGACTTCTCGCACCGATTGATCGAATATTTGAAGTCATTGACGGATACCGTGGAACAATTCAGCATCGACGAGGCTTTTGCCGATATGACGGGCAGCAAATTATTGGAAAAATATTCTGCGGTCGAAGCTGCCAATTTTATTCGTACAGAAGTGGAAAAACGTTTTGGTTTCACCGTAAACATTGGCGTTTCCTCTTGTAAAATATTAGCAAAAATGGCATCGGATTTTGAAAAACCAAATAAAGTGCACACCCTTTTCCCCGATGAAATTAAGAAAAAAATGTGGCCGCTTCCGGTACGCGACTTGTTTTTTGTCGGCAAATCCTCGGAGCAGAAATTATACACGTTAGGGATTCGCACAATTGGCGAACTTGCGGCGTTTGACCCCGTTATATTGCAAAGTCACATGGGAAAACACGGGCTTTTGATCTACGAATACGCCAATGGCATCGATCCGTCGCCGGTTGCTCCGCGCACTCCCGAAAACAAGGGATATGGAAATTCGACGACACTTCCCAACGACGTGACAGATTCTGCAGAAGCGAAAAAAATACTCCGCAGATTGTGCGACAAAGTAGCATCACGGCTTCAAAAAGATGAAATGCGTGCTTTTGTCGTAGTCGTTTCGATCCGCGACAACGAATTTCACAATGTCAGCCACCAGTGCAGTATGGTATCTGCCACCAACGATCCGGACACATTATACACGCACTGCTGCCAGTTATTTGACGAAATCTGGGACGGCTCGCCGATCCGCCTGCTGGGTGTTTCCACCTCAAAATTGACAAAACATGCTGCCGAGCAGCTCAATCTGCTCGACATGCCATTTATTGCCGCTTCGGATGCCGAAGAAAAAGCGACACTTTCGGCCAAGGAATATTTCCAACGCCAGACAAAATTGGACGAAGCGATTCAAAAAATAAAGACAAAATATGGAAATGACGCTATTACAAAAGGAATCTGATCAGAAGGGAGACTATAATATGCCTATTACAAGTAATACGATAAATAACGATCCGAACCGTTCGGGAAATATGGGGGCGACGGCTGCGCGCCGCACATTTCGCACCGGCAATTCCACCATCACATTGCGCGAAGGCGAGACATTAAAAGGCGTTGTAAGCGATGTCCATGGCAACGAAATTACCATATCTCTCGACGACGGCACTTCCTTTACCGGCCATTTGTCGGAGGCTTCCATGTATTCGATCGGGCAAAAGGCTGCCTTTCTTATCACCAGTCTCGACAATGGAACGATTTACATGAAAGCCATGTCCTCCACCTACCTTCTGGGCATGGAAGATACGATCGAACAGGCACTCGAAGAAGCCGGGCTGCCGAAAAGTCCGCGCAATCTTGACATTGTGCGAAGTCTCCTCGAAAATAAGCAGTCCATCAGCCGCGAAAGCATCAATACCTTTATGCAGCTTTGCTCGCGCTATCCCAATGCGGATGTTGGCAATGTGATCACAATGTACCGCCTCGGATTTCCGATGGATGAAGCCTCGGTTACGCAATTTGACACCTACCAGAATCAGCAGCACCAGCTTCTTGGCCGCATGAATTCTCTGACGGATTCTCTGACAGATCTTCTCTCGGAACTTTCCGAGGAAAATGTGTCCCTTGCCCGATATGCCGCCGGCGAACTGCTTTCCACCGCCCTTGGCTCCACACCCTCTTTGGAGGAATTTCAATTAGCCGCCAAAGAAACATTAGAGCAGCAAACTGCGGAAAAGGAAGCCAGCATCGATCCGGAAACTTTGGCATCTTCGGATTCTCCTGATATTTCAGAAGAATCCACTTCCCCGCAGCAAACACCCGTTGCGGAGGAAAACACTCCAAATAATCCTTTGTCGCGTATGCGCCAATTGTTTTCAAACATTACAGATAAAGTAAATACGAATTTAACAAGCAGTGCGACGACCGAAGAACCCGGGTTTATCCAAGAGCAAAGCGGCCACATTCTCACTGCCGCCGAGCGGGAATCTCTTGCAGATCCGTTCTCCGGTTTTACAGATTCTGACAAATTACTTGCCGACCTCCGAAATGGTTCCGCCACCGCGCGAGAACTGCTCGGTGCACTTCATTCTGCTCTTCCGAAGCTTTCCGACTCAATGATCCGCGATCTTTTTGCAAATCCATCCCTTGGCAAGCTGATCAAGGGACAGTTTCTGTCAAATTGGACCATTTCTCCGGAAGGCTTAAAAGAGAGCAACGGCATGGATTCCCTGTATCACAAAATTTCATCGGAATTGGATAATCTGCTGCACCTCAGCCAGATGTTTGCCACCCGCCCTTCCGGCGAAAGCGCTGTCAACACAACAAATGATATGCAGCAAAACCTGCAATTTATGAAAATGTTAAATGAACAATTTGCTTACATGCAGCTTCCTTTGAAATTGTCTTCCGAAAATGCCCATGGCGACCTTTACGTTATGACAAAAAAAGAAACTTTGCGGAAATCGAAAGACAATCTCAAGGTTCTCCTGCACCTTGAAATGGACCACCTTGGACCACTGGACATCCACATCACAAAAGACCATACCAATATTTCCACTAAATTTTTCGTTTCCAAAGACGATGCCCTTCGACTACTCGAAAAAAATGTCGGTCTTTTGAAAGATGCCCTAAACGAGCAAGGTTACAGCTTCTCCTCGGAATTTGCAGAAAAGAAAAAAGACATCGATCTCGTCCACGATTTCATTGAGACCGAGGCACCCGTCGGAAATATCACAAGATATAATTTTGATTTGAGAGCGTAGGGGATTTGTATTTCTTCTAAATATTACCAAAAAGGCAGCCTATCTGACATCATTTGTCTTTTCAGGCTGCCTTTTTGACTCCCAAATCTTTTTCTCATTATAGACCACACTTTCACCCTTGCTTTTTTGACCCAATATCCAATTTCTTTCCCTAAGTCAAAGCCCGGACTTAGTTTCTTTGACCCGATATCACAATTCTTCTCTTTATACCAAAAAACTACGCCCTTTCCTTTGACCCAGCTCCTCTTTTCTTCGCACAAACCAAAATCAGTATCCAATTTCTTTGACCCTGTATCACCTTTTCTGTGCTGGACCATATTTTGCTTCTTTGTTTCTGAAAAAGGCAGCGTCACGGCTGGCTCAGTGGTAGCGCCCCCTCAGTAAAGTAACGCCCCCTCGCCTTCGCCTCGGCGGCAAGTCGCAGTTGGCATTAGAGATGCTGACTATCGTCAGCATAGCCAACAGCTCTCGGCGGCAAGTCGTCGCCAGCATTAGAGTTGACGGCTTCCGCCGTCAAAGCTGGCTCCTCCTATTTCACTACGATATTGATGATACGTCCTGGGACGTAGATTTCTTTTACAATCTGCTTATCGCCAAGTTTGTCTGCGATAGCTTCTCTGCCGGCGGTAAGTGCAGTATCTTTGTCCGCATCGATGGCAAGTTTTACGGTTGCACGAACTTTACCATTGACCTGAACTGCGATCTCCTGCATTTTCTCGATGGTCTTTTCTTCGTCATATTCCGGCCATGTATTTTCATACAAGTATCCTTCAAATCCCATGATCTGCCACAATTCTTCTGTGATATGTGGTGCTACCGGATTCAAAAGATGGATCAATGTCTTGAAATCTGCCTTTGTCAGTTTGCCTGCTTTGTAGAAATCATTGATCAGTGCCATCATCGCTGCAATGGCTGTATTGTACTTCAGGTTCTCAAAGTCACTGCTGACTTTTTTAATTGTTTGGTGAATCTTTGTCTCAAGTTCCGGTGAATATTCGTCACCATCAACTACCATATCCTGTAATTTCCATACACGTTCCAGGAAACGACGGCATCCTTTTACGCCATCATCGGACCAGGCTGCTGCCGCATCAAACGTTCCGATAAACATTTCATACGTACGAAGTGTATCTGCACCATACGCATTTACGATATCATCCGGGTTGATAACATTTCCGCGGGATTTACTCATTTTCTCGCCGTTTTCGCCAAGGATCATACCGTGAGACGTTCTCTTCTGATATGGTTCTTTCGTAGGCACTACACCCTGATCATACAAGAACTTGTGCCAGAAACGGGAATACAGAAGGTGAAGGGTTGTATGCTCCATTCCACCATTGTACCAGTCAACCGGAAGCCAGTATTCCATCGCCTCGCGGCTTGCAAGGGCTTTGTCATTGTGCGGATCGATATAGCGAAGGAAATACCAGGAAGATCCTGCCCATTGTGGCATCGTATCCGTCTCACGCTCTGCCTTGCCACCGCAGCAAGGACAAGTCGTCTCTACCCAGTCGCGGATATTTGCGATTGGAGACTCGCCATTGTCGGTCGGCATATAATTGTCAACTTCCGGAAGTTCCAATGGAAGTTCTTCTTCCGGAATCGGAACATATCCGCATTTTTCACATTTTACAATCGGAATCGGCTCACCCCAATAACGCTGTCTGGAAAATACCCAGTCACGCAGTTTGAAGTTTGTCTTTTTCGTACCGACACCTTTTTCTTCCAGCCATTCAATAATGGCTTTCTTTGCTTCTTCTACCGATTTTCCTGTGAGGAATCCGGAATTTACAAGAGTTCCCGTAGCAACATCTGTGAAGGCTGCTTCTTCTACATTTCCACCTTCGATTACCTCGATAACCGGAATATTAAATTTCTTTGCGAACTCCCAGTCACGGTCGTCATGCGCAGGAACCGCCATGATAGCACCGGTTCCGTAACTCATCAATACATAATCCGATACCCATACCGGAATTTCTTTTCCATTTACCGGATTTACTGCGGTCAAGCCCTGAATCTCGACACCTGTCTTTTCTTTCGCAAGCTCGGTTCTTTCAAAATCGGATTTTCTTGCTGCCATCTCACGATAAGCAACGATTTCATCCCAGTTTGCGATCTCATCTTTGTATTTGTCAAGATATGGATGTTCTGGAGAAACAACCATATACGTTACACCAAACAGTGTATCCGGACGTGTTGTATAGATGCGGAGTTTCTCTTCCTTATCTTTGAGCTGGAAATCCACCTCTGCACCATGTGAACGTCCGATCCAGTTTTTCTGGGAAACTTTAACACGCTCAATATAATCCACGTCGTCCAGATCATCAATCAATTTATCAGCATATTTGGTAATTTTTAACATCCACTGGCTTTTTACTTTGCGGACAACTTCACTTCCACATCGCTCGCAGACACCATTTACAACTTCTTCATTGGCAAGTCCGCATTTACAGGAAGTACACCAGTTGATCGGCATTTCAGATTTATAAGCAAGTCCTGCTTTAAACAATTTCAGGAAAATCCACTGTGTCCATTTGAAATAATTCGGATCGGTCGTATTGATCTCACGATCCCAGTCAAAGGAATAACCAAGTGACTGCAGCTGTGCTTTAAAACGTGCTACATTCTGCTTTGTAACTTCTTTTGGATGAATTTTATTTTTAATTGCATAGTTTTCTGTAGGAAGACCAAATGCATCCCATCCCATCGGATAAAGGACATTGTATCCCTGCATACGGCGCTTACGCGCTACGATATCAAGTGCAGTATAAGGTCTTGGATGACCCACATGCAAGCCCTGTCCGGATGGATATGGAAATTCCACCAGCGCATAAAACTTTGGCTTTGAATAATCGTCAGTAGCGGCAAAAGCCTTTTTCTCTTCCCAGATTTTCTGCCATTTTTTCTCAATTTCTTTCGGGTTGTAAGATGACTTCATGTCAATTCCTCCTAAATTTAACTTTACATTTTTACTTCTTTTTTAACACCTTATGGATAACTCTTACAGACGTTTTTCGTCCGATCTCATCCGTCAGTTTATATGTAATCCGGTAATCTCCGGGTTTCTTTGTATTTACTCTGCGAACTTCTTCATATTCATATGTCTCATCTTTTCGGTATTCTATAAACGTTTTCACCCGCCGTGTCGCATCGTATCCTGTCGTATTTCGTGCACGGATGCCTTCCATAATTTTATATTTTCGCTCTCCATACGCGATACGTCTTCTCTTTGCGCCGCGAATCATAGGTTTCTTCCTATTATATGGGTTTCTCTTGCTCCATATATCGGTCGGATCGTATCCGGAATATCCAGGTACCTTGATTGCCCGCGGTTTGCCAAGCGGCCCCGGATTTTTCGCATTGTAAATAACTACTTTTGTGCCAACCGGGCAATTGTCATAAATCCACTTAGCATCCTTTACGGTCAAACGAACGCATCCATGCGATGCCATCGTTCCGAGCCGATTGTAACTGCTATTGGACAATGTTCCCGGATTCTGTTTGTGATACCAGACCGAATGAAACAAAATACCCTTATAAATACGGCTGCAATATTGTCCATAACAAGGTCCTTTGAGCACATGCCAGCGCATCCGCTGCTGAATCCGAAAGATTCCCGTCGGCGTTATACGGCCGGTAGAACACGGAAATGCCTTGATGGCCTTTCTCTTCTTATAAACGGTGACGGTATTTTGCAATTTATTGATTTTAATAACGTAAGAATCCGTTTTCTTTTTCGCCGTTTTCTTTGCCTGCGCCACTCCCGGTATCAGCAGTGCCAGAAAAAGCATTAAAAACCCAATTCTCACCAAACTTCTCGCCCTGTTTTTCATACTTTCCTCCAATACACCTCTCCGCCCTGACATCACGTATCTTTTATTATATCAATTTCCTGCACTTTCGTCAATACGCGCCGTCCTCTCTTCTGTCAAAAATTCACATGATCCGGATCGCCGTGCATTTCATCGCGGTTCAATCCGTCAATTGCTGCAATTTCTTCTTCCGTCAGCACAAAATCAAACACCTGCGCATTCTGTATGATTCGCTCTTCTTTTGTTGATTTTGGAATTGTAATGATGCCATTTTGCACATCATAACGTAAAATCACCTGTGCCACACTTTTTCCATGACGCTTTGCAATTTGCAAAAGAACCGGATCTTCAAAGCAGGCACCGCGCCCCAGTGGGCTCCATGCCTCCGGCACAATATCGTGTTTCCGGCAATACTGTCGCAGACTCTGGCGTGTCAGATACGGATTACACTCAAACTGATCCACCGCCGGTGCAATGTTGGCTTTCACACTGAGTTTTTCCAAATGATGCTCCAAAAAATTACTGACTCCAATTGCTTTTACAATGCCTTCTTCATATAGTCCTTCCAGTATTTTCCATGTTTCGTGGATTTTTTCCGGCACAGGCCAATGAATCAGATAAAGATCCACATATTCCAGCCCCAATTCTTTTAAACTCGCCTCAAATGCTTCCCTCTGTCTTCCTTCCCGTTGCTTATCATTCCACAATTTTGTCGTAATAAACAATTCTTCTCTCGGTACTCCACACGTCCGAACAGCTTCTCCTACTTCTTTTTCATTAAAATAAAACGCCGCCGTGTCGATCAGACGATATCCGTTTTTTATCGCCGCCTGCACCGCCGGAACCGTATCCCCTTCGGACTTATACACGCCAAGTCCGAAAATCGGCATCTCTACGCCATTGTTCAATGTCACTCTCGATTGTAATGTCTGCACTCTTTCCGCCGCCTTTCTTTCCATTGCTCTCGCGCTTTCAGTATACTCCATCTTTTCTTTTTGCGCAAATAAAAAGTCTATTAACTGCGTTTCCCCCATATAATGAACTAATACCCTTATTAAGGTGATTTTATGGATCAGATTCTTCTTTGGATACAAAACTACGGAACACCGGCTATTATTGTACTCATTGCGCTGGAATACGCCTGTTTTCCTATTTCCAGCGAGCTTGTCCTGCCCTTTGCCGGAGCCTTCGGTGCCAGTCATGGTACGCCGCTGTTTCTTCTTATTATATATAGCAGCATCGCCGGACTTATCGGAACTACCTTTACCTATCTGATCGGACGCTTCGGCGGCTCCCCACTTCTCGACCGATTGATGCGGCGGTTTCCTTCGACCGAAAAGCCCATCCTTTCCTCCTACCGTACTTTTGGCGACCACGGGAAAATCGCAGTCTGCCTCGCCCGCGTAATTCCACTTTGCCGCACATACATCGCTTTTGTCGCCGGTTCTTCCAAACAGTCTTTTCCTACTTATGCCATCTTTTCCGCAATCGGAATTACACTTTGGAATAGTGTCCTCATCACCCTGGGGTATTATGGATACCAATACCGCGACACCTTTTTCGATTATTTCAATCAATACAAAACCATTATCCTCGTCGTGGGTGTAGGACTGCTTGTACTGTTGCTTTTTCCGAGACGGGAACGGGAGTAGACTGCGTTTATTTTTCCAAAATATCGCATATTTCTTTTAGATTTTCCACAAGCGGAATGGGATTTCTTTTTCAAGACAACTTGTTTACAAATAAACCGAGTAACCTAAGTTACTCGGTTTATTCAAGGCGACAACCAGATTTGAACTGGTGATCAGGGTGTTGCAGACCCATGCCTTACCACTTGGCTATGTCGCCATATATAATATATTATATCATTACTGTCACATTTATGCAACATTTTTTCGATATAATGTTTTTCAGATAAGGAATCCTCCCGCAAGCGGGTCCCCTCTTACCTGGGTGTGTACGTGATAAGAAATCTCCCCGCAAGCGGGTCCCCTCTTACCACAAACAATGACTCCTACGGGAATCGAACCCGTGTTACCGCCGTGAAAGGGCGATGTCTTAACCGCTTGACCAAGGAGCCGGATTCGGTCTCGCGCTTCTGCGAACCGACATCAAATATACTACCATACTTTTCTTTACAATGCAAGTATTTTTTTGAAATAATTTTTATATTTTTTCAAGTTCTGCATTTTCATTGACAAAACAAGAAAAACATGGGAAAATAGGAAAGCGGACGATTTATACAAATCCGCAAAACAAAACATTTATATGGAGGTTGAAAATGAAAACAAAAGCAAATGTATGCAAGCACATTTTTACAATATGTGCCTTGTTCTTTTGTATGTTTGTGCTTTCTCCCGCAGTTGTACAGGCTGCCGAAGTCACATCAACGATTTCCGTTGACCGTGCGGCCGGAAAAAGCACTTACACCTTAAAAGGACTTGAGCCGGACAAAACTTCATCGTTCTCCCTGATCGTGGAACGAAAGAGCGACAGCAAAGAAGTTCTGAAAAAAGAGATTTCTCTGACACAGACAAATTGTGTCAACGGAACATACACCGGAGAGATCTCACTGGAAGCATTGAACAATGAATATTCCGTTTTTACCGCAAAGGCAAAAATCGGAGATCAGACAGTTGCTCTCGGGGAACTGGATTATTCCATTCATGACACGCATTTTGCCGTTAAAATAGACGGAACATCGAGTGCCCTTTCCCGCACCGTGACCATCAGCAATACCGATGCGGCAGATTCGGTTTTGATCCCGGGCGCAAACAAATCCATCTATGTAGCTGCATGGCCGGAAGGAAGCGACGAATCGGCGGCTTCTGTCATTTTGGCCAAAACAGCTTATACCGAAGGCGGCATGACAGCGACAGCATCCCTTGCAGCTACGGCAAATACATATGGAAACTGGAATGCAAAACTTGTTTTCGAAGCAGCCAACGGCACAACGACGACACTGGCAAAGACGACTTACAGCGTCGAGCCAACCTGGACTTCTTTCGAAGTGACAAAAACTGCTGCCCTTGAGAAAAAACAGAAATTCGGCATTACCCTTACGGGCCTTAAAAATGTATATGGCGTAAGCAAGGTAAAATACCGCGTTTACAACAGCCAGGGAAAGAAAGTGGCTGCTGTTACCGCCACATCAAAAAAATCCGGAAAAGTTTATTATGCCGAAGTTTCACTGAAAAAACTGAAATACAAATTTGACAATTATACGATCAAAGCGACAATCACGGATGTAAAAGGAAAAGCTGTTCTTCTCAATGCACCGGCTGTTGCTGATATTATGGTGCAGAACGGTACCCTTTCCGTCACCAAAAAGAGCAATGCTAAATGTACGTATTCCTTGAAAAATGTATACGTTCCGGGAAATATCAAAAAACTGCAATTTGTCCTTTATAAAATGAATGGTTCCAAAGCCAAAAAGCAGGGTGTTTACGAAATGAAGCCAAAAGCAGGCAAGAAAAATATTTCCATTAAGGTTGCAAACGAAGATAAAGGAAAATTCAAATTGGTCGTTTACGCATACACTGCCTGGGGTAAAAAAGTATATCTGAACGAAGAGACCTATCGTCTTCGCAAAAAAGACCTTGGTAAAAACGGCTGGTTCTACGAAAAGTATAACGGCAAAAAATACAAGTTCTACTATGTAAATAACGTAAAACAAACGGACTTGACAAAAATCCTGAAATTGGAAAAGAGCAGCTCAAGCAATACAAACAAATTTTATATTGAGATTAACCGCGCAGCCAGCGCCGTAACGATCTATTATTACAATGACAAAACCGGCAAATATGACATTCCGGTTAAGACATGTTCGGTTTCCGTCGGAGCAGATACTTGGACAAATGCCGGAACAGGCGGACTGCATGAGCATTCTTCCTACACCCCACTGGGAACTTACACCATCTGTACCAACGGACAGTCCGTAAAATACACATTGAAGCCGATGCACGAGCCTGACGGAAGTACGGTTTACGCTCGCTGGGCTACCCATTTTGTAGGAAATGTATATTTCCATTCAATCGCAGTCGGCACACAGTCACACTATGCACTCCCTGCAAGTACTTACAACCGCCTGGGTTCCCCGGCTTCCGCAGGATGTATCCGAATGACCGTTGCCGATGCTAAGTGGATTTACGATTACACATCCACAGGAAATACCGTCAAAGTAAACAAGGGTAATTCCAAAAAACCGGGTCCTCTCGGAAAAGCACCGACGATCACATCCAATGTAAACTATGACCCTACCGACCCTGCCGTACCGGATTCCCGCAAAAAAGCAGATTATAAAGCAAAGAGAATCAGCGGCTACATGACGAAAAAAGGTGTCAAAGTAGGTTACTAATCCGAAATTAAAAGAAGCAAGGTAAACTCCTCCGAGTTGCTTGCTTCTTTTTTTATGTCATATTATCGAAATTCTACCACTTCTTCCCAGTCCTTCCGCGGCCTTGCTGCCGGACTTTCCGCCGCATAGCCAAGTGATACCGCCCCGGCCAGCTGATCTTCCGTCTTCAGATATTCCACGATTTCCGTATAAGCAAAACAAGTATTTCCAATCCATAACGATCCCAATCCCAGTTCCGTGGCACGCAGCAGCATATTTTGAATCGACGCCCCGATTGACAGTGAATCGCAGATCTCAGACAACCGCTTGTCCGTCTTGATCTCCTCAAACGGCGATTTGGCATTGGTATTTAACACAACGATAAGAACCGGCGCCTGCCGCATGATACGCAATGTATGAAACGCACTCGGAAGTCCGTGACGCGACTCCGGCAATAAGGCTTCTCCGTGTTTTTCGCGGTTCAGTCCCTTTTCCATCTCATCTAATAATTTTTCCTTTTCTTCGCTCTGATACACAAGATATTTCCACGGCTGCCTGTTTTTTCCGGATGGTGCAAGGAGCGCCGCCCGCAGCACCTCTTCAATCTTCTCTCTTTCCACCTCTTGCTCGGTATATTTACGTATACTTCTTCTCTGTTCGATGCCTTCTGTTATTGTCATAACTGCCTCTCTTTCTTCCTGTATTTTCTTCTTATAATAATCGTCTTAATTCACAATTTTTTCCAAGGTTATTCCAGAAATCCTTCAATGGTGTCTTTCGAATCCGTCCGATAATGCTTGCATTCATTGCGCCGTGGCCTACGATCAGCACATTTTTTTCTTCCTTCATCAAGGGCTCGATCACTTCTTCCAGAAATTCACCTGTCCTTGCAAACAACTCTTGCAGACTTTCGCCGTCTTTCACCGGTTCATAATGTTCCGGATCATCAAACAGCTCATTGATCGGGCAGTCCGGGATCTGAAAACTATTTTCAATTCCTTCATACACACCGAAACTCATCTCAATCAACCGCGGATCCGCTATAATCGGCGTGTGCGTTCCCTTCAAAAAAATCTCCGCTGTCTCTTTTGCACGTACAAGCGGCGAGCAGTAACAGACATCAAATACAGGTCCATCGTACTCTTCTCTGGCTTTCTCTGCCATCTGTCTGCCTTCCTCATTGAGCGGAATATCCGCATGTCCCTGCAATTTGTGCTTTGCATTCCAATCCGTCTTCCCATGACGCATAATGTATAGCATATTCGTTCTCCTTTGTTTAATATTTTGCACCTTCACACCCTCCGTACCATCCCTGACTCCCGGTCCAATACAATTCCTTCTTATTTGTCAACATAAGGGTCGCATTGGTCGCTGCGTAAACGTGTTTTACATTTTTCATAAGCAGTACCGGTTTTCTGTTCCATCCCTTTTTATATTTATCCGTAAATACCGCAAATCCCTCATTCTTATCGGTATAATTATAACCCATCCCATAGGCAGAACCATCTTTTTTAAGATATACTACAATTGGATATCTGTCATATATTTGATATGTGGACACTGCCACCTCACTCACATTGTCCGCTATTTTTTTCGGCGTGGCGCTATATTTACGCTTAGACTTTTTCATATCACGTCCCCATATCCACAGCGTATTATCTTCTTTCACGACGGCGATCTGATCTCTGCTGGCGGCGATCTGAGTCACTCCACCATCTATTATTTTTACAAATGAACGGTAATTTTTCTTCTTGGAATTCGAAATTAATTTATGTTCATTTGCGCCAATTCCCCACACACTTCCGTCGTTCATCAAAACAAAAATACTGCTTCTTCCTCCCCCAGTTGCATAGCATACCACCTGTTTGATCTGGTCCGCACTTCCTTCAAAATACGTCTTAACCGTGTCGTATTTATAGCAATATTCATCCGTATGTCCGGTCAATGATGCGATAATCCGTCCTGTAATATAGAGTCTGTTATCGTTATTCTTGCAATAAGCAAACATATCATTGCCTGACCAGGTATTTGCAACATCGGCTTCCATCACTTTATCGATGTAGGGATGTGCCCACCATCCAGCCTTTTCACATTGCTTTTTGGAGGTATGTTTTGCCCAGTAATCACACGTCGTAAAACCGGTAAACAAAACCCGGTTTTGAGCATCTACCGTTATGTCTCCATCTTCCGTCGGATAACCGGCTTTCGCGTTTACCGCCACGGTCCCCATCTTATACTGCTTTCCTTTTTTCTCCGTTAACTGAACCTCTTTAAACTTATTATTTTGCCGTATATAAACTTCAAAAAAATCCGAATCGGAATTGAGACTTACTTCATCTACATTTTTCGCAATAAGTCCATACCTTCTGCGCGCAACCGAGAGGTGCTCTCCATCGGCAAACCATGTCTCAACCGGATTTTTTGTTTTTGTTTTTGCAAAACTAACGCCGGTAAAACATTGGCTCAATACACTAATAGCTAACAGAAAATACATCATTCTTTTTCTCATAACTTTTCTCCTTGGCAACTGTAACAAAATATTGCATCACTCGGATGTCCATTTTACCACCTCAAAAATAGTATAACATCCCCTGCTATTCCTTGCAACTATAATGAATGCTATTTTACAATTCCTGCCAGAAAAAAACTTATCTCTTTATTCTCCGTAATTTTGTGATCATACTTTTCATTCTTGATCACCTAGTATCACTTTCCTTTACTCACCACGATTTTGCTCCAGATCCATGAACGTGACCGTCCGACAATCTCCCATCCTGCTTTCTTGTAAAAATCCATAAAATAATTACAATTATCATCCACCATCGCAAATTGCATATAACCCTTACAATCTCCGAATGATTTTGGAAGTGCAAAATACACTTTTTTCATGTATTTTGACTTACAGGAAACTTTGAATTTCTTCATCTTTTTGTTGTATGAATACCGAATGGCAACATCTGCCGAAGTCATTCCCTTTTTCGGAAGATTTCGGCAATCCACCTGAACAATCGTTTTCTTCGCCTTCTTTTTGACTTTTACTTTTATAAAACACGGCGTCATTTTACATATATATTTTCGTTCCGTGTCCTTAACGCACTCTGTCAATCCATTAAAATAAATCTCTCCGTTTGAATCCGTACGCAATGCATCCCACTTACCATAGCCATCAGAAATATTCCATCCTACAAATAGATAGCCTTTTTTTGTAACTTTACTTGGCAGTTTTATGCTCTTTCCATACTGGAAACTTTTAGGAAGTTTCCCCTTTACCTTTACCCCTTTCATTGCCACATAATGAATCTTATACTCTTTTCCATATCCTACTACTGTCTTTCCCTGCAAAATATCTGTAATGTCCACTCCGTAATCCACTCGTTTTTTCCAATATTCTTCATAGGCTTTTCTGTTATTAAAGTCTGATTCTTCCCAAATAATCGCGTCCTTTTCATGCCATGTAACAACTTCTGTCTCTGCACCAATCCCAGATAGTGAAAAACGTGTATTCGAATGATTGACAATTTTTCGCAACCGCTGGCATCCGGTAAAAAGCTGATCAGGAATGGTTGTGAGACTTTTTCCAAATGTAATTTTCTCCAAGTTGCTTGCCCCATTAAACGCCATTTTCTCAATCTCTTTCACACAGTCTGGTATTGTCACATCTTTCAACGCTATACATTCACAAAACATTTGTCCCCTTATCCTTGTTAAACTTTCCGGTAAATGCACCCCTGTCAACTGCCGACAGCAGGCAAATGCTCCGCTGCCGATTTCCACTACGGAATCCGGTATGTCCAGACTTTGTATTGAAGAATATTTAAACGCCGATGCCTCAATCTCGGTCATACCATCTGGCAGGATGACTTTTTTAATATAAGGACTAGAAAAAATGTTTGCTCCAATTCCAGTAATCCCCTTTTTAATCACAACCGTCACAAAATGCGGATCATCCTCCTCAATATCATACTCATAATCACGCGGTGACGGATATTTCTCAATCTTCTTCCACTGCATGAACTTTTCCCATGGTCTGCCACTTATTTTTCCTGTTCCACTTATTGAAAGGACATTTTCATCATCCAGTGCCCATGTAACATTTTCACCACAAGAACCAGCCGCCACTTGCATGGCGGCTGAACAAACTGTTCCTTTTATCAGACATATACATAATAATAAAAATACAAATTCTGCTGCTTTTCGCCTCATTTTGAGCACCTCTGTTTTATCTATCAACTAACACAATATACTGCGGAAATTTCGAACCATCTGTTGCATCTGTTGGTGCCAAACAGTAATATAGGCTGTTACCCTCTGCTTGCATTCCCTCTACTTCATACGTATTCTTCGGCAAAGGATCCGCCGTATTTTGTATATATCTTAATTTTCGACTACTTTAAATGCTTTTTTACAGGCGTTGATGACCATAGTGGTATCCAGAGTATCATCAACATCCCAGCCAACGATACAACGGCTGTACCAGTCGATAATGGCTGTCAGGTAAA
>PPYE01275596.1_pt1 | contig 20428 bp, 18 predicted proteins | sample 1559881 | NCBI WGS metagenome assembly PPYE01 (sample SAMN08240022, study PRJNA423297) | Human gut metagenome, whole genome shotgun sequencing project.
TTGCAAAAAGGGTGCTTCCCCACATGGAAATCCACATCAGCACCCAGGCCAACAATACAAACTATGGTACTTACCTGTTCTGGCACCAGCTTGGCGCCAGCCGGGTGGTTACGGCAAGGGAACTTTCGCTGGCGGAAATCAAGGAGATACGGTCCCGGATCCCGGAGGACATGGAGATTGAGAGCTTCATACATGGCGCCATGTGCATTTCCTATTCAGGAAGATGCCTGTTAAGCAATTACTTTGTGGGAAGGGATGCCAACCAGGGCGCCTGCACCCATCCGTGCCGCTGGAAGTATTCCATTGTGGAGGAGACAAGGCCGGGGGAGTATATGCCTGTATATGAAAATGAACGTGGCACCTTCATCTTCAATTCCAAGGACCTGTGCATGATTGGGCATATCCCGGAGATGATTGATGCGGGAATCGACAGCTTCAAGATAGAGGGCAGGATGAAGACCGCCCTGTATGTTGCCACGGTTGCCAGGACTTACCGGAAGGCCATTGACGATTACAATAAGGACCCGGCCCTCTACAAAGCCAATATGGAGTGGTACAGACAGGAGATAGGCAAATGTACCTACCGGGAGTTTACAACTGGTTTCTACTTTGGCAGGCCTGCTGAGGATGCGCAGATATACGACAATAACACATATGTGAAGAACTATACCTATCTTGGCACCGTGGAACAGGCGGACGGCCAGGGAAGGTGCAGGATAGAACAGAAGAACAAATTCTCTGTGGGCGATTCCATAGAGGTCATGAAGCCGGATGGCCGCAATCTCATGGTCCGGGTGGCTGCCATAAGGGATGAGGAAGGGAATGCGCAGGACAGCGCGCCGCATCCCAAGCAGGTTCTCTGGATTGACCTGGAGCCGGGGGCAGACCTGGCGGTTTACGATATTTTGCGGAAAAAAGAGGGAAATTGACCGGATATACATGGAAGTATCTGTTAACAGGAGGTGCCTGGGGATGGCGGACGGAATACTGATTGGGCTTGGAGTGCTGTGCATTGCCTATTTTATAGTGATTGTTGTGTATGCGGGTATCGGGACGTCCTTTGCTTTTATCTGGCTGTTTTTTGCAGCCCTGCTGTTTTTCCTTGTTTATGGACGCTGGTATTACAGCAGGAACATGGACCGGATTCCCAGATGGGTACCTGTATCCGTTGTCACCACCTGCGTGGCAGGGGTTGTGGCGCTGGCTGTGCTCTGTGTGCTTGTATTTCTGGGCGCGGCTTCCTCGGATAAGAAAAACCTGGATTATGTAATTGTGCTGGGTGCCAGGGTAAAGGAGCACACGGTGAGCAATTCATTAAAAAAACGGCTGGATAAGGCAATCGAATATGCGCAGGAGAACCCGGACACCATACTGGTGCTTTCCGGCGGGCGCGGGCCGGGGGAAGATGTGAGCGAGGCGGAAGTGATGCGCCAGTACCTGGAATACAACGGGGTCAGGCCGGAACAGCTTCTCATCGAGGACCGGTCAGTGAGCACGGTGGAGAATATCGCTTACAGCAAGGTCGTGATTGAGGAGCACCGGAACCGGGATAAGAAGGAACTGGTCCCGCTGACCCGCAGGACCACTTCGGTACCCTATGCCATTGCGCCGGACAAACCATTGGAAATCGGTGTCCTTACCAGCAATTTCCATATATACAGGGCCAGGCTGACCGCTGAAAAGTGGGGATTTGACAATGTCTATGGAATATCGGCTGATTCGGACCCTGTGCTGTTCATCCATCTGTGTGTCCGGGAATGCGCGTCCATTGTAAAGGACAGGCTTATGGGAAATATGTAGGTTGTGAATAAGCCGGGGCAACCAAGGCAGACTATAAAGTAGTATGATTATAGAATGGAGAGAGTGAATCTATGGCAGATGAAAGGAAACTGGAAGCAGTCAAAGAACTGGCGGCCTACCGTGTGGCTAAGGAGAAGTTTGTGGAGGAAATGGATTCCGGCGCAATGGTGCTGGAACATATCAAGAGCGGGGCAAGGTTGTTCCTTATGTCAAATGATGACGATAACAAGGTGTTCTGCATTGGTTTCCGGACACCTCCTGAGGACAGCACCGGCCTTCCGCATATTCTGGAACACAGCGTGCTGGAGGGGTCTGATAAGTTCCCGGTCAAGGACCCGTTTGTGGAACTGGTCAAGGGTTCTTTAAATACATTCTTAAACGCCATGACCTATCCGGATAAGACCGTGTATCCAGTGGCCAGCTGCAATGAAAAGGATTTCCAGAACCTGATGGACGTGTACCTGGACGGGGTGCTTCACCCTGTCATCTACAGGGAGCCCAAGATTTTCCTGCAGGAGGGATGGCATTATGAGATGCAGTCCCCTGAGGATGACCTGACCATTAACGGAGTTGTGTATAATGAGATGAAGGGTGCATTTTCCTCTCCTGAGAGTGTGCTGGACCGGTTCACCAGGAACGTACTGTTTCCGGACACCACCTATGCCAATGAGTCAGGCGGGGACCCGGCCGTGATTCCTAATCTGACTTATGAACAGTTTATTGAATTCCACAGGAATTATTACCATCCGGCCAACAGCTATATCTATCTGTATGGAGACATGGATATGGTGCAGAAGCTTACATGGCTGGATGAGGAATATCTGTGCAGGTATGACAGGAAGGATTGCTATGTGGATTCTTCCATTCCCATGCAGAAGGCATTTGACTGCCCGGTGGAAAGGGAGATTACCTATTCTGTCACAGAGGAGGAAGGTACGGCCGACAGGACCTATCTGTCCGTGAATACGGTGGTTGGGACGGATTTAGATCCGGAGCTGTATGTGGCTTTTCAGATACTGGAATATACCTTGATTAACGCCCCGGGCGCGCCTCTGAAACAGGCATTGATTGATGCTGGGATTGGGCAGGATATCCTGGGCGGGTATGACAGCGGAATCCTCCAGCCCTATTTTTCCGTGGTTGCCAAGAATGCCAACAGGGAGCAGAAGGGGGAGTTCCTGGCAGTTGTCAAGGGCACCCTCCGCAGGCTTGCTGACCAGGGCATTGATAAAAGGAGCCTTCTGGCCGGACTGAATTATTATGAGTTCCGTTACAGGGAAGCCGACTATGGTTCCGCCCCCAAAGGGCTTATGTACGGCCTGTGGTCCATGGACAGCTGGCTGTATGGCGGGGACCCGATGCTGCATCTGGAATACCAGAAGACCTTTGATTTTCTTAAGAAGGCGGCAGGGGAAGGCTACTTTGAGCAGCTGATCCTCAAATATCTGTTGGATAACCCCCATGAGGCTGTAATCATGGTAAGCCCCAGGGTAAACCAGACAGCCGAGGAGGACAGGAAGCTGGCAGAACGTCTTGCGGCCCATAAGGCCTCCCTTGACAGGGAAGAGATTGAAGGACTTGTGGCCAGGACCAAGGCGCTGAAGGCATACCAGGAGGAAACCTCTTCCCAGGAGGATCTGGAGAAAATCCCCATGCTCAAACGGGAAGACATTAACCGGGAAGGTACAAAGCTTTCCTATGAACTTAAGATGGAAGACGGGGTAAGGGTAATCCACAGCAGTATGTTTACTTCTGGCATCGGTTATCTGAAGGTGCTTTTTGATACGGACCGCGTGCCGGTGGAAGACCTTTCCTATGTGGGCCTCCTCAAGTCTGTTTTAGGATATGTGGATACGGAACATTACGGCTACAGTGATTTATCCAGCGAGATATATTTAAACAGCGGAGGGGTGAGCTTTGCAGTAAGTTCATTTCCGGACATGGCTAATCCGGGCCGGTTTACCGGCGCCTTTGTGGCCAGCGCCAAGGTTCTGTATGAAAAACTGGATTTTGCATTTTCCATACTGACCGAAATCCTTACGCGTTCCAATCTGGATAATGAGAAGCGCCTGGGGGAAATCCTGGACGAAACGCGTTCCAGGGCCAGGATGAAAATGGAGGATTCCTCCCATGCAGCCGCGGTTGGCAGGGCGTCCTCCTACTATTCAGCAACCTCGGCATTTAATGATATCATAGGCGGAATCGGATATTATCAGTTTTTGGAGTATGTAAGCCGCAGGTACGGTGAGGAGCCGCAGTACAGGAAAGAACTGATTGAAAAGCTTAAGGACACGGCCCGTCAGCTGTTTACAAAGGATAATATCCTTGTGGCGTATACGGCTGATGAGGAGGGCTATGGACGTCTTCCTGTGGAACTTCGGACATTTAAGGCAGGTCTTTTGGAAGGCAGCGGTAAAAAATATGCCTTTTCCTTTGAAGCAGGCAACCGCAATGAGGGCTATAAGACAGCTTCACAGGTCAATTATGTGGCCAGGTGCGGTTCCTTTGCAGATAAGACGGTCAATGGACGCAGCCTCTCGTATACCGGGGCGCTGAGGGTCCTGAAGGTAATCATGAACTATGAGTATCTCTGGATGAACCTGCGTGTAAAAGGCGGGGCCTACGGCTGTATGAGCAGCTTCGGAAGGTCTGGGGAAGGGTACATGGTATCCTACCGCGACCCGAATATGGCGAAAACCAATGAAATATACGAGGGTATACCGGATTATCTGAGAGGCTTCTCCATTGATGAACGGGATATGACCAAATATGTGATTGGCACTATCAGTGATGTGGATACACCCCTTACCCCGTCGCTGAAGGGCAGCAGGAACCTTTCCGCTTATCTCTCCGGCGTGACCGATGACATGATACAGCAGGAGAGGGAGGAAATCCTGGACGTGACCCAGGAGGATATAAGGAACCTGGCAGACATCGTCCAGGCCGTTCTGGACACCGGAGCGCTGTGCGTGATCGGCAATGATGAGCAGATTAAGGCGGACCGGGCAATGTTTGGGGAAATCAAGAATCTGTACCACTGATAAGGAGATATGAATGGAAGAGAATACACAGAAGAAATCAGGCTTTGTGACACTGATCGGGCGGCCCAATGTGGGCAAATCCACCCTGATGAACCATCTGATCGGCCAGAAGATTGCAATTACGTCCGACAAGCCCCAGACCACCAGGAACCGGATACAGACCGTTTACACGGACGACAGGGGGCAGATCATCTTTGTGGACACGCCGGGCATCCACAAAGCCAAGAACAAGCTGGGCGAATACATGGTCAATGTGGCTGAGCACACCCTGAAGGATGTGGATGTCATACTGTGGCTGGTGGAGCCAAGCACCTTTATCGGGGCAGGGGAGCGCCATATTGCGGAGCAGCTGAACAAGGTTAAGACGCCAATCATCCTGGTCATCAATAAGATTGATACGGTTAAGAACCAGGATGAAATCCTTACCTTCATGGCGGCATACAAGGACGTATGTGACTTTGCGGAGATTGTAGCCCTGTCTGCCCTGAAGGAGAAGAATACGGATCTGCTTACAGAGCTGATTTTCAGGTACCTTCCCTATGGTCCGCAGTTTTATGATGAGGACACGGTGACGGACCAGCCCATGCGCCAGATTGCGGCTGAGTTAATCCGGGAAAAGGCGCTGCGCCTCCTGAACGACGAGATTCCCCACGGAATTGCGGTGACCATTGAGAGGATGAAGGAGCGGCCGGACGGTATCATGGATATTGAAGCCAGCATTGTGTGCGAGAGGGATTCCCACAAGGGTATCATCATCGGTAAGGGCGGAAGCATGCTAAAGCGGATTGGCACGGAAGCCAGGAAGGATATCGAGCATATGATGGATATCCAGGTGAATTTAAAGCTGTGGGTCAAGGTCAGAAAGGAATGGCGGGACAGCGAGCTCTATATGAAGAACTATGGTTATGACGGCAGGAATGTGTAGGAAATGTTGTATTTGCAACAGATTAGTGGCGGATACCACGGCATGGCAATGAGATAAGGTCTGATGGATAAGCAGAGGGGAGGGGAATCTGAAATGAGAGAGACAGTAACGCTGACCGGGATGGTCCTCATTTCAGCCCCTTCCGGGGATTATGACAGGAGGCTGGTGCTGCTCACAAGGGAGCGGGGACGTATTACTGCGTTTGCCCATGGAGCCAGAAAACCCGGCAATCCCCTGATGGCATCCAGCAGGCCTTTTTCCTTTGGGACATTCACACTGTATGAGGGGAGGAGCGCCTATAACCTCCAGTCATCGCAGATAGCCAATTACTTTGACGGATTGTCCCTGGATATGGAGTGCACATGTTATGGCTCCTATTTTCTGGAGGTTGCGGATTATTTTTCACAGGAAAACATGGATGGAACCGAACTTTTAAAGCTGCTCTACCAGTCCCTGCGCGCCCTTTTGAACCCGTCCATCCCCAACCGGCTGGCAAGGCGGGTGTTTGAGCTTAAATCCATGGTTATAAATGGGGAGTATACAGAGGAACCTCCAAGGCCGGTTTCGGAATCCTGCAGCTATGCCTGGGAATATGTGGTGTGTTCCCCGTCAGAATCCCTTTATAAATTCATCCTGAAGGATGATGTGATGAGGGAGTTTGAGTCAGTGGTGGAGGCCAGCAGGCGCTATTATGTGCGCCACGAGTTCAAATCCCTTGAGATTTTGGATGTGCTCACCGGATAAAATACATTCTAAGGCTTGAAATTATAGGATGTAGAGGATATAATATCCGGGTAGGCCCGTGGCGGGAGCCGGAGCGGGTCTGCGGATTAATTACACGAAAGGATTGAGTATGAAGAAAATCATGGTAATGGCGCTGGCTCTCATGACAGCCGCGGTCCTGGCCACGGGCTGTGCCGGAATCGGTGCACCGGGCAAGGGAACGCCTGTGGAGAACAGCGTAATGATAGAAAAGGATGGCAATGTCCAGTGGGTATCCGTGGAAACCTATGACAAAGGGGATTATCCGGAGGAGGAGCTGACGGCATTTGTGCAGGAGCGGATCAGCAGCTTCAACGCTTCCCTTGGCAAGGCGGAAAAGTCTGAGAACACCGAGGGCGCTGAGAAACTGCCTGTAGCTCTTGTATCAGCCAAAATCGGGGATGGTAAGGCCTTTACCATAACTGAATATGATACGGCTTCACGTATTGTGGAGTTTGCAAGGGAAATCGGGGACTATAACGTGACCTTTACGGCGCTGGAAGCAGGCAGGGTGGCAGTGCTGGGCCAGGGCCTGGAGGCCGTGGCCTTTAAGGATATGAAGGGCAATGCGGTGGATGCATCCCAGGCAGTGTCGGACGGCCAGCAGTTTTTGGTAAAGGCAGAGGGGCCCGGTGTCATCAAGACGGAAAAGAAGATACTTTATGTCAGTGACGGATGCAGCCTGAGGGATTCCAGTACGGTTGAGACGCCGGAGGAAGGCACCAGTTATATCATTTTAGATTAATATAAAATGAATGAAGATAAAAGAGAGGATACGGATATGGAAAAGACAATGGAAAAAATTGTGGCGCTGGCAAAGAACAGGGGATTTGTCTATCCCGGCTCTGAAATCTACGGCGGCCTTGCCAATACCTGGGACTACGGCAACCTTGGCGTGGAACTGAAGAACAATGTAAAAAAGGCATGGTGGCAGAAGTTTGTAATGGAAAGCCCATACAATGTGGGGGTTGACTGTGCAATCCTGATGAATCCCCAGACATGGGTGGCCAGCGGACACCTGGGCGGTTTCTCCGATCCACTGATGGACTGTAAGCAGTGTAAGGAGAGGTTCCGCGCAGATAAACTGATTGAGGATTTTAACGATGAACACGGCATTAAGATGGAAGGCTCCGTGGACGCATGGTCCCAGGAGCAGATGAAGCAGTATATTGATGACAATCATATCTGCTGCCCAAGCTGCGGCGCCCATGACTTTACGGAAATCCGCCAGTTCAACCTGATGTTCAAGACCTTCCAGGGCGTGACTGAGGATGCCAAGAATACGGTTTATCTCCGTCCGGAGACAGCACAGGGTATTTTTGTCAACTTTAAGAATGTACAGAGGACTTCAAGGAAAAAGGTCCCCTTTGGAATTGCCCAGATCGGCAAGTCATTCCGTAACGAGATCACACCAGGTAACTTTACGTTCCGTACAAGGGAATTTGAGCAGATGGAACTGGAGTTCTTCTGTAAGCCTGATACGGATCTGGAGTGGTTTGCATACTGGAAGCAGTATTGCATTGACTGGTTAAAAGCCCTTGGAATCAAGGAAGATGAGATGCGTGCAAGGGATCATGAGAAGGAAGAGCTGTCCTTTTACAGCAAGGCAACCACGGATTTGGAGTTCCTGTTCCCATTCGGATGGGGCGAGCTGTGGGGAATTGCCGACAGGACGGATTATGACCTGACACAGCATCAGAACGTATCAGGACAGGATATGTCCTATTTTGACGACGAGGCAAAGGAAAAGTACATCCCATACGTAATCGAGCCATCCCTGGGAGCTGACCGTGTGACACTGGCATTCCTCTGCGCTGCATATGATGAGGAAGAGATTGGCGAAGGGGATGTGAGGACCGTGCTTCATTTCCATCCGGCCCTTGCACCTGTAAAGGTAGGGGTGCTTCCGCTGTCCAAGAAACTCAACCAGGGCGCTGAGAAGGTTTACACCGAGCTTTCCAAGTACTTTAACTGTGAATTTGACGACAGGGGCAATATCGGCAAGAGATACAGAAGACAGGATGAGATTGGCACTCCGTTCTGTATCACCTATGACTTTGATTCTGAGGAAGACCAGTCAGTGACGGTACGTGACAGGGATACCATGGAGCAGGTAAGGATTCCAATCAGCGGGCTGAAGGATTACTTTGCTGATAAGTTCATGTTTTAGGGGAAATTGAGTATTTACATTCCATAGAGTTATATATGGCATGATGTTATGATGAGATAATGACAGAGAGCTGCACACCTTAAGGATTGGCCTGGATGTGCGGCTTTCTCTGTATTATGGAGGCGCTGGCAATATCCGGATACGTGACATTCGCGGACCAGGATGGGAAGACGCAGGCAATATGCAGGGATGCGTCCGCTGCCAACCTAACCATATGCAGCGGGACTGATTATGCAAAACTATCCCTGCTCACCGGACTGAGGGAATTAAGGCTGGACTTTTCCTCCTTGGATTATGACGATTATGACGGCGACGGAGTATATGAGGCATTTGCCTTTGTGGCAGATTGACGGATTTGGATACATTTACCTCATCCACATCCTATCTATGGACCGTAAAAGACGGCTCGCCGCGTTCCATGAATTTATCCGGTTGGGGAATGGGTTTCCATTTGGATGATATGGGCAATGTATGCCTGCGCACAAGTGCATATGACGGTTCGGTGTCATATCTGGAAATGGAAAACGGGCGCCGGGATCTGATTGGAAGCGGGCACAGCTACAAGCCGTATTATTTCTTTTTTGAGAATGGGGATTTTGCAGAGTATGGCGCCATACAGGTCACCATGGATGAATTCCTTGCCTGCCAGGGGGCAGAGGAGGTTCTGGGGAATGCGGAAACAGATGGGTTTAAGGCGGCGGGAATACTATACCGGGGCAATGGCCTGATCCATCTCAACCTTCGCCGGGACCATGAGGATGAACGCGGATATGACAGCAGGTATCAGACCTTCAGGATGTGCCCAGGCGCTATGACCCTGATTGATTCAGATATGGGGACTTATAGTGAATCCCTGACAGATTACGGCCAGGAGGAGAAGACGGTACCTGTCTTGTATCCGTCGGGGCTGCCTATACATGACGCAAATTAGTGCTCCATTGCGTAAATACCAGTGAATTCAGCACTTGCTATCTACGCAATGCAGTCCTGGGAAAATCAGGCGCGTCTGCCCACAGGTTCCCCCATCCGCACGCCAGTCTCTATGTCAAGGGCCGTATTCCTCAATATATCACGGTCAATACGGACTGCGCCAGGTTCAAACAGCAGGATTACGGTGGAGCCCCCAAAGGCAAAGTATCCCTTTTCCTGGCCGCGGAAAACATCCAGTCTGGTATATGCCTTATGATGGTTCATGATTCTGCCAACCATCATGGCGCCCACCTCCATCATCAGCACGGTGCCGAAGTTCTGGGATTTAATCAGGGTGTATTCCCTTGTGTTTTCCTTATAGATGGGACGGCTGGCTGCAGCGGAAGGATTCACTGTGTTAAGGATGCCGGGAATCCTGCGGTAGGAGGAACGCTTTCCATCATCAATGTAAGCATACCGGTGATAGTCTGACACGGTAAGACGGAACACCAGGGCGGTGCCGCCAGTGTAACGGGAAGCCAGCTTATGGTCCTTTAACAGCTGGTCCAGGGTATAGTCCGTGTGCTTGATGAAGAAATGCCGGGTCCGGCTGATGGGATATGCGCTAACCAGTCCGTCGCAGGGGCTGCAGAGCACATCCGGATCCATATCAAAGGACCTGGCGCCCTCCTTTAGGGAACGTGTGAAAAAGGCATTGAAGGAACGGTAGCAGCCTGTGGCCGGAATCTCACAGTCCCTTAAGGAAATACCGCAGGACCGCATGAATGGCCTAATCAGGATGGATGAAAGGGAAGAGTCCAGCACATATCCTCCAATCCTGGATACGCATGGATGGATCAGGGGCTTTAAAAGTAAACGGCCGGGAAGACTGCCGTAGAGAAGGCGCAGGAATCTGTCCTGTAATGTGTCATTGCCATGGATGCGCCCGGTCCTGTCAGCATATTTCATTCAATCACACCTTTCTTTAGAAAAAGTATATCTTAATCAGTGACAGTGCCACAATGGATATCAGGAATGTGAGCATTCTCCAGCCTGGTTTCTTAAGCTGGAAATTGATGATGAACAGCAGCCCTACCGTGAGGATGCATATGTGCAGCTCGGACAGGAAACGGTGCCCAAGCAAGGGACGCAGGGTGCAGAATAGGGGCAGGATGATGGAAATGGATGTAATCGGTAGCCCCTGGTAGTACTTGCGGGCCTCATCCGTCTCATCCTGGCGCCGTTCCTCCATCACATTGAAAAAGGCCAGGCGGATGACACCTGCTGTCAGATAAAAGACCAGGATACAGATTCCGGCAATCCCCCTCATTCCCATGGAGTAACACAGGATCATGGGAAATGCGCCAAAGCAGACAACATCACAAAGGGAGTCGATTTGAATGCCAAAACGCTTCTCATCCTCGGTCCGGTTTGCCTTTGTCCGGGCCACCTTGCCGTCAAACATGTCGCAGAGACCTGAAAATGCCAGGCAGAACAAGGCATATCTGGCAAAGCCGTTAAATGTAAGCATCATACCCAGGGCAGCGGATGCAAGTCCAAGGTATGTCAAAATCACAGTGTAACTGTAAAAACCAATCATAATCTAACCCCATTCATTACTGCTTTTTCGCCCGTCTGTTCATGGGCAATAGTATTATTATATCAGATATTGCCGAGGAAACAAGGATAAACAGGATAGTTATTAATAAAATTTATAATAGTTTTATAAACGATTATAAGTAATTGTGATATACTGTCAATAGCGGGTGACAGTATGTCTTTATAAGGACGGTGTCATGCGTAAGTTAATGAAGGAGGATGGGACTTATGAAATTAAAGACCCGTCTTGCAGTAGCATTTCTGACCATTACCATTGTACCTATGATGTTGTTTTACCTGATGGCCATGGTGCTTGGCAATTATCAGGCCAAATCCTTTATCAAAGAGTATGGGCTGACGGAGCCGGTTGATTTCTTCTCCGGCAATTCCATGCAGATATTCAACCGGCTGACAAAGCGTTCCCAGGAAGATATCCGCAGGACACTGGATAAGAATCCCGGAAAGTACAGCGATCCGGACTATCTGGATTCCATTAATGCGGAACTGAAAAGCCACTATGCATTCCTGATGGTCCTTAAAGGGGATGTAATCATCTATTGTGGGGATGATAATATCAAGGAGGATGAGGCGCTTTGTGCCCAGCTCCCTCATTTTGGCGCCATGAAAGGCGACCTGGAAGGCGGTATCTATCTGGACGGCGAGAGCCAGCACCTGATTAAGCAGATGGATTTCACGTTTCCTGACGGGGAAGCCGGCACTGCATTCATCATATCCAATGTGGACGACCTGGTTCCGGAAGTGAAGTCAATGCTCCGTGAGATGCTGATACTGGGGGCCATGATACTGATGATAGCAGGTATCGCCCTTACGCTCTGGGTTTACCGCTCTATCCTAAGCCCGCTTAATAAGCTGCAGGAGGCCACTAAGAAGATACGGGACGGCAACCTGGACTTTACCCTGGATGTGGATGCGGACGATGAGATAGGGCAGCTGTGCCAGGATTTTGAGGAGATGCGCATCAGGCTCCGGGAGAATGCAGATGAAAAGATACAGGATGATAAGGAGAACAAGGAACTGATCAGCAACATATCCCACGATTTGAAGACGCCGATTACGGCTATTAAGGGTTATGTGGAGGGAATCATGGACGGCGTTGCCTTTTCACCGGAAAGACTGGACAAATATATCCGTACCATTTACAATAAGGCTAATGATATGGACAGGCTCATTGATGAGCTCACCTTTTATTCCAAGATTGATACCAACAAGATTCCATATGCGTTCACTAAGATTAATGTGGCCCAGTATTTCAGGGACTGCATTGAGGAAGTGGGACTGGATATGGAAGCCAGGGGCATTGAGCTGGGCTATTTCAACTATGTGGATGAGGATATCGTGGTGATTGCCGACGCCGAACAGATGAAGCGGGTAATCAACAACATCATCAGCAATTCCGTAAAATATCTGGATAAGAAAAAAGGTATTATCAATATCCGGATAAAGGATGTGGGTGATTTCATCCAGGTGGAGATTGAGGACAACGGGAAGGGTATTGCGGCAAAAGACCTTCCTAATATATTTGACCGGTTTTACCGCACGGATTCTTCCAGGAATTCATCCCAGGGAGGAAGCGGTATCGGACTGTCCATCGTGCGTAAGATCATAGAGGACCATGGAGGCCGTATATGGGCTACCAGCAAGGAAGGGATTGGAACGGAAATCCACTTTGTCCTTAGAAAATATCAGGAGGTTATACAGGATGAGCAAGATACTGATCGTGGAAGATGAGGAGAGCATAGCAGAGCTGGAGAAGGATTATCTGGAACTGTCCGGTTTTGAAGTGGAGATTGAGAATGACGGGACAGAAGGCCTTTCCAAGGCTTTAAAAGAAGACTATGACCTGCTGATTCTGGACCTGATGCTTCCCGGGACAGATGGATTTGAAATCTGCAAGAAAGTAAGGGAGGTTAAGAATACCCCCATCATCATGGTTTCTGCCAAAAAAGAGGATATTGATAAAATCCGGGGTTTGGGGCTAGGGGCGGACGATTACATTACCAAGCCATTCAGCCCCAGCGAGATGGTGGCCAGGGTCAAGGCACATATGGCCCGCTATGAGCGGCTGATTGGCAGCGGCCAGCCCTCCAATGAGATTATCGAGATCCGTGGCTTAAAGATTGATAAGACAGCGCGCCGGGTATGGATTAATGGGGAGGAGAAGACCTTTACCACCAAGGAATTTGACCTGCTCACCTTCCTGGCCCAGAATCCAAATCATGTGTTCACAAAAGAAGAACTGTTCAGCAAGATATGGGACATGGAATCCATTGGTGACATTGCTACTGTAACCGTGCATATTAAGAAGATAAGGGAAAAGATTGAATTTAACACAGCCAAACCCCAGTATATTGAGACTATCTGGGGGGTTGGGTACCGCTTTAAGGTGTGATATTGACATTACATGATATTTGGTGTAGAATAATCTTAGCCAGGAAGTTAAGTATGTCCATTTGGACACAAAGCGAAATCCCGTGTATGCCAGTACACGGGATTTCTTTTTGGCTAGCTGTCTTTATGGTTTCGGTCTAGCCATTTGCAGATATAGTAGCCAGCTACGCCTGCCATGACCGAAAGAAGGAAGTTAAATATGTAATCCATTTGCACACCTCCCCTCTGCTGGAGAGAGTCGACAGCATATCCATTATATCGTATTACAATAGGCATGTTTACGGAACAGTCAGAGTAAATTTGAATCTTTTCTTCTTGGTAGTATAAAATTCCCATACTACCACAAATACTACCGAAAGTTACACGGTTAGAAAAAAATGAGAGGGAAAGAAACGGTAATATAGGGAAAATGCTTAGAGATTACATGGCTAAAAAGGGTATAAACGGTTATACATGATACAGATTGTTGGGTACCGCTTTAAGGTGTAAACCCAACCTGCTGAATCGAGTGCTCAATGATGAGAGTTGGCTAACAGGTTTAGACGACGGGCGTGGTGTCCCAACTGACATTTCGTCAGCCAATCAAACTCATCATAACAAAAAAATAAGAATAGGGGATGTAATCCCTACTCTTATATTGTACGAACCTGACATTACGCGGGATGTGGTGTAGAAGAAACCTTATACCAGTTTAAAAAATCTAAAATAATATCAAAAATTCTAAACATTCTTATATGAATAATCCAAAAAGACAAAAAAACCAAAAAAACCATAAGAAAACAGATATACGGTTTTCCGGGAATTTAGTATGATTATCCCATCAAATGAAACATGACAACATGCAGCATGCCGGTTCATGTCTGCATAGGAAAGGGAGGTCATACGTTATGAAGAAAAGATGGTTAAGCTTATTAATGGCAGCTGCCATGCTGACAGGCATACTGGCAGGATGCGCGCCAAAGCCCGTGGAGGTGACTCCGGCAGCAGCGGCAGAAAAAGAAGACGCGTCAGGGGAAGCAGGGGGCGCCGGGACCCAGGCTGCCCAGGATACAGCGGACCTGCCTGTGCTGAAGGTGGCGGTCATGCCCTTTTTAAACAGTATCCCCATTAAATATATGATAGACCAGGGACTGGACACCAAGAACGGCTTTAAGATTGAGACAGTCTATTTTGCCAACGGCGGGGCCATGAATGAGGCCCTGGCAGCGGACCAGTGGGAGGTAGGGACACTGAGCGCGGCAGCGGTTAATTCGCTGGCAATCTACGGTGCATACTGTATTGCTGATATCGGCCATTCAGAAGGCGGGCTCTATACCCTATGCAGGCCGGAATCCCCTATTGCCAAGGTTAAGGGCAATAACCCATCCTATCCCGATGTATACGGTGACGCTGATTCCCTGAAAGGCGCGGTGATTGCGACCAATACAGGAACCATTTCCCATCTCAATGTCATTAAGTGGCTTGAGAAGCTGGGGCTTACCACAGAGGATGTGGAGATTGTACATATGGATTTCCCGTCCGCATACCAGGCGCTTATGACTGGCAACTGTGATGTGGCTGCCCTGAACCCGCCCACTTCCTATCAGGCGGAAGGAGAGGGGATGGTCATCACCTCCAGCCTGACCACCCTGGGAGTGCCTCAGTTTGATTCCATCATTGTCAGCAACAAGGCATTTACCGGGAAAAGAGATGTGCTTGTGAATTATGTAAAAGCATTTTTTGAGGCCACCGACGCACTGCAGGCAGATCCGGACATGGCGGCCCAGCTGCTTCTTGACTGGTACACGGAAAATGGTTCGGAGTCTTCCCTGGAAGCATGCAGGACAGAAATTGAGACACGTCCCTTTGTGACCTCTGATGAGGCAAAGACCATAACAATCGGCGACTCTGTCCAGATAACAGGTGAGTTCTGGGTATCCCAGGAACTGCTGGAGGAATCCAGGTTCCCGGAGATTGCAAAGCATGTGGACGACACAATCGTCAGGGAGGCCCTGGGGTACTAGATTAAAAGACCATATGGATTAGAATGGCCATACGGGCTAAATGGCCATACGGATGATAAGGCCATACGGACGACAGGGGCGCTTGAAACAGCGCCCCCAATTATTGAAAGGTGGGATAGACGTGACAGGATTAGAGAAGAAACAGCTGCATGACAAACGTAAGTTTGCTACGATTTCCGCATGTTCCCTGGTGGTGTTTTTCGGGGTCTGGCATCTGGCGACCGCGGTCATGCATCTGATGCCGGATTACTGCCTTCCAAGCCCTTTGCAGGTGCTGGAGGCGTTTATATACAAACTGAACCACAAGGCGCCGGACGGAGGGACCCTGTTCCAGCATATCCTGGCCAGCCTTAAGGTGGCGCTCAGCGGATACCTGCTGGGAGCTGTGATTGGGATTCCGCTGGGCATCTGCATGGCATGGTTCAGGCGGATTGATTTATTCGTCACGCCCCTGTTTGACCTGGTGCGTCCGGTCCCCACCATTGCATGGATTCCCCTGATGATCCTATGGTTTGGCATCGGCCTGGGGGCAAAGGCCGCCATTATCTTTGTATCTGCATTCATTCCGTGCGTCATCAATTCCTATGCCGGGATTAAACAGACAAAACCCGTTCACCTGTGGGTGGCCCAGACCTTTGGCGCCTCCCGTGCCAAGATGCTGTTTACCGTGGCAATCCCAACTGCCATGCCTCTGATTTTCACCGGGCTGAGGATATCCCTTCAGGCTGCCTGGACCACCCTGTGCGCGGCCGAGATGCTGGCAGCCAACAAGGGGCTGGGATATATGATACAGCTGAACCGTTCCCTTGCTAGGGCCGACCTGATTATCGTGGGCATGCTGACCATTGGCTTTATCGGCACTGTTTTTGCGGTGGTATTGACAAAAATGGAGAACCGCATGGTGAAGGGAGGGAAGAAGTCATGAGGAAAATGACGGTTTCTGAAAAGGCGGAAAAGTCTGTTTACGCAGCTCTGGCAATCGCCACCTTTTTCCTGGCCTGGGCTTTTATCACCACTTTTACCGCTGCCAGGGAGACGACTCCGGGACCGGTTCAGGTCATCCGGCTGCTGTTCACATCCTTTTTTGAGCCAATCGGACGCTATACCATATATGGGCATCTGTATTACAGCCTGCGGCGTGTGCTGGTGGGGTATACGGTGGCGGCGGTATCCGGCATTGTGGTGGGCATTTCCATGGGAACCTCCCGTTACGCGGAAGCAATCATCAAGCCTTTGTTTGAATTGATCCGCCCCATCCCTCCCATTGCCTGGATTCCACTGGTCATCCTGTGGTTCGGGGTGGGTGAACTGCCCAAATACGCCATTATCTTTATCGGCTCTTTTACGAACATCACACTTAACGCATACACCGGGGCCCAGCGGGTGGACCCCACCCTGATCGGCTGCGCCAGGATGTTAGGGACCAGCGACCGGGATATTTTCCTGAGGGTCATCCTTCCCTCCAGCCTTCCCCAGATATTCGCAGGCATGCAGGTGGCGCTGTCCACCGCGTGGATGGCGGTGCTGGCAGCGGAGATGGTGGGGGCCCAGGAAGGCTGCGGCTGGATTATCCTCAGAGGCAGCGATACCACCAATATCCCCCTGGTGCTTGTGGGGATGGTTGTAATCGGAGTGGTGGGCCTGGTGCTGGCCACCCTTATGAGGGAAGCGGAAAGGAGGCTTTGTTCATGGAACAGGATGGACGTATAGGACAGGGGATCATCAGCCTGGAACACGTGACCAAGCGGTTTGAATCCGCGGGGCGCGTGAAGGAAGTGGTGGATGATGTAAGCCTGGAGGTAAAGGAAAACGAATTCGTGGTGCTGTTCGGACCCGGACAGTGCGGCAAGACCACCATGATTAACCTGATTGCAGGCCTGGAACTGGTGACAGAGGGCACGGTGTCCGTGGATGGAAAAAAGGTGGAAGGGCCGGGCGCGGACCGGGGCGTGGTATACCAGACAACGGCGCTATTCCCTTTCTGCACTGTCATGGGCAATGTGGAATTCGGTCCCAAATCCCGGGGGATTAATAAAAAAACCAGGCGGGAGCGGGCCCAGTATTTCATTGACCTGGTAGGGCTTCAGGGCTTTGAGAAAAGCTTTCCCAACCAGCTCTCAGGGGGCATGCGCCAGCGGGTGGGGATTGCCAGGGCTTACTGCAATGACCCCAAGGTCATGCTGATGGATGAGCCCTTCGGGCATCTGGATGCCCAGACACGATATATGATGGAAGAAGAGTTGGAGAAAATCTGGCAGAAGGAAAAACGCACGGTTGTCTTTGTCACCAACAATATTGAGGAAGCGGTTTATCTGGCTGACCGGATCATACTGCTGACCAACTGCCCCACCACCATTAAAAAGGAATATGTGGTGGACCTGCCCAGGCCCAGAAGTTATGTGGACCAGGAATTCCTGCGTCTGAGAAAGGAAATCCTGGACAATACGGACGAGACATTATAGAAGGGAGAGCGTCATGCGCGAGGATAAGGTAAAGGTCAAGGTGAAGAACCTGACGAAAAAATTCGGGGACCTTCTGGTGCTGGATGACATTTCCTTTGAGGTAAAGGAAGGGGAGTTCCTCCGTATCGTAGGGCCCACGGGCTGCGGCAAGACCACATTTTTAAACAGCCTCACTAAATTGTATGATATCACGGCAGGTGAAATCCTGGTTAACGGGGAACCGGTGGATTTAAAGAGGCATAACATAGCATACATTTTCCAGGAGTATTCCACCTTTCCCTGGCTTAAGGTGGAGGAAAATGTAAAATACGGCCTCCGCATCAAGGGGATTGCTGAGGATGAGGTGCAGAGGCGGGCCGATGAGGTGATAGCCATGGTGGGGCTGGAGGAATTCCGCGGATATTATCCGGACCAGCTTTCAGCCAGCATGCTGCAGCGTGTGGTGATTGCAAGGGCATTTGCAGTTTTATTTAAGCGGGCGGATTCTGGTGCTGACCAACAAACCCACCAAAATCAAAAAGGAAATTGGCAATCCCCTGCCATGGCCGCGGGATGTGACGGCTGAGGATTTTGTGGAAATCCGGAATCATGTGACGGATCTGATTAAGTGGTGGTAAAGGAGGAAATGCAAATGGCGGACAGACGGCCTAATATCATTCTGTTTATGTGTGACCAGCTGCGGTTTGACGCCCTGGGCTGCTATGGGAACAGGCAGATACACACCCCACACATTGACAGCCTTGCGCGAAACGGCAGCACATTTGACAACCATTTTGTCCAGAACCCGGTGTGTTCTCCTTCCAGGTGCACGGTGCTCACGGGCAGGTATCCCAAAAACCACGGGACCCGGGATAACGGTATCCCGCTGAGGGATTCAGAGATAACCCTGGCAGAGGTCCTGAGGGACAGCGGCTACCGCACGGCTGCCATTGGGAAAATGCATATCACCCCCCAGTTCGTGCCCAAGGAGGACGAACAGGAGGACTGGCCTGAGGATAATTATGGATTTGATATCATCCATACCACCTGCGACTGCAAGACCGGGGAATACCTGAACTGGCTTAAGGAGGCAAGCCCCAAGGATTATGAGGAAGTGAAGATGCAGGGGGAGCGCAAGGCAAAAGAGGACAGGGCGTCGGCTGCTGATAAGGATACCGGCGGACCGCCCCAGGTTTATCCCAGCGGCATCCAACCATGTTACCATCAGTCCCACTGGATTGCGGACCGGATGATTGACCTGATTGAAGGGGCCGGAACGGACCGGCCGTTTTTCGCCTACTGTTCCTTTGTGGACCCCCATCATCCCTTTGACCCGCCAAAGCCGTACGGGGACATGTATGACCCGGATGCCCTTGACGCCCCGTGCCGTATGGAAGGGGAACTAATAGACAAACCGCCTCATTTCAGGAAGGCTTTGGCTGCAAGGGGGTTTTCCAATGAAAGATATGATTACCGGAAGCTGACAGACCATCAGTGGGGCCAGATAAAGGCGGCGTATTATGGCATGATTACCCTGATTGATGACAACATCGGCAGGATCCTTCATGCACTTAAGGAAAAGGGGATGGAAAAGGATACCCTGATCCTGTTTACCAATGACCATGGGGAGCTGTTGGGAGACCATGGGCTGTTGTTCAAGGGGCCGTTCCACTATGACTGCCTCATTAAGGCGCCCATGATCATCAAGTGGCCAGGGGTGGTTCCCCAGGGGTCGCGTTACAGCCAGGTAACGGAACACGTGGACATCATGCCGACCCTTTTGGAGTACGCTGGGGTGCGGCCCCCCTACGGCGTCCAGGGATGCTCCATGGCGCCCATCCTGAGGGGGGACAAGGGGGCGGGAAAGGAGTACGCCATGACGGAATTCAATTGCTATGACTGGGGGCTCAGCGTGAAAACCCTGACCGGCCGGGATTACAAGCTGACTTACTATGCAGGGGAGGGATTCGGGGAGCTTTATGACCGGAACCAGGACCCGGAGGAGTTCAGGAATCTGTGGGAGGATGAGTCCTATGGGGCTGTAAAAGCATATATGATAAAAAAACTCATGGACCGCATCATTGAGACAGAAGACCCGCTTCCCCTGCGGATTGGTAAATACTGACGGATTACCCCCTGCGCCTTAAGCTGTTCCCGGAAAAGGCGCCGGGGTTGTTTTTGTGTTTTTATATATGATATACTAAAAGCCAACCAGAAAAACAGAAAGGGGAAATGGAGCCGTGAAAAGCAGTATCTGGTCCTGGCGGGTGGATAAGAACAGCATGAAAATACGTCTGCTTTTCACTTTGTTTGCAGCGGTATTCATCCTGACCATCATTGTGTCGGCCATTGGTTATAAAACATTTGAG
>PPYE01721041.1_pt1 | contig 20424 bp, 18 predicted proteins | sample 1559881 | NCBI WGS metagenome assembly PPYE01 (sample SAMN08240022, study PRJNA423297) | Human gut metagenome, whole genome shotgun sequencing project.
CATTTTGGCAACGCAGATGCCGTGCCGCAGCCGCCGGAGCGGTGCTTAAGCCGTCAGGTGGGAATTGTGCGGTGTTGCCCTAAATATGTCTATATTCTGTAGAGAAACGTAGGGGTACACACGAACATGTGGCTGATGAGGCAAGGCCCGATGCGCGGGACGATGCAAGCATCGTCCCCTACAAATTTTGGCCAGGGCCATCACAATTTTGCAATGCGTAATAAGGCACAGTTGGAAGAAACTCTACAAATGCTTGCTGGGGTTTCGTGGATATTCGTTATTTTCTCCCGCGCTGCAATTCGATCCAGGCCAGGTCTCCGCGCTCCAGGCCGTGGATCAAAACCTCGGCAGTGGCAATGTTGGTGGCAACGGGGATGGCGCGGGTATCGCACAGGCGCAGCAGGGTAACGGCGTTCGGCTCATTGGGCCGGGCGTTGACGGGGTCGCGGAAAAACAGCAGCATATCAATTTCGCCGCAGGCAATCATGGAGGAAATCTGCTCGGCACCACCGCGTGCACCGGGGTACAGGCAGCGAACCGGCAGCCCACAGGCATCGTGTACCACTTTGCCCGTCACGCCGGTGGCAACCAGTTCGTTCTGAGACAGAATACGCACATAGGCTGTGCAGAACTGGGCCAAAAGCTCTTTGCGGGAATCATGGGCAATCAATGCGATCCTCAAGGTGGGTGCCTCCTATAATTAATTATTTATATAATATCATAGAATAGATTGCTGAAAAATGCAAGCCACCTTTGGTTAAACCACCCGCTAACCCCGAAAAAGCGTGCAGTGTTACCAAAAAACTTTATACGATTTTGGCAAAACCGCTTTGTGCGAATGTGCTATAATATGTACAATAAATACATAACCTGTAAGGCACCAAAAGCGCCGCACAGGCAAAGGAGGAAAAACGCTATGAAAAAATCCGCACAGACCGTCATTCGGGAAGGCGCCTGCTATACTATCGCTGCCGCCAATGGCCGCGTGCTGGAAGTTGCCGATTTCAACACCGAGAACGGCGCATCCATCCGCCTGTGGAGCTATGAGGGTCAGCCCTGGCAGCAATGGATTTTTGAGGAAGCCGCCGAAGGCCAGTACCGCATCAAAAACCGCTTTACCGGCAAGGTGATGGACCTGGCCATGAGTGGTGTTGTGAACGGAACCTGGGTGCACCAGTGGGAGAAAACCACCGGCAAGGGCCAGCGGTGGGAGATTGTTCCCGCCGATGGCGGCAAGGCCAAGATCCGCAATGTGCTGGCTGATAAGGTCATTGACCTGGTAGGCATGCGGGTCGATAACGGTACCCAGGCCCAGATCTGGCAGGATGTGTTTGGCGAAAACCAGCTGTGGAGCATCCAGCCCGTGCCGGATAAGCTGCTGCAAAAGGATATGCCAAAGCCGGAACCCAAGAAAACGGCCCCCAAGTCCACCCGCACCCAGACCGGCACCGGCCACGCCAAAAAGACCGGCGGCAAAGGCGGACGCCGCGCAGCCAAGTAAAGCAGAGAAAACCGAATAAATAAAATTGAAACAGCCCGCTCATCCGGCAACAAACGGATGGACGGGCTGTTGCGGTTACATTTTGAAAGCCAAACTTTACTGGCGGATCATGCGGTAGCCAACGCCGATGTGGGTCTGGATATAGCGGGGGTGGCTGGGGTCTTCCTCAATTTTTTTGCGCAGCGTTGCCATAAATACGCGCAGGGACGGCGTATCCGATGCGGCCGGGCTGCCCCAGACTTCGTTCAGCAGATAGTTGTGGGTCAGCACTTTGCCGGTGTTCTTGGCCAACACGCAGATCAGCTTGTACTCAATGGGGGTCAGGTGAATCTCCGTTCCGCCGCGGTACACACAGCCTGCGGCATAGTCAATGCGCAGTTCTCCGTTCTCGTATATGCTGGCCTGGTCACCTGCGCGGGAAGTATCATACCGCACACGGCGCAGCGCCACGCGCAGCCGGGCCAAAAGCTCCTCTACGCTGAACGGCTTGGTCAGGTAATCATCTGCACCGGCATCCAGGGCGGATACTTTGTCGGTATCATCACTGCGGGCCGAAACCACCAGAATGGGCACGTTGCTCCACCCGCGAATCTTGCGGATCACATCAATACCGTCCATATCCGGCAGGCCAAGGTCCAGCAAAATTACATCCGGCCGTGCCGAAGCAGCTTCCAACAGGGCACCGGCTCCGTTCTGTACACGGTGGTACTGATAATTGCGGGTTTCCAGTGTGGTGGAGATCAGCCGTGCAACAGCCGGGTCATCCTCCACCACAAGGATCAGCGGTTTATTCATACAGGGTCACCTCAGTTCGCGGGAGTGTAAAACGGAAGCAGGCACCGTGCGGTGCAGCGTTCTGTACATTGATCACACCGCCATGGGCGGCAACAATGGAACGGCACAAGGCCAGCCCAAGACCCAGCCCGCGGCGGCCATCGCTGCGGGTTTTGCCAAGGGTATAAAACATATCAAACAGCTTGTCCCGGCTTTCTTCCGGGATGCCGGGGCCGTCATCCGTTACGCAGATGCGGACAAATTTACCCTCCGGCGCGGCGAAAAGCTCGATGCGGGAATGTTCGGGGGTATATTTGATGGCGTTGTTGATGAGGTTCACCAGCACCTGCTCGATCAGCTGGGCGTCCATATCGGCCATCAGCAGGTCATCCGTCACGTTGGTCACAATGGTGTGGCGGGCGGCGTCATGGTCTAAATGAGCCAGTACATCGTCAAAAATGTCTTGAATCAGCTCCGGCTGAATGCGCAGGTTTACCTGGCCGTTCTCCATCCGGGTGATGGAAAGCAGATTTTCCACCAGATGGTTCAGCCAGTTGGCGTCCTCATAAATTGCGGCAGAGAGCTCCCGGCGCTTTTCCTCGGTCAGCAGGGGATTTTTCTCGGTCAAAATCAGCGCGTTGCCGGAAATGCTTGTCAGCGGGGTGCGCAGGTCATGGCTGATGCTGCGCAGCAGGTTGGCGCGCAGCTGTTCCTGGCGGGCGGCTTCCTCAATTTCGCGCCGGGCGCGGTTGGAGGCTTCTTTTTCCAGCGCCAGGGAACACACATCCAGGATGGATAATGCCAGATTGTGCTCATAGGTGCTGAACTCATGCAGCGCCGGGCAACTGCGGTAATCCGTCTGGGCGGGAGGGGGCAGAATCAGGGTTCCCGGTGCAATGTGCTCCGGTGCGGGGGCAAAGCAGACCGGGCGCTCCAACAGCTTGCCCAGCTGGGTGGCCGTTATCCGCAGAATGGTGTCAGGGTCCTCGGCCCCCAACAGGCTGCGGCTGGCTTCCAGCAGCACCTGCGAAGCATAGGCTTTGCGCTCGCTTTGGGCGGCCTGTACCTTGATACGCCCCGTCAGCGAGGAGCAGAGCAGCGAAACGCAGAGCATGACCACTGCCGTTACCATGTCGTCTGACCGGATGCGGAACTGCATAAAGGGGTCAATGAACATATAGTTGACCAGCATCACCGAGAACAGCGAAGCCACAACGCCGTACACCAACCCCGATGTAAAGACGTTGATATACATGACGCCCAGGATATAGGTCAGGATATAGTTGGAAGAAACAAAATCCAGCCGGAAAAATACCCAGCTTGTCAGCGTACACAGCGCAAGGACCAATGCGGTCAGGGCGCAGTCCCGCAGCCAACGCAGGGCAGGTTCGCGTTGCGGCATGGGTGCAGGCTCCTTTCCACTACAGGGCAGGGAATGCGGCAAGGCGGCCCAGCACTGTATTTGCCCTATTATAACATATTGCCGAACTCTTTGATACAAACGGAATAATCTTTATATAAATTTAATGTAGGTCTACCCTATCCGCGGCAGCCCCGGCACTTTTTTGCACGCTGGGCGGGGCATTGGTTGAAATCAGGCCGCAAATCGGTTATACTATTTTGTAATAATTGGATTGTTCTGCCCTGCGGGCGGTATTGCCATATAAAAAGGAGTGTTTTTACAATGTCCCATACCGTTATGGTGACCGGTGCCGATGGCTTTATCGGCAGCCATCTGGCCGAAGAGCTGGTAAAAAGCGGCGAGAAAGTGCGTGCTTTCTGCCTGTATAACTCGTTTGGTTCCCTGGGCTGGATCGATACCCTGCCCCCGGAGATCCGCAATGAAATGGATATCTTTATGGGCGATGTACGTGACCCCAACGGCGTGCGTACTGCCATGCGCGGGCAGGAGCGCGTGTTCCATCTGGCTGCCCTGATTGCCATTCCGTTCAGCTACCACAGCCCGGACAGCTATGTGGATACCAACATCAAGGGCACCCTGAACGTGCTGAACGCCGCCCGCGAGCTGGGCACCCAGCGCGTGATGGTTACTTCCACCAGCGAAGTGTACGGCACCGCCCAGTATGTGCCCATTGACGAGCACCACCCGTTCCAGGGCCAGAGCCCCTACTCTGCCACCAAGATCGGCGCGGACCGCCTGGCCGAAAGCTTTTACCGCAGCTTTGACCTGCCGGTTTCCATTGTGCGCCCCTTCAACACCTATGGCCCGCGCCAGAGCGGCCGCGCCATCATCCCCACCATCATCACCCAGCTGCTGGCCGGCCAGCAGGAAATCAAGCTGGGCAGCCTGACCCCCACCCGCGACTTTAACTATGTCAAGGACACCGCCCACGGCTTTATGGCCATTGCGGACTGCGATGCCGCCATTGGCCAGGAAATCAACATTGCCACCGGCGTGGAACATTCCATCGGCGATTTGGCCAATGAGCTGATTGCCCAGATCAACCCCAGCGCCAGGATCGTCTGCGAAGCCGAGCGCCTGCGCCCCGAAAAGAGCGAGGTCAACCGCCTGCTGGGCGATGCCACCAAGCTGCGCACCCTGACCGATTGGAAACCGCAGTATACCTTTGAACAGGGCCTTGCCGAAACCATTGAGTTCCTGCGCGGCAACCTGGACCAGTACAAGGTCGGCCAGTACATTCTGTAAGGGCGGTTGTAGGGAAGTTTTATGCCAATAAAATTACAAAAGCTGCCCGCCGCTGTGCGGTGGGGGCTGGCTGTGCTGTGCGCCGCCGTGTGCGGCGTGCTGTGGGCCTATTACTGGCGGGTGTTCTTTGGGCTGGATAACCGTGTGTCCCCCCTGGTGGTTGTACTGGGGTGTGCGGCCTTTCTGGAAGTATGTCTGCTGGCCGGGTATTGTGTGCGGCGGTTTGCAAAAGGATTTGCGGCAAAAGGGGCCGTGTGCATCTTTTTGTGCGGGCTGCTGTTTGCATTTGCCAACCCGCCGCTGCAAACGCCGGACGAAGCCGACCATTACCTGCGCACCTATGCCATCTCCACCGGGCACTTTGATTTTGATGCTTCCCGCACCTACCCGGACGATGTGGCCTACCTGCTGGAAGCGTTCCCCGGTGCATGGGTGAATGCGCATACCTCTGCCGGTGTGGGCACTGACCCCGATACCGGGGCGGAAAAAGCCTATAACACCGCGGGCTATGCCCTGAAGCAATACGGCAAGGAAGGCGCAGTGCAGAGCATGGCGGACAGCTTTGCCCTGTACCGGGCGCACGATGTGCGGGATTCTGTGCCGGACCCGGTCAGCGAGCCGGTCAGCTTTCTGGTCATTCCATTCCTGCCGGGCGCGGTCGGTATGGCGCTGGCACGCTTGCTGGGCTTTGGCGCGCTGGGCTGCCTATATGGCGGGCGCATCATCAACCTGCTGGCCTACACGCTGTTGTGCGCGTTGGCGCTGGCCAAAGCGGAGCGTTACCGCCCGGCCTTTGCGGCCATTATGCTGCTGCCGATGTCGCTTTTTATGGGGGCATCACTGAGCTATGATGCAACCCTGCTGGGCTGCTATTACCTGATGCTTGCCCTGCTGACCCGCAAGGAGTGGAACACCCAAACGGCGGGCATTTACACTGCCGCCTGCATCTTTGTCAATATCGCTAAACCGTACCTGAACCTTTTGTGGGTGCTGCCTATCTTTTTGGTGGCAAAGCGGGAATGGCACGCCAAGGAACGCCGCCCGCTGTGGGCGCTGGGCAGCTTTGGCGGTGCTATGGCCGTTACCCTGCTGACGGAATGGTACGGAACGGCGTTCCGCTATAACTATCCCATGATTGAGCGCCAGGGCGGCAGCACGGTAAACGGCGGTGAACAGCTGGCCTTTGTGCTGCGCAACCCTCTGCGGACCATTGCTGCGTTCTGGGGGACCCTGGGAGAGAATGATTTCTTTATTGGGCAGCTCGGCCTGTTCGGCTGGAAGGACCTGCCCATCAGCTTTTTGAACCTGACCGGCCCGCTGGTGCTGCTGTTGGCCGCCCTGCTGGCTGCTGCGCAGCCAAAACGCGCCGATGCGTTCCCCACCCGCCGCCGCGTGGGCGGGGCGGCGCTGCTGGCGCTGGTGTACGCCGCCGGTGCCATGGCAGCCATGTATATCACCTATACCCCGGTGGGCATGGTGCGCATTGTGGGGCTGCAGGCGCGGTATTTCCTCTGCGTCTGGCTGGCATTGCTGCCCGCCCTGGCCGTGCTGCTGCGCAAAACCATCTGCCCCGCCATCACGGAAGAAAAGGCCGAAGTGGTCATCACCCCGCTGTGCGCCTGCTATGCCGTTTTTGGCGCTGTGCTGCTCTTCCAGCACTACTTTGTGGGGCCGGTGTACGTCGTATACGCGTGAGCTGGCTTACGCGTATATGAGAGAATAGTTAAAAGAATAAAGAATAATGGCGGTGTGCCTGCGGCACGATCAAATCTGCGGTTTTTCGCGGCTTTTGCGTGATAGTCTGCGAATATAGAATCAGCCTTTATATGCTACCTTGCCCCAATTTTCTAAGCCGCCCACTGGGCGGTGGTCCACCAACATGATTCTCTATTATTTTTTAATTTCAATCCGGGAGGTGCTGTACCGTGCAGATTGTATTCGGCCTGCTGTTTTTGCTGTTCTTCTCCGCATGCTGTCTGTGCGTGGCGGCATGTACCTGGTTCGATGCCGCCCTGCTGCCGCTGCCCGCCTTGTGCGGGTCGGCCGTGGTGCTGTATCTGCTTTCCCTGCTGGGGCTTTTGCAGTTCGGCCATTTTATCATCATGGCGGTCTGGCTGGCCGGCGGGGTCTACTTTGGGGTGCGTGCCGGGTGGCGGGCTATCCGGCGGGCGCTGTTCAGCCCCGGCTTTTTGCTGTTTGTGGGCGGCAGCTGCTTTTTGTGGGTGCTGTTTGCTTTGCAGCAGCCTATGTTTACCCAGTGGGATGAATTTACCGCCTGGGGCCTGGCCCCCAAGATGGTGGCGGAGCGCGCTGCGCTGTATGTGGCGGATCCCATCAACCTGACGGCGAGCTTTACCTACCCGGCAACCAGCCTGGTTTCCTATCTCTTCCAGCGCGTACCGGGCCGGTTTTATGAATGGCAGTGCCTGGCCGGGCTGGATATTTTGTTCCTGGCCTGCATTGCCCCGGCGGCAGCCGTGCCGCGCAAAAACTGGGCGGGTGCTGTGTTGGTGTTTGCTGCGGGCTTTCTTCTGCCGTTCTTTTTCAGCGTGGTTCCGGCGGGCACCCCATCCACCATTTACGCCAACGCCATGGCGGATACCCCCCTGGCGCTGCTGTTTGGCGGAACCCTGTGCCTGTATGCCGCGGCGGGCGGGCGCAAAACCGGCTTTTTTGCCTGTGCCATGCCACTTGCCGTGCTGACCATGACCAAAGATATCGGTTTTGCCTATGCCTTGATCGTTACGTTCCTGATCGGGCTGGATCAGCTGTTCGGTACGCCGCACCCGGATACAAAGCCTGCCCGCATTTTCGGCGTATCGCTGGCAAAATGCAGTATTCTGGCGGCGGTGGTGCTGGCGGTGTTTATCAGCTGGAACCGCTATACCGCCGCCGTGACCCCAACCGAAACCACTGGGGCCAGCGTGGGCAGCGCGGGCCTGAGCTATGGTGCTGTGCTGACCGGCGGCATCAAGCAGCTGCTGGGCATTGGGCGCGAAGAACGCTTTGCCCAGATCATGCAGAGCATGGGCCAGGCATTTTTGTACCGCCGTGTCTGTTTGGTGGGCGCGCCCATCATGGCCGTCAGCTGCATTCTGCTGCTGTTCACGGCGGCCTTTGTGGCAGCGCCTGCCGGTGCCGCACGCCGCCGCACCGTGGTTGGCTTTGCGGGCGGGGCGTTCTGCTTTGCCGCGCTGTATCTCTTCCACCTGATTTTGTACTTCTACAATTTCTCCGAGGCCGAAGGCTCCGCCTTGAAGGACTATGAGCGTTATATCGCGCCCTACCTGCAGGGGTGGATGCTGTACGGCTTCTGTGTGCTGGGCTTTGCGGTGGGGCAGGGCAGCGGCGCGGCGCAGCGGCTGGGCCGTGCGGCGCTGGGGCTGGCCGCTGCGGCAGTGCTGGGTATTTTTGCCTGGCGCGGTGTGCCCGCAGCCGGGTTCTGGACCAACGCCGACAGCCTGTACACCCTGCGCCGCGATGTAAAGAACCGCGCTGAAGCAATGAACACCGTGCTGGACTGGCCAGACCGCGTGCTGGTCATCAGTCAGGGCGATGATGCCACCCGCTGGTACTACTACAAGTATGAGCTGACCGCCAAGGTGGTCAACGGCTATGGCGGTACCTGGTGGGGCAACGATGATTATTCCAGCCGGTGGGACTCCGACTTTATGAACCTGGTGGAAAGCCTGAACTGGACCTTGTATGACTTTGAGGCGGTCTGCACCGCAGACTCTCTGACCGCCTATATGGAAGAAAAGCAGATCGACTACCTGCTGATCGACCGCGCGGACGACTATCTGGAGCGGGAGTTCAGCAGCCGGTTCGAAGGCGGGCTGAAAGCGAATATGCCCGCAACCCTCTACCGGTTTGAAGGCCGCAGCAAGCCGATCGCCTTTACCCCGGTGGCTGTGGCAGAAAGCGGGGTGGTACAATGAAAGATAAACGCCCAACCAAGCGTTTTGCCGCCCCCGCCCATGCGGGCCGCCCGCTGCGCCCCCAGCAGCTGCTGATATTGGCATATGCCGCCGCTGTTATTGTGTGGCTGGTGTACGTGCTGGTGGGCAGCGCTGTGATGCTGAACCATAAAGCAGACGGCACTATGGTGACCCGCACCCTGATGGCGGATGACCTGGAATTTGAAAGCTTTGTCAATTATGATGACGATGAATGGCATACCGCGCCGGTGGATGAACCCGGCTGGTATCTTTCCACCGACAACGACCCGCACATCATCTGGCGGGGCGAAGCCTGGCTGGAAACGGTGGAGCTGGACGCCGTGCACTACCTGCCGTCCGGCAGCGTAGCATTGTATTACCTGCGCCCCGGCCAGACAGAGTACAGCGAGACCCAGAAAGTTTTTGCCCGCGTGAGCGGCGAAAACCAGTATACCTTTGACCTGGGCGGCCTTACCGTGACCGGGCTGCGCATTGACCCGGACAGTGTGGGCGGCGTGCCTACCCGGCTGGACGGCGTGGTGCTCAACCCGGTGCAGCCGTGGTACCTGCGCTTTGTGCCAAACGGCGGCCAATGGCTGCTGCTGTTGTTTGCCCCGGCTGTGGGGGCTGCGTTTGCCTGCCTTGCCGTTGATGTTTTCCGCAAAAAGTAAAAAAGAGCCCTGTGGGGCGGTGCGCCCATGGCTTGGGGGCACACCCGCAGGGCTTTTATGTTGTATAAAATGGTGATTCTATGGAGCTGCTTTGCATCTTTGCCGCGCTGGCGGTGCTGTTTTTGTTCTGCGCGTTCCTAACGCTCAAATGTAACCTGCATGCTGCGCTGGCCCCGCTGAGCGCGCTGGGCATTGCCGTTGCCTGGCTGACGGCTGCGGGCATGGCAAACCTGCTGCTGCCCGGCACTGTGCTGCTGTGGGCGATGTTTGCGGGCAGCGGCGTGTGGGCGCTGGTGCCCCACAAAGGCCAGCGCCCGGCCTACCGCCGCCTGGTTACACCGGGGGCGGTGCTGTTCTGGGGCATGGCGCTGGCATTTGCGGTGTACTTTTTCATCCGCCAGCCGCTGGCAACCAAGTATGATGAACTCAGCCTGTGGGCTACCGCCGTAAAGGTGACCAAGGCGGATAACCGCCTGTATGCCCTGGCTACCCTTGGAACCCCCTGGCCCCAGACCCAGAACCCCGGCCTGCCGCTGCTCTCCTACTTCTTCCAGTTTTTGGGCCATTATGCAGACTGGAAGATCTATGTGGCGTATGATGTGCTGGCCGCCGCCGTGTTTGCCGCGGTGCTGGGCGGGCTGAACTTCCGCCAGTACCGCATTGCGGTGCCGCTGGCAGCAATCTGCTGGTTTGCCCCCTGGTTTTTGACGGTGTATAACCATACTATCTATCTGGATACCACTTATATGACCGCCTATGGCGATGTGCCCGCGGGCCTTGCACTGGGCGGCGCTGTGGCGCTGTGGCTGGCGCTGCGCAAAACCGGCGGCCTCAAGTGGGCCGTACTGCCGGTACTGGCGCTGGCGGCCAACATCAAGGCCAACACCTTTGTGCTGTCCCTGGTGGCGGCGGGGCTGATGGCTGTGGATGCCTGGCTGTTTGCGGAGCACCCCTTCAAAAAGGGCCTTGCCCGCCGCACCGGCTTTGCCATTGCCTGCTTTGCCGCGCCCATGCTGATCTATTATTTCTGGAACATCCGCTATGTGGGCATTCTGGTTGCCAAAAGTGCCAGCGAGGGCGGCACCGGCGAAACCAGCGCCCCCTTGTCCGCTGTGGTCATCAACGGCATCAAGATTTTGCTGGGCCAGCCGGTGGAGGGCTTTTACGCCGAGCGCCAGAGCCAGTTCACCCAAGCCATGGCCGATATGGGCCACCAGTTCTGGACTTCGGATGGTCGGCTGAGCATGATCGGCCAGGGCCGCAATGTTGTGGTGCTGATTCTGCTGGTGTTCTTGGTGGCGGCCATCTGCGCCAGAGGCCGCCAGCTCAAGCTGCGCATTGGCTGCATCGGGGTGCTGTCCCTTGCATGCTTTGTGGGGTATAACCTCATGCTGGCGCTCAGCTATGGCTTTATTTTCAAGCCGGATCAGGCTGTGGGGCTGGTGGATTATAACCGCTATATCTATACCTACTATATTGGCTGGTTCTTTATGGCGCTGGCCTGCTGGAGCACCGCCCTGCAAACCGCGGATGGCGAACAGAAAGCCCCGGCCCGCCGCTGGATTGCCCTGGCGGGCCAGGCCGGTGTTCTGCTGATGGCCGCCGCCATGCTGGTGCGGGTGAACGGCATGATCCTGCCGCAGCTTTCGGTGCTGGGCTTCTCGGATGGCGAATTCGCCGACCGCAAGACCGCCCGCGCCGAAGCTGACTGGCTGTGCAGCGATTACCTGAACGAAAACGACCGCGTGTTTTTTGTCAGCCAGGGGGATAACGGCGAACACTGGTTCTCTGCCGTGTTTGATTTTTACCCCGTCCTGGTGGATTACTCCGGCGTGGGGGCCACGCAGGAGGGCGGCGGCGGAACCTTCGGCCTGCCGGAACTGGAACCGCAGGAGGAGGGCGTGAAGCAGCGCTACTACCACCCCTACACCGCTGAACGCCTGGATGAAACCGTGCGTGCCAACGGCTGTACGGTGCTTTACCTGCAAAAGATCGACGATATCTTTGTGCAGAGCTATCAGAACCTGTTTACCGACCACCTGGCCGCTGCGCAGGCGGGGCAGACCCTGCTCTACCGCGTAACGGATGCCGGGTATGAGCCGGTCACAATGCAGATGAGCAAGGAGGCGGCCCAATGAAAGAGATGACATGGAAAAGCCGCCTGAACCGACTGTTTGCCCATCGCTTTGCCCTGCCGGTGCTGTGCTGGTGCGCGGCGCTGGTGTTCTGGCTGGTGCAGGGTGCGGTGGCCTTTGCGGGGGACAGCTCCGCCAAGGCAAAAGGCACCCTGACTGAAACCTCAATCCCCATTGAAAGCTGGCAGCTGGCCGAGCTGACCTGGGGGGAGCCGGGGGAGAACAGCGCACCCCAGGGCCAGCTGATTACCACAGGCGGCGACCCGCAGATGATTTTGGAGGATGTATCCGGCCGCGTGGTGCGTACCGTGAGCTACAACGTGGAGTTTGACGGCGATTCCCGCGAAATGTGCCTGTATTACACCACAAAAACGGGGGAGCCCTACAGCCAGGACTGCCGCGTCTTCCCCAAAGTGCTGGCAGACGGCACCTATGTGTACACCCTGCCGCGCACCCAGATCGTGGCACTGCGGCTGGACCCCTGCAGCCCCGATGAAAACAAGACCGTGGGCCTGACCTTTACTCCGCAAAGCATTACCCTGAACGCCGCCAGCACCCTGCCCGGCGGGGCAGATTACTTTATCCCCACCTGGTACCAGCTGTTCGGCCTGATCGTGTACCCCGCCCTTGCCGCCGCCGCATTGGATTGGCTGTGGGCCGTGGGCAGACAGCTTGCCAAAAAGAAACAATAACCCGACAATAGCCTGATACAACAAAGCACCGTGCCGCAAGCAGGAGAACCCCCTGCATGGCGGCACGGTGTTTGTTGTTGGTATAGGTGAAATCAGCAAAAGGCATCCCCCAGCCGAGAGCGAATGTATTCCAGGAACGCGGCAGATGCTGGGGCATATTGCCATCGTGTGGTGCTGTCCTGGGCATTGTTCCCGGCCATGGTGGCCACCGGCACCGACAGGATCTTCGCCAACCTGTTCTGGATGGGGGTGATGATCTGGAGGAAATGAAAAGCGGGCTAAGCAGCCAAAAAGGAATCACAATGTTGAGAATCTTGAATGACACAACCAAAAAGCACCGGACAAAAATTTGTCTGGTGCTTTTTGGTGCGCCCGCGGGAATTCGAATCCCGGACACCCTGATTAAAAGAGCCCACCGGGCAGAACACTCTGACTTTAGAAGTTTCGAGTTTTCGTTATTTTTGTGCAAAGCATCGTGATTTTCCGCCCGGCAATTTCTGCACCCTTTGTCGTATTTTGCAAGTCAGAGTACCCATTGCAACCCTTGAAACCGTGCAAAAACAGTGCAGAAACCGTGCACTTACTCTGGGATAAATAAAAAATGATGATTTTTAATCCATGACTTGGTGGCGATTTGAGTGACCACAAAGGTAAATTTGATACACGGAAAGAAGAATGCCCACTCGTCTGAGGAGTTCTCAGGGGAGTGGGCATTTCTGTATAATGGCATTTTGTATATGTCACTTGCCACTTTTAGCATGGAGGTTGCCATTTGGGGAATGAAGTTTCCGCTTTTTATATGGCAAGTTTCTGCGCTTTCCGCATTGCTTTTCACATTTTCCGTACAACTCCGTGGTGCTGTCCGCGGTCTCTGGCGGCTGCTTTTCTCCACAAAGCATGACCTTGGCAGAGAAAACGCCATTCTGATGGGTAAATGTGCTTGCACCGCCGGTCTTTTCTGCAATATGCTGGACAGACTGGATGCCGATCCCGTTTTCCTTTCGCTTGGACGAGCGGAAGAGCCCGCTTTTTTCGTTGACTTCACCGTCAAATGCGTTTTCCACTTCGACCAAAAGAAGCCGCTCGGCATGGACATACGCGGTGACCTCGATCTTGCGCCGGGCGGGTGCGGTGCGCAGGCTGGCTTCGAATGCGTTTTCCAGAAGATTAGACAGCACCAGACACAGATCGATCTCGTCCACAGGAAGCACCTGTGGTAAGTCGAGTTTGGCACAAAAGGGAACACCCTCACGCTTTGCAAGGGCACAATAATAGCCGACAACACTGTCCGCTGCACGGTTTTCGCAGAAATTCATATCCAGATCCGGGATCCGGGAGACCGTTTTTGCAAGGTAAGCCTTCAGGTTATCCAGATCTCCTGCCTCGGCCAGTGCGGAGATCTGATTCAGCTGGTGGCGCATATCGTGCCGCGCCTGCCGGGCTTCTTCAATGGCGGCTTTCAGGCTTTCATAGCGCTGCTGCTGCATGGAAAGAAACTGGTTTTCCTGCTGCAATCTTGCATTCTTGTTAAGGCTGTTTGCCATCAGCAGAAAGATTGCATTGAACATAAACATCAAAAACAAAAGTGCGATGCTCATAACGATGTAGACCTGCAAGACCCGGCCTGTCTGAAGTGTTATCTGGTAGCGCGGGGTTATAAAAAGGTTTAGCAGGATGAACACCATCGGAAGTACCCAGAACACATACCACGTCTGCGCAAAATTGTCATCCTCCACCATTGCGCGCACTGCGTGGGTGGCGGGATAATAGGCTGCAGCAGCGGTCAGCCAGCAGATCACGTTATAAAAAATGCAGGCGCTAAAACAGAACCACGGCTTGTCCGGCGGCAGCTGCAGCCGGATCGTGATCGCCGTACCAACGGCGCGGGACAAGCTATTCAGGCACGCAAATACCGCGCAGACCGCCAGCGCGATGGTCCCGGATTTCCAGAGAGAGAGCCGCAGCGTTTGGAGATACAGGAAAATTGTCACAATCGTTATGAGCAGCAAGGGGAACGCGGTCGAGAGACCGAAATGATAGCAAAACAGCCCGCCGCCAAGGCAAAGCCCGAACAGCAGCGGCACCTCCCATACCGCAAGCTTTGCGGAAGACTGCTTCAGATAGGAGCGCACCGGAAAATACGCGAGCAGCAGGCCGGGAAACACAACGGTAAGCTCCAGGATCGGGCGCAGAACATCCTTCAACCCACACGCCCCCTTTGCAGCAGAAATTCCATAAACGCCTGTCGTGCGGCTTTCAAAAGCTCCTGACTGACATAGACCTGGCTGCCGTCCGTCATACAGAAGGCGGCATCCTGAAAATCGGCAGCATTCTCCATATTGATGATCGTACCGCGGCCACAAACAAAAAAGCGCGGGTCCTTTTTGAGCGGCTCTGTGAACGCCTTGAAACTCTGGCGCATGGCAAGCGTTTTGCCGGCAGTGGTGCGGATATTGATGATGTGGGCGAAATGCTCGGCGGATATGATATCACGATAGCGCAAATGGATGTCGCTGCCATCCACCTTCACCGTCAAAACCGGCTCCGGGCGGGGGAGTTTTGCGAGCATTTCATCCAACAGACCGGACAACTCGGCCTCTGAAAAGGGCTTGACCAAATAATGAAATGCCCGTACCTGAAACCCCTCGAGTGCATGGTCTGTCGAGGTGGTGGTAAAAACCAGAAGACAGTCTGCGTCTGTTTTCCGAAGTTCCTTTGCCGCGTCCATGCCGCTTAAACCATCCATGTAAATATCCAAAAATGCGGCGGTAAAGCGCTGCGCTTCTTCTGCCGCCAGAAAAGCTTCTCCGCTGTCAAATTCTAAAAGCTCTGCTTCTGTACCGCGCTGGCGCAGCTGCCGTGCCAAGCGCTCCTTCAGCAGCGTGCGCTCCGTACCAAGGTCATCGACGATCGCAAATCTCATGCTGTACCAAGAAGCTATTGCTATAGCTTCCAACCTCCTTTATAAACTCTTTCATCCTGATTATAGCACAGTTGCCCGGTTCTGTCGCAGCAGAAAACGGGATTTCGTGACGGAAACCGGGCTTTCGTGCCAAACAGCTTGAAACAGCCGTATCCACCCGTATACTAGAGACAGAGAACCTCAACAACGGCAGAAGGAAGGAGGGTCGCTGTGTATCGAATCGCCGTGCTGACAAACAGCAGGGCGCAGGAAGCTTTTTGGGCAGAGCAGATCTTGCAGTTCTGCGCCGAGCATTGTTTATTTCCCCAAATGGACTGTTACCACGATCAGGAAAGCTTTTTTGAAGCCGCGTGCTGCGAGCCGCTGACAAATGCCGTGATCGCCCTGCCGGGGGTGGATGGATTGAATGCAGTAGAGCATCTGCACGCGCTTTGTCCCCAAACACGCGTTATCTGGTGCAGCGATCTGAATTTTTCGCTCCATGCCTTCCGGCTGCGTGCAGACTACTTTCTGCTGGAGCCAGTGACCGAAGCCGCTTTGCGGCAGGGTTTTTGCATCTGGCTGGATCAAAAAAATCCGGCAGAGCAGCGCCGACCTGACCGCAACGAACACAACAAGGAGAACGACTTATGAAAAAGAGAAAGATCATCCACTCTGCGTTGAGCTTGTCGCTGACCGCAGCATTGTGCCTTTCCATGGCCGCCTGCAGCGGTACGCAGACGCCCGCAGACAGTGTCGCCGCTTCTCAGCCCTCTGCACCGTCCGCCGTGGTGCAGCCCTCTGCTGCGGAGACGACCTCTGCGGCACTGCCTGTGAAGGCCTTGAACCCCAAGCAGGTGGAGGAAAACCCCTACATGGCTAAGAGCGATGCAAACATTCATCACGACGGCTACAACACAGATTCAACGGATGAGATCCTGCCGCTTGCGATCTATCCCGAGATCAACGTTTCCTATGAGACAACGAATGCAAATGCTTCTCCCGCTATCTATTTTGACAGCTACGGCCATGCCGTTGTGCCGCTGCTGGGCGGCATCGCCATCCGCGACCTGAACGCCGAAGAAACAAAAACGCTCGGCTATTTCTCGCCAAAGAAGCATGACGGCGGCGGTTACGTTATCCAGAGCTCCTATACCTTCATGGACGCGTCCAACCGCATCGTCTGCCCCACGAGCAACAACCATGTGCTGATGCTCCGTGCAACAGATGAAAACGGCAATGTGCTGCCCGAATTTGAGAAGGTGCTGGACATTGATATCAAGGCTGCCGCCGAAGCCGCGCTTGGAAAAGAGCTGACGCAGAATCTTTTGTCCGTGGTCTTTGATTATGACGGAAACCTCTGGTTTGCAACGGGCGGCTTCCGCATTTATCCGCAGCGCCAGCAGCAGGGCGTCATCGGCTATATTGCCCGTTCTGCCATTGATGCGATCCTGAATGGCGAGCAGACAGACCTTTCAAAGGCTGTCTTTGTCTACGAGCTGACCCCCGGCGAGGGTGCCGAGAACGGCATCGCCGCCTCCAAGGACGGTGCAGTGATCCTCACCAACCAGAACTGCTATCTTCTGCGTGCAGAAGAAGGCGTAGACGTTGTGTGGTGCACGCCCTATGAGAGCGCGGGTGCAAAGGTGAGCGGCGAAGGCGATAAGACCACCGGCGGCGGTCTTGCATGGGGCGGCGGCTGCTCTCCCACACTGACACCGAACCTTGTGCTGTTCACCGACAATCAGGATATCGTAAACCTTCTTGCGCTCGATATGAAGACCGGCGAGGTCGTGGCAAGCGCCCCGGTGCTGGATGACCTGCCCGAGGGCTATCAGGTAGCCGTTGAGAACTCTGCCATCGTCTATGACGACGGCAATGGCACCGTCAGCACCATCGTCTGCAACTGGTTTGGCGCGGGCAATGCAGGTCTGGCGGACCCCAACAACGACTCCTCCATCCAGAGCTACGCTAATATTTACGACCAGAACTGGCTCATGAAGGGCAACGTTATGATCGCCCCCGGCATCGAGCGCATGGACACCGTAAAGACCGCAAACGGCTACGAGATGAAGAGCATCTGGAGCCGGAACGACCTGAGCGACACTTCCATCCTGAAGCTTTCCACCGCAACGGGCTATATCTACGGCTATGTGCAGGATGTGACCACCGGGATGTGGCAGTACATCATTCTGGATTTTGAAACTGGCGAGACTGTTTTCACGATGGATGTTTCCAACAAGTACGGCTATAACAACATGGCCATTGGAATGTATGCCGGCAACAGCGGCAATGCGCTCTACTGCCCGACAGGCTATCTGGAACTGCTTCGTTTGCAGGACCGTTTCGTTTATCTGCCCGAAATGCCCTACCGCAAGGTCGATCTTGATCAGGCAGCAAGAAATGTCCTCGCGCAGGAACAGTTTGCGCAGGACGGCGGCGAAGGCAGCGTTGCAAGCTGGCGCAACACTGTGACCGTCCGCAACGTACATCCCAACACCACGGTAGCTTTCCGCATGAATAACCTGTCCGGCAGCACCTCCGGTCTGACCCTCTACGCCTATGGCGTGGACGGCAAGCTAGCAAAGGTCGATCCTGCACTGTGGTCGATCACAGACGAGGACGGCAAGGCTGTAACGGAACTTACCGCCGGTACGCTCTATGAGCTGCGCGTGACCGTCGCCGATGGCGGCGCTCTTGACCTGAGCGAGACGGAAAAGGAGATCAGGCTCTCCGTTGTACTCGGAAAATAAACATAAAACGCCCGCCCACTGTGTCCAAATCTCCACGGTGAGCGGGCGTTCCGCTTCCTTTTGAAGGCAGACCGCAAAGCCTATCAAGATCAAAAGCAGGTTCAAAAGCTGGGAAACCAGCGTGGCGATGGCAGCACCGGTAACGCCCATAGTGGGGGCACCCAGCTTTCCGAAGATGAGCAGATAGTTCAGTCCGGTGTTCGCCGCTACCGCGCCAAAACTTGCCCAAAAGGGGACAGCGGCGTGTTCCTTGCAGCGCAGCCATGCGGACAGGACGGTGCTGACCGCCATGGGCAGATAAGAGAACGCCACGATGCGGAAGTACCCCGCCGGAGGATGGCGTCATCTGCCGTATAAAGTCCCAAGACCTGCGCCGGGAAGCCCCCTGCCGTCAGCAGAAACAGTGCTGCCAGCACACCCCCGCAGACAAGGCTTACATCCAAACTGCGCCACGCCTCGGTGTGCTCCTCCGCACCCAGAAACTGTGCGATCAGAATACCGGCAACCGTGCCGACTGCGCCGGACATCACGGAGAAAATAAGAGTGAAGTTACTGCACAGTCCCACGGCTGCAATACCGGCTTCGCCCAGCTGCCCAATCATGATCTGATCCACGATAGAAAAGGAGGCTTGCAGCATTCCCTGTAAGGTGACCGGAATGGCGATTTTGCAAAGGATCCTCATAAAGTCTGACATGGCAGCCTCCTTGTGCTTTCCCGTTCCACCAGCTCCACCGGCAGAACGATGCCGGCATCGCAGGGGGGGCGTCCCGCAGGGCTTCAAGGCGGCGGATGGCAGTCCTTGCCCGGAGCGCCGCATCCTGATGAATGGTGGTCAGAGCGGGAACGCTTTCCCGGCTTGCCAGTGTATATGCAACACGCAAAGTCCTGATGCGCTATTTGCGCCGCCGCCCTGCCTGCGCTACATCCGACAGAGTATTTTTGCAAAGCAACCTGAAACCCATTACGCAGGTAACGATAAAGCAGCTGTTCAAAAAGCTGAAAAGGAAAACAGAAATTCCGCGTTTACACCCGCACCTGCTGCGACATACGTTTGCTACACGCTACTTGGAAAACGGCGGTGATATATACAGCCTGCGGGAAATTCTGGGCCACACAAGCTTGACCATGGTGCAGAAATACCTGCACCTTACACAGCAAAAAACAACGCAAAGGTTCCCGAATTTCAGCCCTATGGACAGAATCAGCCGAAAGACAGCATAAAAAAGCACCAGACAGCGTTAAAACTGTCTGGTGCTTTTTGGTGCGCCCGCGGGAATTCGAATCCCGGACACCCTGATTAAAAGTCAGGTGCTCTACCAACTGAGCTACGGGCACAAATACTCAATTTGCCTGTTACAGCTTAAATATTGTAACAGGTATGGGAGAAAAAGTCAAGCTTTTTGCCGCATTTTCAGCCAGAAAATCTGCCGCAGGGCAGCTGGTGCAGGAACCTGAAGCATAAACGCATTGCAAAACAGAATAAATATATTGAAAAACAATAAAAATATATTGCAAAACGATGCGATATATGCTATGATAACAGCATCGGATATACCATAAAACATCAGGGGGAATGACCAATGCGTCAATTACCAGAAAACTTTTTTGGCTGGAACGACCACAAAAGCATTATGCTGACCAAGTTCGCCACCCTGGCGGCGGCCATGGGGTGCGTGGTGATGGTGCTGTGCGGGCCGCGCATCGTCAGCTGGGTTTTGGCGGTGCACGCGCTGCAGCTGGTGCATGGGCCAAAGCTGGGGTATTTTTTGCTGGGGCTGGGCTATTGCAGCGCCGCGCTGGCCCTGTGGATGCTGTATAACCTGTACATGTTTTTGGCGCGCATTGAAAAAGAAGAGGTGTTTACCCCTGCCAACGTGTTGGCCCTGCGGCGCATCAGCTGGTGCTGCACCTGGGCTGCAGCGCTCTGCCTGCCGGTGGGTGCTGTGCTGGGGCTGCCGTTCATCTTTGCCATTGGCGTTGCGGCGGCGTTTATGGCGCTGATCGTGCGGGTCATCAAAAATGCGTTTGCCCAGGCCGTTAAGATGAAAGACGAACTGGACTATACCGTGTAAGGGGGCGCAGAAGATGCCAATTATCGTCAACCTGGATGTGATGATGGCAAAGCGCCACATGGGGGCGGGGGAGCTGGCTGAAACCATCGGCATTACCCCGGCCAACCTTTCCATCCTGAAAAACAACAAAGCAAAAGCGGTGCGGTTTTCCACCCTGGAAGCCCTGTGCAAAGCGCTGGACTGCCAGCCCGCTGACCTGTTGGAATACCGCCCGGACGAAACGTAAAGAAACGACCTTGGGCAATACCGCACAATTCCCGCCTTGCGGCTTAAGCACCGCTCCGGCAGCTGCGGCACGGCATCTGCGTTGCCAAAAT
>PPYE01275597.1_pt1 | contig 20421 bp, 20 predicted proteins | sample 1559881 | NCBI WGS metagenome assembly PPYE01 (sample SAMN08240022, study PRJNA423297) | Human gut metagenome, whole genome shotgun sequencing project.
CAAAGATTGGAGGGGCACAACATTTTTCATAACTTGTTTGTGCCTTGAGCGAAGCGAAAGGAATGATAAAATCTATGAAGAAAAAATTAGCAGTTATCCTGGCATCAGCAATGGCAGTATCACTGACAGCCTGCGGCGGTTCCAAAGCACCGGAGACAACGGCGGCAGCTGCAAAGACCGAGGCCCCGGCAGCGGATTCCAAAGCAGAAGACAAGGCAGAGGACACCCAGGCGGCCGGCGGGGATACCCAGGCTGCTTCTGAGGCATCCGGTAACGTCATGCTGTATTCCTCCATGCAGGAAGACCAGCTGATGGCCATTAAGGAAGGATTTGAAAAAAAGTATCCTAATATCAAGATGGATTATTATTTTGCAGGCACCGGCAAGGTCATCACCAAAATCGCAACCGAGCACCAGTCCGGGCAGGTGGCGGCAGACGTCATATGGGTAGGCGACCCCTCTGACTACATAGGGTTTAAGAATGAAGGCATACTTGCAAAATACTCCTCCCCGGAGGCATCCGCCATTGCTGATAAGTTTATTGATTCAGAAGGATATTACACCGGCGCCCGTATGATGAACATGTCCATTGGATACAACACATCCCTGGTCACGGAGGAGGAGGCCCCCAAGTCATGGAATGACCTGCTGGATGCAAAGTGGAACAACCAGATTGTCATGACAGACCCGTCTTCTGCCGGAACAACCAAGTACTTTGTAGGAGCGCTGCTTTCCAGCCCTGACTACGGCGAGGAGTATTTCCAGAAATTAAAAGACAACGGATGCGAGCTGGAGTCCGGCACAACCGCAACCCATAACCAGGTAGCGGCCGGGGCTTATAAGGTAGGCATCATGCTGGATTATGTGACGCAGAACCTGATGGATGAGGGTTCGCCTTTGGGCTTTACATATATAGATAAAGACCTGGTATCCATCTTCTCCCCCATCGGCCTGGTTGAAGGATGCGCCAATGAGACAAACGGAAAGCTGCTGTATGATTTCATCCTTTCCAAGGAAGGCCAGGAAATCCTGGTTGAGAACAACCTGCTCTCTGTAAGGGATGATGTTGACCAGAAGGGCGCAAGCGTGGAGGAGATTGCCAAGGCAGCCATGACCGTTGACCTTCAGTCCCTGTCCGATAACTCAGACCAGATCATCGAGACATTTGACAATATTTTCAAGTAAGGATTGGACCATGGATTCCGGCAGGGGTCCAGGTAAGGATTATAAGGGTATGGATGCGGGGCCGGAAGATGTTCCGGCCCTGTTAAAGTGTATTGGAATAGATTGGAATATAAGGGACAGGAGGGACTGGAATGGCCAGTATCAAATTTGACAACGTATCCTTTGCCTATGGGAACAATCAGATCTTAAGGAACTTTTCCCTGGAAGTGGATGACAGCCAGATCATGTGCCTGGTAGGACCGTCGGGATGTGGGAAGACCACATTGATCCGCTGCCTGCTGGGATTCAACAAGCCAAGTTCAGGAGAGATATGGATTGGGGACCGGTGTGTGTTCTCCCAGGCAAAACGTATTAACATTCCCCCGGAGCGCCGTGGCGTGGGCGTGGTGTTCCAGGATTATGCGGTATGGCCCCATATGACGGTCCTGGAAAATGTCTGCTACCCCATGAAAAAGCAAAGGATGTCCAAAGCTGAGATTAGGCAGAAGGCTGAAAATGCCTTAAAGCAGGTGCGCATGACAGAATATGCCAGTTACCTGCCCAGCCAGCTTTCCGGCGGGCAGCAGCAGCGGGTAGCCATTGCCAGGGCATTAGTGAGCTCGGATGCGGTCATTGTCATGGATGAGCCCATAACAAATCTGGACGCCAAACTTCGGGAGGAAATGCTGATTGAGATACGGCAGATCCAAAAGAACATAGGGACCACCATATTTTATATCACCCATGACCAGGAAGCGTCCCTGCAGCTGTGCGACAAGATGGCAATCATGGACCAGAATGGAAAACTGTGCCAGCTGGGGGCGGATGAGGACATCATCCTGAGGCCCTCCAACCGTTTTGTGTTTGAGTTCATCGGCGTGTCCAATTTCTTTACGCTGAGCAGACTGGGCGGTGACTGGTGCTTTGCAGGGAATAGGAATCTGGTGTTTGACGGGACGGTCCCGGCACAATTTGACAAGGCGGGGACGGTGGATATGGGCGTACGGCCCAACAACATTACCTTTGATCCAGCATCGCCTGTAAAAGCCAAGGTAAAGCGTTCCGTATTCCTGGGAAGTGAATACGATTATTTTGTAGAGTTTGACGGCAGGGAAGTCCGTGTCCAGAAAAATGCCTTTGACGCCATGCAGACAGGAGCAGTGGAGCAGGAGGGGGATACGGTGGGGCTTAAGTTCGTAGGTCCTGAATTTTATCCCACTGCAGGAAAGGAGGAAGCCGTATGATATTCAGGAGAAAACGTGCCATGACCAGCGGCTCGGAACTGGCTGCCATGGAGGGCAGGAAGTTCGGCCTGGACCAGGCCATGACAGGCCTGAGCTTTGTGCTGCTGCTCATCATTGTGGCAATTCCGATTTTCATGATTGTGTACAATGCATTTTTCTATGAGAATAAGTTTGATATCAGCCTGTTCGTCTCAGTCATAGGAAATGTAGATAACCTGAAGGCAATGTGGAATACCATTGTGATTGCCCTGGCAGTTACTTTGTTCGGCACCATTATGGGCCTGTTCTATGCATGGCTCCTGGGGCGGAGCGATATCCCGGCCAAAGGATTCATGAGGGCCATGTTTACGATTCCATATATGTTCCCCCCATTTTTCGGGGCCATGGCATGGGATCTGCTTTTTTCCGGCAGGGCCGGTTATGTGAATAAATGGCTGATGGCAACCTTCCATCTGGCCAATGCGCCCATTAACATTAACAGCATTGGCGGCATTATTTTTGTGGAGTGTTCCTATTACTTCCCATTTGTATTCATGCAGGTGGTCAGCGCGCTGGAGCGTATGGACCCCACGCTGGAGGAATCGGCCAGGATTGCGGGCGCAAAGCAGGGCCAGGTCATTGCGAAGATCACAATCCCCCTTGTAAAACCTGCCATATCCGCAGGCGCGCTGCTGATACTGATTTCCTCGCTGGCGCATTTCGGGGTGCCCTCCATTCTTGGCTTTTCAAAGAATATTTATACGCTGCCAACCATGATTTATGCCCTGATATATAAATCCTCGGGGAGCTTTGAGGGAATCCGCCAGGGCGCTGCCCTTTCCATCCTTCTGGTGGCGGTGGTGTCAGTGGCCCTGGTAATCCAGAAGCGGGTGTTAAGTTCCGGAAGCTACGATATCATCAAGGGTAAATCCATGCGGCCCACGCTGATTAAGCTGAGAGGCGCAAAATACCCCCTGCTGGCATTTGCCTGCCTGACATTGGTGGTGATTGTGGTGGTCCCGCTGGTGATGATATTCCTGGTAGCCCTTGTAAATGCATACGGACTGCCGCTTACACCGGAGAACTTCTCCCTGAAGAATTATCAGAAGGTACTGACCTCCCCGGCAACCCTGGATTCCATTAAGAACTCGCTGTTCCTGTCCGTAACGGCCGGAATCGTGTGTATGTTCCTGGGCGTTATGGTTGCATACGTAATCAACCGCATTAAGCCAAAGGGAAAAGGCGTCCTGGAGATCCTTTCCGTGCTTCCGTACTCAATACCAGGTACGGTGCTGGCAATCGGCGTCATCCTTTCCTGGTCCGGGTCCATTTTCGGAATCAAGCTTTACAATACCATCTGGATTATCCTGGTGGCATACATGGCAAGGTATCTGTCCTTTTCCATGAAGAGCGCGTCCGCCTCCCTGCAGCAGGTGAACTCGTCCCTGGAGGAGGCGTCCAGGGCCTGCGGCGCATCCCATACGGAATCCCTGAAGGACATCACGCTGCCCTTAATCCGGCCAGCCATGGTATCGGGCTTCTTCCTCATATTCCTTCCGGCCATGAGGGAGCTGACCACATCCATCCTCCTGTATGGGCCGTATACAAGGACGCTGGGCGTACAGATTTACTCCCTGCGTGACGCGGGCATGATACCCCAGGCATCGGCCCTGGCGTCACTGGCAATCTTAATCATTATCATATGTAATACAATTGTTACACAAATCACCAAGGACAGGAAGGGGGCGTAACGTCATGGCACAGGAACAGGTAATATTACAGCATGTTACAAAACGCTTCACAACCAGGACCATGGGTACGGTTACTGCGGTCGATGATTTTAACCTGGCCATAAAGGAAGGGGAGTGCTTCTCCTTCCTGGGGCCTTCCGGCTGCGGCAAGACCACTACGCTGCGTATGATAGCTGGATTTGAGGATCTGTCAGAAGGGGAAATCCATCTCTGCGGCAGACCGGTGTCGGTCAAATCCAGGAATCTGTATGTGCCGCCCGAGGAGAGGGGGCTGGGAATGGTGTTCCAGGCCTTTGCGGTGTGGCCTCATATGAATATATTTGACAACGTGGCATTTCCCCTTAAAATCCAGAAGGTCAATAAGACGGATATTGCAAAACGGGTGAAGGAGGCCCTGCACCACTGCAGCCTGGATGGGCTTGAGGAGGTTTATCCTTCCGACCTTTCCGGGGGACAGCAGCAGCGTATCGCCCTGGCCAGGGCCATTGTCACCAACCCCAAGGTCATGCTTTTGGATGAGCCCCTTTCCAATCTGGATCCCAAGCTTAGGGAGTCCATGCGTTTTGAGATTAAGGAACTCCAGAGGAAGTTTAACTTTACCATTATCTTTGTAACCCATGACCAGTCCGAGGCCATGGCCATCTCCGACCGGATGATGGTATGCGACATGGGGCGGATCATGCAGATTGACACGCCTGAGAATCTTTACAGAAAACCAAACTCCAGGTTTGTCCACAGTTTCCTGGGCGAATCCACCTTTATGGACGTGGTCATAAAGGACGGCAGGGTGTATCCCAAGGGAGATTTTAGCCAGCCGCTTCACCTGGCTGTTCCGGCTGACGCGGCCAGCGAAATGGTGGTTGCCACAAGGCCCAACGCCATCCGGCTCACATCAGACCAGGGCTTTAGGACCCATGTGGAAAAAAGGATATTCCTGACGGACAGGACCGAGTACCTGGTGCCGGTGGGGGAACAGCTGGTGAAGGTGGAGACGCCTCACCGGGTGGTATTTTCCCCGGGCGAGGCCTGCTGTATTGATATCGCCGACCCCATGTGGTATCCGCTGGAAGATAAGAAAGCGGAGGAAGAGAGGATTAAGAGGCAGCTGGTATGATTTAATAATAAAGGCTGTACTGGTTCCGTCCTGCCTGTTTACGCCGGGCGGTACTAGGGGCTGAAAAATGCCGTCATGGGCCGCACCCTGTTTTGTATGGACAGGGTGCGGCTTATTTTGGTAGCCAAATGGTTTGATAGGGGGTATAATGAGGAAAGACATTATAATTGCAGGAGGGGACAGATGACGGAAGATGATATGGTGGAATCCGTGCCCAGAAGGGTCAGGAAAACCGATTTAAAATTGCAGGTGGAAGAAGAACTTGTGCGTTTTATAAAACACATGGACCTGGCTGTTAACAGGAAGCTGCCAAGGGAGGAAGAACTGGCCCGGATGTTAGGCGTCAGCCGTATTACCCTGCGCAGTGTGCTGGATGATCTGTCTGCCAAGGGCATGATATTCCGCAAGCACGGGAAGGGCACGTTTGTCAACAGCAGCTTTTTTGAGATGAAGGCCAGCTTTAACCCGGTGATGCATTTTGCGGATATGATAAGGAACAGCGGCTATGAGCCAAGGGTGGAGATGATTGACCATCGGATCATGAAGGCGGACCGGGATGTGGCCGGGCATCTGGAGATAGAAGAGGGCAGTGACGCCCTGGTGTGCGACAAGATATTCTATGCGGACAAACAGATATGCGCGGTTACCAGGGACTTTATCCCTCTTTCATACCTGAAGGATGTGGATATGGCGGAACTGGACCATTATGTTAATTCCGTCTTCTATTTTATGTATAAGGCCAGCGGCAGGAAGCTGGAATGGGATAAGGTGGAGCTGAACGCAGTATACAGCCGGGATGACGCGCTGCTGGACCGGCTCTTAAAGGCTGCCGGGATTGCACCCAAGGCATTCCTGCTTCTTAAAGGGGTAAACTTTGACGAGGAAGGGACCGCGGCTGTGTATACATGGGAGTATGTGGATACGGAGATACTTAAATATAGCCAGATCCGTAAGAGGATTTTGCATTATGAGGATGTGTAGCGGAGGTATAGGGAGCGTTGCAAAATAGATGGGCAATCATCTATGGAGCAGCGCTTCATTTTCAGAACGGTAAATTCAATAGAAAAAGTATTGTTTCTTTAATACGTTATAATGAATGGTATACAATTGACAGGTTATGGGAGAGGGGGATACTAATATGATACCTAATGAACATGCAATAATGATATATAAGTTTAATGAAAATAGATGGATTGAGAAAATTCTTGAAGGCAAATTGAGCTTTTCTTGTGCTGGGGCATTTATAGCCCAAGCAAAACATACAGGCAATATTATCCAGGGAGATAAATTTGAGGGGGTATTTGCGCGTCAACATAAGGATAATCCCAAGATAGTAATAATGCGCAAGAAGTTGGGCAAAGACTTAGAATAAATTCCAGACGGCGATTATATTTTCCTTAGAAGAAGAAGCGCAAAATTAAAGCCAATTTTCTGCGTCTTTGCCTATACTGCTAATAATGCGATAAAAGACGGTAATCCCCAGACAACTGGAAGGCAGAGAGTCAGATTAAATTTTGATAGACGCTTATTTGATGGGTTTGCCAATGAAAGCGTCAAAAATGTTATTTCAACTTCACATCTATTTACAGTGGTATTACTACAGCCAAAGCCTTTTGTAGATAAAATAACGGCTGCTCTTATACAAAAGGGTGTTCCATTTATAGTATTTTCTTAATATAAGGCGCGCTGTGGTCAATAAAAAACATCATCCCGGACCAGAAACCGTCCGGGACGATGTCCCCATAATTGTTTATCTGTCAAGGCAATCGGTTTTTCTATCTGATTGCCTTTCTGTCCCTATTCAGTCCATGCCTATGGCTGCCACCTGGAATATCCATATATCATAATCAGGATACTTACAACCAAAAGCGCATTTCCTGTGTTGATATAGACCGGATTCTCAGCCAGGCACCCCATAAAGGAACCAATTCCCATAATCACGGTGCCGATCAGCGCGCTTAATTTATATCTGTCCATCTGATATACCCCTTTCTATGCTTCTTCTGCCAGGTTGGTGGTTACGCGCTGTTTGCTTATGGCCATGAGCGCGGTATAGAGGACTGCCCCAAGTATGATTCCGTTTAAGGATGGAAGTCCAAAGGGAATCATGTACACCAGTGCAATGGAGATGGCCCAGGTAATCCATGGAACCGGATTCCATTTGCAGAAGCTGGCTTTATCGTAGGCAGCATAGTGGCCTTTATGTACCAGGAAGTAATCGGAAAGTATGATTCCTGATAAGGGAGGGACAACGGTTCCCAGTATGTTAAGGAAAGTGAACAGGAAGCCGATTTCATATGGCTTGGTCAGGGTTGCCAGTGCGGACAGTACCAGCAGGATTGCCAGCATTTTCTTGCGCTCCATCTTGAATGCATTGGAAAGGTTCAGGGAGGTGGAGTACAGGTTTGCCGCATTGGTGGTGAATATATTGGTTGTCATCAGGATAAGGCTTGGGATGACCAGGCCGAATCCCAGAAGGATGACCGTCAGGTCGCTGTTCTGCATGGCGATGGCTGCGATTGCGCCGCAGACAATCATCAGGATGTTGCCGCCCAGAAGCCCGGTAAGGGTGGCGGAGACAGCTGCCTTTGTGTCCTTGGCATAACGCATGATATCTGCAATACAGGTGGCGGTTGACAGGACCCATGTACCGATGACAGCCGTGATGCCTGTAAACAGAGGCATGTCAGAGGATGGAACGTAGGCAAACAGGGCCTCCATGCCGCCGATGACGCCCAGGGAGCGGATGGCAGTTGCAATGGACAGGAATACAATGGCCGGGATTGCAATGTAACCAAGGATGGTAATGGCGCCGATTCCGCACATGGCAAAGATTCCCATGACAATGGCGCTGACAGCCATGCAGATACCTTCTCCCACCTGTCCCATGTGGAACACCTGGGCCACAAAGTGACCATAGGTGGCAGCCTGGATGGTGTACCAGCCCAGGTTGACAACCGGCACAAAGATGGAAGCTGCCTTGGAACCGGTGGAGCCAAAGCTGTACCTGGTCAGCAGTGCAAAGGTAAGTCCTGTCTTACAGGCAATGATACTGATTAACACCGCAATGATGCTGAGGAAAATGTTGCCGCCCAGTGTGGCCAGTATGATATGTTTGAAATCCATGCCGGCCGCAAGCCCGCCGCCTGCCATCATACTGGTTATTACGAATACAAATCCGGTCCATACAATGGTAAGGCTGAAATAAGTCTTTCTCTGATTTAAAGGTACGGCGCAGCGGGAAAATTCCGTGTCCGCGGCCTGATTCTGATTCTGCTGTTCCATATCATGTCCTCCATTCCCAATCCATTATTTAATCTGCGGTCCTACCCTTAATTGTTCCAATATCCTTCATGTACGCCGGCAATCTCCTCCACCAGTTCCGGGAACGGCCCCACCACTTCAATCTTCTTCTGACCCCTTGCAAATACCTCACGGCAGGGCAGGTCAAAGGTTGGATTCTGGGGGTCGGCTCCTGTGTGTGCCAGCAGGTCCTTCTCAGACATGCCGTACACTACCCGGCCGATGCCGGCCCAATAAATGGCTCCGGCGCACATGGCGCAAGGCTCTGCCGTGGTGTAAAGGGTGCAGTCTTTTAAGAAATCCTTGGAATATTGCCGGGATGCCTTTTCTGCAACCTGTGTTTCTGCGTGTCCCGTGCATTTATTCTCAGTTATCTCCACATTCGGCTGTTCCAGCAGGATATTGCCTTCCTTGTCGGCAAGAAGTGCGCCGAAGGGAGTGTTGCCTCCTGCGCGTGACTGCCTGGAAATCTCGGCGCAGCGCTTTAAGTTCCTGATATCGATTGATTTGTCCATAGTATCCTCCATATTTCTCTTTTAGAGATAAAAGGTATTACCTCATATCTATTTGCTGATATAAATTTATCATAATCTTATGGGGATGTAAATGTCTAATATGTATAAGGAAAATATAAAAAATTGTGCATTTTAGCCAAATGCCCATGGGCGCTGCGGATTTACATAGATTTTACAGAATCTATACCATACCTTGCTTTCAGCAAATGTAAAACTTTTGTATACTCCAAAATGTAAACGGAAATACAAAAAAGAAAATACGAAGATGACAGCGTATTTGAAATTCGCAGAAAAATCGGAGGCAGAGTATTATGAAGATGAACAGCAAAAAGATAATGGCACTTATGGGTTGCGCAATGCTTGTGATGGGGATGCTGGCAGGATGCAAAAGTTCTGCGGGAGAGCCAGCCACGGCGGCTTCCACCACTGCTGAAGGGGCGGCAGCAACAACCGGGGCGCCGGCCGGTACCAGTGAAGCGGCAGGCACATCCGCAGAAGACGGCTCCGGGGCAGCAGCAGACTTAAGCGGATCCATCAGCATGGTAGGTTCCACCTCCATGGAGAAATTCGCCAATGCACTGAGCGAATCCTTTATGGAAAAGTATCCGGATGTAACGGTCACGGCGGAGTTTGTAGGTTCCGGCGCAGGTGTTGAGGCGGTTTTGGGCGGCACGGCGGATATCGGTAATTCCTCCAGAAACTTAAAGGACGAGGAAAAAGCCAAGGGAGCTGCTGAGAACATCGTTGCAATCGACGGAATCGCGGTTGTGGTTGACCCGGCTAATACGGTAGGGGACCTGACCAAACAGCAGTTATCTGATATATATGAAGGAAAAGTGACAAACTGGAAGGATGTGGGCGGCAATGACGCGCCAATCGTGGTGGTGGGACGTGAGTCCGGCTCCGGTACAAGAAGCGCATTTGAAGAGCTGTTAAAGCTGGAGGACATCTGCAAATACAGCAATGAACTGGACAGCACAGGCGCTGTCATGGCAAAGGTTGCTTCCACACCAGGCGCCATTGGATACGTATCCTTGGACGTGCTGGATGATTCCGTAAAAGCCCTTAAGCTGGAAGGCGCTGAGCCTACAGAAGAAAACATCAAGGCAGGCAGCTATTTCTTAAGCCGTCCGTTCGTGATGGCGACCAAGGGTGAAATCAGTGAGCAGAACGACCTTGTAAAGGCCCTGTTTGACTATATTTACTCAGACGAAGGAACAGAAATCTTAAAGGCTGTGGGACTGATAGCAGTTGATAAATAAGAATGATGACAAATAAGGATGATGGATCATCTGGAATTGAAAGGAGACTTACCTGCATGAGAGCGGACACATTTTCCATACGTTCCCATCATAGCAGCAAGTCTGCCGTCGAAAAAGCAGCGCAGGCGATATTCACCGCCTGCGGCTTTTTCGCTGTGCTGGCTGTTGCTTCCATAACATTATATATGGTTATCAGCGGTACGCCTGCGCTGTTTAAGGTGGGTATACTGGAAATCCTGTTCGGGACAATATGGCAGCCGGCAGCGGCTTCCCCCAGCTTCGGCATCCTATATGTCATACTGACCTCCATTGCAGGAACCTTCCTGGCTATTTTAATCGGCGTTCCCATCGGGGTCATGACAGCCATTTTCCTGGCGGAGGTGGCGCCAAAGAGGGTGGCGGATATTGTACGGCCCGCAGTGGAACTGCTGGCAGGCATCCCGTCTGTCATCTACGGACTGCTGGGCATACTGATACTGAACCCCCTTATGTATAAACTGGAACTGATTATCTTCAAAGGTTCCGAAAGCCACCAGTTTACCGGGGGCGCCAACCTGATATCCGCGGTGCTGGTGCTGGCTCTGATGATTCTTCCTACCGTAATCAATATAAGCGAATCCTCCCTGCGGGCCGTGCCGGGCCATCTTAAGAGCGCGTCCCTGGCCCTTGGGGCAACAAGGATACAGACCATATTCCAGGTCATTGTGCCCGCGGCAAAATCCGGTATCATCACGGCAGTGGTGCTGGGAACCGGAAGGGCCATCGGCGAGGCCATGGCCATCAGCCTGGTGTCGGGAAGTTCGGTAAACCTTCCTCTGCCATTTAACTCCGTGCGTTTCCTTACAACCGCCATTGTGTCGGAGATGGGGTACGCGGCCGGACTTCACAGGCAGGTGCTGTTTACCATCGGCCTGGTCCTGTTCGGTTTTATCATGTTCATTAATATAAGCCTTACCAGGATTTTAAAGAAAGGAGACAGGAAAAATGACAGGTGACATAACTGGGAACATGGCTGGAAAAGCAGGGTCTGATATGGCGGTCCGGACCGGCCGCAGATCCGCGTCCCACGAAAGCATATACGGCAGGCGCGTGAGAAGCTCGGATGTGATCCTCACCGGAGTCATCTACGGGTGCGCAGCCTTTTCCATCCTGCTGCTGGCGGGAATCATGGGATATGTATTTGTGCGCGGGATACCCCATGTGACCTGGTCATTCCTGAGCACTGCGTCCAGCGCCACCAAAGGAACCTTCGGTATCCTGGGCAATATCATCAATACCCTTTATATCGTGACCATAACCCTGCTGATTGCAACACCCCTTGGAATCGGTTCGGCCGTATACTTAAACGAGTACGCCAGGCCCGGGAAAGCGGTGCGCCTGATTGAATTCACAACAGAGACATTGTCAGGTATCCCATCCATTATCTTCGGCCTTTTTGGAATGGTGTTTTTTGGAAATACCTTAGGCCTGGGATATTCCATCCTGACCGGCGCCCTTACCCTTACCCTGATGATCCTTCCGCTGATTACCAGGACCACCCAGGAGGCGCTTAAGACCGTGCCGGACAGCTACCGCCACGGCGCCCTTGGGATTGGCGCCACCAAATGGTACATGATACGCACCATACTCCTGCCAAGCGCCATGCCTGGGATCCTCACCGGGGTCATCCTGGCAATCGGCCGCATCGTGGGGGAATCCGCAGCCCTTTTGTTTACCGCGGGAAGCGGTTATTACCTGCCAAAGAGCCTGCTTGGGAAGATACTGGAATCAGGAGGGACCCTGACCATCCAGCTGTACCTGTTCATGCAGAAAGCAAAATATAATGAAGCCTTCGGCGTGGCCGTGGTCCTGCTTGTAATCGTGCTGGGAATCAACGGTCTGGCCAAATACCTGTCCCATAAGTTTAACGCGGAAAACCGTATCTGACAAAAGGATGCGGCGGGCGGCCGCGCAGAGGAGCAAAGGAGATAGATGATGGAAACAAAGACCAAGATATCCACCCAGAACCTGAACCTGTATTATGGTGAGAACCATGCCCTAAAGGATGTCAGCCTGGATTTGTATGAAAATAAGATAACCGCCTTTATAGGTCCCTCCGGGTGCGGCAAATCAACCTACTTAAAGACCCTGAACCGCATGAACGATTTGGTGCCGGGGGTGAAGATAGAGGGAAGCGTGCGCCTGGATGACGAGGATATCTACGATTCCCAGGTGGACACCACATTGCTCAGGAAGAAAATCGGCATGGTATTCCAGCAGCCCAATCCATTTCCCATGAGCATATACGACAATGTGGCATACGGCCCGCGGATCCACGGCATAAAAAACAAGGCGCAGCTGGATGCCATTGTGGAACAGAGCCTGAAAGGCGCGGCGCTGTGGGATGAGGTGTCGGACCGTCTGAAGAAGTCGGCCCTGGGCCTGTCCGGGGGGCAGCAGCAGCGTCTGTGCATTGCAAGGGCGCTGGCAGTGGAACCGGAGGTACTTTTGATGGATGAACCGACCTCGGCCCTGGATCCCATATCCACCCTGAAGATAGAGGACCTGATGGATGACCTTAAAAGCAGGTACACGGTTGCCATTGTCACCCACAACATGCAGCAGGCCGCCAGGATTGCGGATTACACTGCTTTCTTCCTGGTGGGGGAAGTGGTGGAATACGCTGCAACAGATGAACTGTTTACCATGCCAAAGGATAAGAGGACAGAGGACTATATCACGGGACGTTTTGGATGATTGCGCAGGACTGCCATTGCAGGGATTCATGCAATGCAGGATTGTGGGTGTGCATAGAAAGAAAGGAATCACAGATGAGTGTAAGGGTAACTTATGAACATGAGCTGGGAGAGCTTAAGCAGGATTTAAAGGAAATGGCCCACATGGTGGAAAGCGCCATTGAACAGACATTTACGGCATTTGAGGACCATGATTATATGATGGCGGAGGATGTAATCAAGGGCGACCGAACGGTTAATGACATGGAGCGGGCCATTGAGTCCAGATGCCTGTCCCTGATTCTCAGGCAGCAGCCGGTTGCCAGCGACCTGCGTCAGGTATCCACCGCCCTCAAAGTGGTGACGGACCTGGAACGCATCGGTGACCACGCATCGGATATCGCCGAGCTTATCCTGCGTATAAAAAGTGAACACGCATACCATATTGTAAAACACCTGCCGGTGATGGCGGCCTCGGCCCAGAAAATGGTCCATGATGCAATAGAGGCATTTATCGCCCAGGACCTGGAGTCCGCGCTGGAAATCATTGACCGGGACGATGAGGTGGATATGCTGTTCAATCAGGTAAAGACAGATGTCATCGAGCTGCTTAAATCAGCACCGGGCCAGGCAGACCAGGGAATTGACCTTTTAATGGTTGCAAAATACCTGGAGAGGATTGGCGACCATGCGGTGAATGTATGTGAGTGGACGCAGTTTTCCAAGACAGGGACGCTTAAGAATGTCAGGATCATGTAATGGATAAAAACACCCCTGGCCCTTCTTACACATGATGTGTGGGAAGGGCCAGGGGTGTTTTTTTAATCCGGAATCCCTATGTTTCAATAAGATTGTAATCTGCCAAATCCCACAATCCCGGCCCCGATAATCCCGTTTTCCGGCGAAGGCGCTGAAAAGAAAATCTGCAGATTATCTGCCGGGTAGGGTCTGCGCGCATTTTCCAGTATATATTGTACCAGTTTTTTCTTGGGGAAATCCTTCATCTGGACAATCCCGCCTCCAATGACAACCGCTTCCGGGTCCAGGATATTCACTTCCGCAACCACCGGCACGGACATATAATGGACAAATTCGTCCAATTCCCGGGTATCCCCCCACCTGGTAAACAGATCGGAGATATCCGTATCTGCAAAGCATGTTTTTTGCAGCTGTTCAAGGGCCTTGCCGCAGCAATACATCTCGATGCACCCCTGATTGCCGCAGCTGCAGGGGCGGCTGCTTAAACCTGTCTTTATGTGGCCCACTTCCGCGGCAGCCCCATTTTTGCCTGTAAAAGGCATTCCGTTTATATAGATTGCATTGCCCATTCCTGTGCCGAAATAAAAACCGGTTACGGCCCCGCTTAGAGGAAGCCGGAACTGGTGGATGTCATATGCCAGGAGGTAGTAGGCATCGTGGTCAATGATGGTTGGTATGCCCAGGTTTTTCTCCAGGAAGCCGACCATGTCCACGCCGTCAAGGCCGGGGAAATTGGTAGATGAATACAGGCGCCTTCTGCTTTTATCAACAACGGACGGGAAACCGGCCGCTATCATAAGGGGGCGTCCGCTGTCCGGATGCCGGTTTATGTAGCCCTCTATCACTGCGCTTAGGGCTTCAGGCGTATTATCTGACCGGTATACCTGCCTGGCAGGGATTACCTCCAGGCCGGACACGGACAGGGTTTCATCCACCAGGCCCATGCGCAGGTTGGTGCCGCCGATGTCCATACCGAGTATCTTTTTGTTTACCATAACCGCTCCTAATCCTTGGCAAGGATGTAATTGGCATGTTCTTTTAACAGTTCGGTCTCCTGTTCGGTTATGATTGTGCACTCAGACAGTTCCATGGCCTTGCACATGGTGCGTTTACCTGATTTGGAGCTGTCGGCCAGTACATATACTTCGGAGGAGTTTTCCTTGATGATCCTTTTTTTATTGGCTTCCCTGCTGTCAGGGGTGTTGATGCCGGACTGCAGGTCATATCCGGTTGCGCCGATAAACGCCTTGTCAAAAAACATGTCCTTTAAACTGTTATCCGTTATGCTGCCCACAATGGATGCTGTGGATTTTAATACATCCCCGCCAATCATGATTACATGAATATCTGTTTCCAAGATGCTGGGGACAACCATGGCATTGGTCGTAACAACGGTGATTCTTTTATTCTTAAGGTAAGAGATCATTTTCAGGCAGGTGGTCCCGGAATCAATGTATATGACTTCGCCGTCATGTACAAGTTTGGCCGCTGTCCTTGCAATTGCTTCTTTTTCTTTGATTTTATATAAGCCTCTGGAATGAATCGGGGTGTCGTAGGAGCCGGTTTTGATTTTGGCCGCGCCGCCCCTCAGAAGGACAATCTGACCTTCGCCCTCCAGAATTTTCAAATCCCTTCTTATTGTAGACTCAGATACGCCATGTAATGCCCTGGCAAAATCACTAAGGGTTACCATATCCTGTTTTTCTAATTCATTTAGCAATATCTGTCGTCTTTCGTATGGAATCATCAGACCCCTCCCCTGTATCATTCACGTAAATCTTCACTATAAAGTATACATGAAATGCCAAGATTGTCAATTTTACGATTGTTTCATTTTGAGTAGTTCCTGTAAAAATCCAGGACCGCCTGAATATCAGGCATGGAGTCCTGGGCGCCTGTGCCCTGGACCGTCAGTGCGCTGCAGCAGGTGGCGAAGTCCAGCATACTGCTTAAGTCCATATGATTCAGCACCCCGTATGCAAGCCCGCCCACAAAGGAGTCGCCGGCTCCTGTGGTTTCCACTGCTTTGACACAATAGGATTCCTTATAATGGAATCCACGGTCCCGGCATGCCATGGCTCCCTGTTTCCCCAGGGTGAAAATACATGTATTCCCCATTTTTCCTGCAAATTCAGTCAGTCCGGACCTGGCCGCAGGGACAGAGGTTAAGTCTTTTCCCGTATAAAACTGTGCTTCCACCTCATTCATGATAAGATAGTGGCACATTTTCATGTATGTCTCGTCAAACTCCATGGCAGGAGCCATGTTGAACAATATGGTGCACCCTGCGCTGGCAGCTGTCTGGATTGCATATTCAAGGACCTGTACCGGGATTTCCATCTGCAGGATCAGAACCGTATGTTCATCCAGAAGATGGGCTATTTCATCCACGTCCTTGTGCTTAAGTGTATGGTTCGCGCCCTTGGTTATGGTGGCAAAGACGCTTCCGTCCCGCAGGGTATGTACGATTCCCATGCCGCTGGCAGCAGATGTGCGTCTGACATAGGCGGTATCCACGCCGTATGCCTTAAGACCCTTTATCAATATATCCCCGTAGCAGTCATTTCCCACATGTCCGGCCATATAAGTGGGGATGCCTAATTTGGCACATTGTACTGCCTGGTTTCCGCCTTTTCCACCGCAGCAGCATTGTGAGCTTTCAGCGTTGTGGGTCTCACCCTTAAGCGGCATCCTGTCTGTTTTCAGGATTATGTCATAATTCAGGCTTCCTATAACAACAACCTTCCCATCCATTTGTCCTGTCTCCATTATCATGCTTGTGCCTTGGAAAATTTTGAGGACAGCTTGCTTTGGATTTCCTCAAAATAAGCGGCAATGACTATGATGATACCTGTTACGATATACTGCCAGAACGTACTTACGCCAGTGATGATCAGTCCGATTTTCAGCGCGGCAAGCAGCAGCGCCCCCAGAAAGGTCCCAAGGATACTGCCTTTGCCTCCGGCCATCCTGGTACCGCCAATGGCGGAAGCGGCAATGGCGTCCAGTTCATAACCCTGCCCGGTTGCCGGCTCCCCGGTCCCAAGGTTTGCCAGCATGATCATTCCTGCAAATGCAACACAGAACCCGCACATGGAATAGGCCAGGATTTTTGTCCGGTCCACATTGACGCCGGATAGTTTTGCGGCTTCTTCATTGCCGCCCACTGCAAATAAATAGTTTCCAAACCTTGTTTTCTTTAAGAGGATGTGGGCGATTACGGCAATTGCAAACAGTACGAATATGGAGATGGGGACATCGCCGATTACCTTTGCGCCAAGGGACTTCCTGTAGGCATCCGGTATGTTAAGGACCGGCCACCCGCCTGTGACCACATAGGCAATGCCGCGGAATACGCTCATGGTGCCCAGTGTTGCTATAAATGGCTGCAGTCTCATCTTGGTTACCAGCAGGCCGTTGATGGAGCCCATAAAAGTACCGAGAACGGCGCCTGCGGCAATGGCGGCCAGCGGAGGGATTCCCATAACCGTAAGCTGTCCAACCGCAACAATGACAATTGCAAAGGTGCTGCCCAGGGACAGGTCGATGCCGCCGGAAATGATTGCAAATGTAATGCCGATGGCCAGGATGCCGTTGATGGTTGCCTGCTTGACTATGTCCACAAAGTTCCCAACCGTCACATAGGAGGGATCAATCAATGCAAATATGATAACCATGATGATCAATGCAACGAAAACCCCTATTTCGCGGACAGCGCCGCCAAAATCCATGTGCGGCCGTGTCTTTTGCCGGTTATTATTTCCTTTCCCCATTGTCTTTTCCTCCCATCGCATAATTTAAGATTACCTGTTCTGCAAATTCTTCTTTCTGCAGTTCACCTGTCTTTTTGCCTTCACACATAATGACCATGCGGTCGCTGATTCCCATGACCTCAGGAAGTTCGGATGAGACAACGATGATGGATTTTCCGCTGTGGACAATGTCTTCCATCAGCCTGTATATTTCCGCCTTTGCAGCCACATCCACGCCTTTGGTGGGCTCGTCGAATATAAGGATATCCACGTTGGTGGACATCCATCGTGCCAGTATGATTTTCTGCTGGTTCCCGCCGGACATGTTCTGGGTCAGGTAATCCGGCTTCTTGGGGTTGATGTTCAGCTCATTTTCGTACTTTAGATAATTCTTCCGTTTTTTTCTGTCATCCACAAACCGGTTGGTAAGATATTTTTCAATGGACGACAGGGCAGTGTTGTCGATGTTGGTCATCATGTTCACGAAGCCCTGGGTTTTGCGCTCCTCGGGCAGAAGCCCGATTCCTAAGCGCAGGGCGTCCTGGGTGTTGCGTATGTTCACCTCTTTGCCCTTTAGGCAGATCGTGCCGGTATGTTTGGCATCCGCTCCAAAGATAGCCCTCATGACCTCGGTCCTGCCCGCGCCCACCAGACCGGCAAAACCTAATATCTCACCCTTTTTCAGTTCAAAGCTGATATCTTCAAATACTCCTTTACGGCCCAGGCCCTCTACCCTCAGCACCACCTCATCCTGTACACAGCTTTCCCTCATCCTGGATGCCACTGCATTTACATCGCGGCCCACCATGTGCCTGATAAGGGTCTCCCGGGTGATTTTCCCAACCTCCAGCGTGGTGATATAGGCGCCGTCCCTAAGAATGGTGGCCCGGTCACATATCTGGAATATTTCTTCCAGCCTGTGGCTTACATAGATGATTGTTATCCCGGATTCCTTAAGCTCCCGGATGATTTTAAACAGGGATGCGGTCTCGCCTGTTGTCAGGGAAGCCGTTGGCTCGTCCAGGGAGATGACCTGGGCGTTGTGGAAGAGCGCCTTGGCGATTGCCAGCATCTGCATTTCCCCCGCAGTCAGGCGGCTGGCCATGTCCTCGGCCCGGAAGCTGCATTTCAGCCGGTCAAGGATCTGATTCACGGACTGGTTAAGGGTGCGGTAGTCAACCATGATGCCACGGCGGGGTTCATAACCCAGGGTGATATTCTGCCCCACTGTCAGGTCGCGCACCACGTTCACTTCCTGGTGGACTTTTACGATATGGCCTTTCCGGATGGCCTCGTTGGGGTTCTTAAAGGATATCTGGTTCCCTCCCAGCCATATTTCACCTTCATATTCCTGATAGACGCCGTGAAGGATATTCAGCAGCGTGGATTTGCCGGCTCCGTTTTCCCCTAAAAGCGCATGTACCTCACCTTTTGCAACACAGAAGCTGATATCTTTTAACACCCGGACACCGGAAAATTGTTTGCCTATCTGTTTGAATTCTATGGAATTTTCCATTTGCATTCCTCCTTCGGCCATGGGGCCTTTGCAAAACCATAGTAAGCATTTTGCATCGGCCCCATGTTTGAATCCCTTATATTACTGTGCCTTATATTCGGTTGGAACCCAGTTGATGATTTCCTTTGCATCCATGTCCACGTTGGTGGAATCAATCAATGCCTGCGGTGTCCAGATGACTCTTGGAAGTTCCTGGCCCGCCAGTTCACGCAGCGCACATTCCAGGGCTATCTGTGCCTTATAGAATGGGAAGGAATCAATGGTGGCGCTTAATTCGCCCTTGCGGATGGAGTCATATGCCTCCCCGATTCCATCCACGCCTACAATCAGGATGTCCTTTCCTGATTCCTTTACAGCCTCCACAACGCCCAGCGCCATGCCGTCGTTGTTACAGAAGATGGCTTTTAAGTCAGGATAATTCTTAATCCATGTTTCTGTCAGCTCTTTTGCTTTGTTCCTATCCCAGTCCGCATTCTGTTTGGCAACAATCTCAATATCTGGTGAGTTGGCAGCCATCCAGTTTTCAAAGCCTTCGGTCCTCTGCCTTGCCGCAAATGCCTTTGGCATCCCGATTACAATCGCCACCTGCCCCTTGCCGTCCAGCTGCTTTGAAATCCACTCTGCGGCCAGTTCGCCGTTCTGGTCTGCCTTTGGTCCTACAAAGTTAGGCGCATTGGCAATCAGGCCGTCGTTTACGTTCAGTACGGGAATATTCTTCTCAACCGCGCTCTCCACGCCGGGAACCAGGTTGCCGTCAGAAATGGGGGACAAAAGTAAGACGGAGTATTTCTTATTAATCATGTTGTTGAGGATTGCCAGCTGGCCCTGTTCGTCGTTTTCATCCAGCGCTGCCTGGACATCCATCTTAATGTTAATCCCGGCTTCGGAAGCCAGCCTTGCGCCTTCTTCATAACCTTCCTTTAATGTACGCCAGTATTCGTTCTGGAACTGTTTTGCAACCGCGCCTGCAACAATTTCCTGGCTGCCATAGGGAACCTCGCTGCCGAACTGTTCACGTACGTCCTCAATGCTGACCCCGGCTTCCTTGTCCGGGTTAAAGCCTTCGCTGGTGACTGCCTCGGTTTCAGCTGCAGGGGTTTCCTGGGCGCTTTCCCCGGGTTTGGGATCCTGGGCTTTTGCGCTGTCTTCAACCGCGGCAGCGGGAGCTGCCGTGGTGGTTCCTTTGCTGCCGGAACCGCATCCCATTAACATGGTGCCTACAATTGCCGATGTGACTAAAATCCCCAATACCTTTTTTTTCATGTGTAACTCCTCCTCCTAATATATAAGTGTAGGGTTTCAGTACCCAACAGCCAGTTGGGACTTAATCCTCTCATTGTTTAAGCTGT
>PPYE01680905.1_pt1 | contig 20412 bp, 18 predicted proteins | sample 1559881 | NCBI WGS metagenome assembly PPYE01 (sample SAMN08240022, study PRJNA423297) | Human gut metagenome, whole genome shotgun sequencing project.
GATAAGAACAAAAGCAAGAAGAAAGAAAAAGCAAAAAGAAAGGACAAAGAAAAAACAAGAATAAAAAATAATAAGAAAAATAAAGAGAAATAATCAAAAAGAAAAAAGCAAAAAGAAAAGCAAAAATAAGAACAAAAAGAAAAAACAAAAATAAAAGACAAAAATATGAAGAAAAGCAAAAAGAAAAATGAAGGCGTCGCGGCGAAGCCGCGGCGCCAGGGAGATGGAAAAGAAGAGAGAAAAGAGAGAAGTAGAAAAAAATAAAAAAAGAAAGAAAAAAAAGAAACGCGGGCTCCTCGCCCGCACCATCGGCAGCCTTGCAGGCTGCACCCGCGCGCGAAACTATGTTTCGCGTTTGGCCTGCGGGTTGGAGAAGCGGCAGCAGGAAGCGGCAGCAGGACGGAAGAAATGGAGGACGTTGGGAGAGTGGTGGGATGAGGAGGTACGGAAAGGCGAAAGCCGGGAGGATGACGGCAATATAGAAAATAGAAAAGGAAGATGAGTGGAATGACGGAATGGTGATGTAGAGATGGCGGAGATGCGTCGGGAGGATGTTGGGGAAGATGGCAATTGGTGGATTTTTGAAGAATGGTGGGGAGCGATACCTGGTGGGAAGATGGCACTTTGTAGATGTTAAAAAAGTGGTGGGAAGGAATGTAAGGCGTCGGCCGGCCAAGCCGGGAGGAAGGAAGTTGGCTTGTTGAGGATTGTGGGCCGGTATGGAAAGAATGGTGGCGGGAGGTATTGGCCGGCTGGCGCCGGAAGGAATGTGCTGGTAGTCGGGGGGAGGCGTTGGGCTCTGTAAAGAAGTAGGACAGGAGGGAGTCGGCCGGCTGGCGCCGGAAAGGAATGAGTTGTCTTGTTGAAGGTTGTGGGACTGGTATGAAAAGAGGATTGACAGTGGGAGATGTTGGCCGGTCAAGCCGGAAGCAATGGTTTTGGATGCTGAAAAATATGCACCTCGTGTTTTCGCGTCTGGAAAACAGAAGCTGCAAAAAAGCATTTGGCGATTGACGGGTTGGACGCTGCGGCTGCTGAATGTAAATGGGAGATGCTGGCCGACCAACCCGGAAACAAAGATGCCGCCTGAAAGATGCCTCCTGCTGGAAAATGTGCACCTCGTATTTTCGCGCCTGAAAAATTCGCGCTTGCTTTTTTGTTTGCCGGCTGAATTTTATTCTGCTGTTTTTGGCAGCAGGTGCGACATCCCCTGGAAAGACCAGACATAAGAGATAAAAAAATCAGGAAAAATTTTGCTCCAATGGAGAAAAATCCGGCATACTGTATATATAAGAAATAAGGAGGATTTCAGATGGACGATTATTTAAAAACAGATATGACGGAATTTGGGCTAACGTTAAAGAGTATCAACCCGTCCGCAGAATGGATTGCGATTCCTCCGGAGGTAAAATGGGTTGATGCCGACTGTTCGATGAATCAGCTTAGCGCCCTGAAATATGTTGAAGTGCAGGACGTTCAAGTTCTGCTTTCCATCATGTATCCGCCTAAGAAGATTCTGATTACAGACAGCTCGCGGTTTTGGAACGTAGACGTCCTTGGGGCACTCGGAAGAGAAAGCATTCATGAAATAGAAATAAGAAATAATAAATATTACACCAGCGAAGATGGCATCGTATACACAAAGGACAAAAAGAAACTGCTTAAATGTCCGCCTGAAAGAACGGGACATATCGTAATCCCTGATGGCGTCCGGGAGATAGGGGAACGGGCGTTCGCCAATTCCAAAGTTGAATCCATAACGTTTCCTGATTCCCTGCGAGAGATTGGATACGAAGCTTTCGTGCATTGCACCAAGCTTAACCAGATTGATTTTGGACGTGGAATAAAGGAGATTGGAAAAACTGCGTTTGAGTGGTGCTCGGTGCTTACTGTCCTGAAGCTCCCTCCGCAGATAAAAAAGATATGTGAGTATGCGTTTAAAAACTGCATTAACCTGAAAAAAGTGATTCTCAATGATGGCTTAAAGATGATTAGCTATGGTGCGTTTGACACTCATTCCGCAAATATGGAAAGCGTGAAACTGCCGAAAAGCCTTAAACATCTTGGGTCTGATAACTTCGACACAGCAAAAAGTATAATCCTTAACGAGATTCCAAAGAAGGTGTTTGCGAAACAGCTGGTGGAAGATTACACTCTTTCAGGCGTGGAAGCATTGAATCGGATGGAAGGTTCTTCAATACATGCTACAAAACTGGAAATTGCAGGCAAGACTGTGTATCTTCCATGTGTAGTTTCAGACAAGAAAGCGATGGCAAACCTCTTAATGCATCCTGAAAGATATGGCGAATCATATGCCCTTGGTGTTGATTCCTTTGCGTGCGATGCTGCCGTGCTGTCATACATGGCTGGATATGAAGAACCAAAAGAGTATATCATGCAAAATGATATCAGGATTGCTGACCGGCTGGTAAATGCTGGCCACTATGAAGAAATCATTAAATGCCTTCCGCTGTTTCAGGACTGCACCATCAAGCTCATTGATGCAATAACACAGAATTCAGACAATACGATGCTGAGGGCATATCTCCTGGAGTATATGAAAGAAGATAAAACAGATTTCGATATCTAATATATTTGGCATATTGTATATATCGGCAATAAGCTCGAAATACGTATTCCAGCGAAGAACTAATTTTTAAAGTGGAATCAGATATTGCAAGGAGGTTTTTATATGGAATGGGGAATAAATAAAGAAGGTTGCAGAAAAAGAGGAGAGCGAGATATGGCTTTGCTCAGACTTGCTGCGATGAGAAAAAGTGATTTTTCGAAGACTTGGGTAGGAAGACAAAGGCTTCAAAAAGAAATACAAGAATACAGAAAAAAATATATGTAAATGTACTGATTGTTGGAGCTGTAATTCTGTTGTATATTTGTATAAACGGTAAGTTTCAAATCGAGAAAGGTATTAACATGAGACATATATTAGAGTTGTGGAATGGATATTGTAATCTTATTTTTTACGTTAAGGGTAACTTGTTTTATTTAAACGAGCCGTTGTCAGACAAGACGTATATTATGCATGGTACGTTAAATGCGTGCTTGTCGTGGCTAATGACTGGAGCTGGGGCAGTCAGATATCTCAATAAGTATACAGAAAACCCAGTCAATGTTGTATTATCAGGCAGGGATGTATTGTTTCTGATTAATCGTGGTTCTAGTTCGTCATACAATTCGGTATATACTGCTCAAAATTTTTCAGCACTTGATTTTTGCAAGAACGTTTTGGAAACATTCAGAGAAAATCCAAAAGGATGGAGCGAATATACGAAAGGCTCTAACAGAACGGCAGAGGAAATAGAGACAGAACTGACCAGATTGGCTGATGAAATAGAAGAACTGCTGAATGATATCTAACCATATTTTGCATATTGTACATATCGGCAATAAGCCCGAAATACATATGCCGGCGGAGCCGGCGAGGAGATACAAAAAATGAGTGAAAAAGAATTTAAAAATAATCGCCCGAAATCTGACGAGAAAGATTTGGAAGGCCTGGCGCAAAATTTTTCGCAGAAGTTGGAGCCGGCAGCAAAAAAAGTTAAAAAAACAGTTGGGAAAATTGAGCGCCAGGGAATGCATGCAGCTGAACATTATATGGGAGACGATTGTACAATGCGTGGAGCTATGGTTCTGGCTACATGCGGTATGGCAGTCAACAATGCCATTGAAAAGCATATGCGCATTGAGAATAGCGTGAAGAATGTTATAAACGACGCCAAGGAGCTCAAGTTCCAGGACGACGTAAAAGAAGTGCAAAAAATGATGAAGGGTTTTGTTAAAGATGGAGACCCTGGAATAGACGAGCTGCTAAACAAAACTGATAAATACGGTGCAGACGTTATTGCCCAGGCATACGTTAATGTAGCCAAAGAAATCGGAAAAGAAGACGTATGGCAGATGACTAAGATTGATGAAGCCTTCAACTTCGAGCATCCGGTATTTGAAAGGGAATTCGATTTCATCCGGAGCCGTGACCCAGAGGCCGATGCAGCCATGGATTTTCTGGATATGGAAATGGGAAGAGAAAGATAAGAAAAAGCCTTAAAAATAGTGATATTTTTAAGGCTTTTGTAATGTCGACAAAACGTTTCAGATATTCATATCTTCAGCTTCATTAAGGCTTTCGTCTGGGTAAAACTTATTGGCGCTCGATAATACATACGCTATCATCTCGGTGTTGTCCTCCTTTAAAGCATGCTGGTAAAGATAATAAAGCGTCTCAAATGACACAATCCCAAGACTCATCATCTCGCATATCATCTTCTCGGTCTGTTTGTCCTTTTCTCGGCCAGGCAGCCTGAACGTCCGACGGTTCAAATACCTGTCTATGACTGAGTCACCAAAGCTTGCAAACTCGTTCAAAACTCGGTTGTTTTTTGGACTATCCCTGTACAGCCGGCTAAGAATATCATATTTTACCGTTGAAAGGTCAAGGTACTCAATTACGAAATCCGGATTCGTCCTGTACATCATGCCGCTGTCACAGAATTTCCGTACTGCATCAATGAATGACTGGAATGCCCAGACCTTCGGAAAATAATAAGTATTATGCCCTTTGTCGTAGATTGTTACAACGGCTTCTTTCGGTTTACCATTATAATTTTCGTAACTAAACGTTACGCCTTGTATAAGACCGCTTGGATTATTGACGGAGCGGTCAATGTAAACATTATCCGCCGAAGATATAGCCGCTTTCCCTATCTCATATAATGTAGTCGGAAGATGTATTGTTTTGATGCCAGTATCATAAAACGCATATGGGGCGATATATTCAAGGCCTTCTGGAAGATTGACATGCTGCAGGCTACTACAGTCATAAAACGCATTTGGCCCTATTGACTTCACCTGCTCCGTAATGATGATTTCTTCAAGCTTGCGGCATAACCTGAATATGCCTGGGCTATTCTCACTTCCAATATGTCTGATACCTTTACCAAAATCCACAAACTGTAATTCATTCATGTCCAAAAAGGCTGATTCAAATATCATCTTTAAAGAATCAGGAAGATACAGCTTTTTTATACCTGTATTGTGAGCAAATGCCTTTGGCGATATGTATTTGACGCCGTCTGGTATGTACATTTCTCCGTTTTCATCGCCAGTATGACAGATTGGACAGTAAATAAGCGTTTCCCCGTCTTTTGTATACAGTACTCCGTCAATATCTTTGTAATACTGATTTGTCTGAGCTACTGTAATTTTCTTGAGGGCAGAAAATCTTCTCTGTGAATCAGTGAACAATGAAAAGAGAAAAAACTCGTCAATCTCCTTATCAAAATTCAGAAAAATTTCTGTTGCCCTTATTTCAGCACATGTTGTGTTTGAGACAAGATTTGCAATAGAGTGGGTGTCGTGGAATTCAAGACGCCCGGTAAACTGGCATTCGTCAAGCGAAAGCCCTGAATCTTTCAGACAGATGAGCTTTGTCTGGATATTTTCTTTTGACATTTTTTTTGTATTCCTTTCTTTTTAATTTTTTCATATATAGTATGCTGAATTTGGAGATGCGAAGAAATGCCTGTTTTTTGTTAAGGTGAAGAAAAAGCATAATAAAAATATAAAAAAATAAGCGGCCCAAAAAAACAATATAACGGCTGCGTGGAGGATAAAGATATGACAAAGAAGGAAATAATAGACAAAGTTTATGATGATTATCTGAAAGATTATGGAAGAGTTGGTTATATAGGCATGAATTCCATAGAAAAGGCTTGTAAGTCTGAATTTGAAAAAAATGGGATTGAATATGACCACTATGATGTTCAAAAGACATTAGAAAGTAAAAGCCATTACAATATCGTAAATGCATATGTTAAAGGATATTCCGATACCAGGGAGAGCATGACCTCTTCAACGATAAGAGACTTTATGATTCAGTACAATCAGGGTCTTGATGCCGGTGATATTGAATATAAAGACGCCGAGTTTGAGCGTGTTGCAGAAATATTTAAAAGATATGATAAATATGAAACGTTTAATAAAGAAAGCAAAAACGCAATTGATGGATTGAGAAAAGACGTTGATATGTACTTATCTGAACGTTCGTCAGATAAAGAAAGCGTGCAAAATGCATATAAGGCAATCAATGCTTATATTTATGGAGATTCTTCGTTTGGTAATCTTTCTGAGCAGGTCAAAGATATCGACCCTGCTGACATGAAAGAGGCCTTCAATAAAGTAATTGAAGATAATGATTATCTTAAATCCTGGTTATCAATAATGGAAAATCCAAACAGAAATGACTGCAGCTTCATACTTAATGACGAGTATATAAATCCAGATATGAGAGATAACCTTAATGAAATATACGATAAATGCATTAAGGATAATATAGGAGATATCAGCAAAGAGCCAAAAGAAATCCAAATGGCAGCAAAAATGCATTCATTTATGGAAGATTATGACAAGGCATATAAGGACATGCATGATTATCTTGAAGGAAAAACCACAAAACTTAACGAAGGCAAAAATATGAACCAATATGCCGTAACAAGAGCTTTTGAAAACGTAATAATACGTCATGATGGAGACCTTGTGATTACAGACAAACATGTAGAAATAGGCAAAAACTACGATATACCAAAAACAAATTCATTTCCAGAGAACGATTATCAGCTTACTGATGCCTTGCGAGAGGTTCGCGAAAGAGTTGCGGATAGCCTTGCAAAAGATTTTTCAGACGATAAGGAGACTCAGGAACAGTTTAAAGAAATGTATTCCAGTCTTCATGGCTCTTGGTCAGTACGACAAGGTGACCCGCATGAACGCGACAGCCGGGATGACCGTTATGCTGTATATCGGGCTGACGTGAAGGATGCAAGCAAAGCTGCGGCGGATGCCTTTCTTAAAGTCATGAAATGTGAAAATGTACAAAAATTACTTGCTGATATTAAAGAAGGAGATATTAAACATAATCTGGATGTTATGATGCATAGCCCGGATTGTAATTTCTATGACTTGATTAACGCTTATGAAATGAGCGGTGCAAGAGAGCAAATCGGCAATATGGTCACAGAAGCATGCAAAAATGCAGACGACCCGACTAATGTACGACCTGAAGAGGTTGGTCTTACAGCAGATGAAATTAGAGGTATTACCAAAATAGAGGAAATTATAAATGCAGAAGAAGAGCTTGCCAGTACATTTGATGTAATGAATGATTACATGGAAGGAGATATCAGCATTGAGGAAGTGAAAGAAATTTTTGATAATGAATGCCAGCCAGAATTTATCGCAAATGCTTTTGCAGATATGTTAAACGAGAATAGCCGCTATTGCGTAAATACTGCATATGACGATGTAGAGCAGAAGCTGAAAAATATTTACAAAGAATGTGATTTTGACAGTCCTGAGTTTAAGGAAGCTTTCGATAATGTATCTTTTTATCACCTGAGTGATTTTGTACAAATCAGAAATGAATCAAGGGCTGATAATGAATTCCAGAAATGGATGTCAGACCCAGAACGTAAATCTGTTGCTGATTTAAGAGAAGCGATTTATGACAGCGCTGACCATCGGGCCGATAGAGATAATGTCACATCCTTGATTGGCCAAGCCATAAAACATGCACCGGCAGAAATGATATCCGACAAACAGACAACACAGAAGTTTGCTGATGTTACTGCAGAATACTCAATACCTTTAAGTAAGATTTCAAGTTTCGATGAAGTTAAGGAAAACAATCCTGAAATAGCAAATAAATTTGAAGAAAGTTACAAAGATAATTTAAAAGAAAGCCTGGCAGAAGAAATTGCAGTCAACGCAAAATGGGATGTACCTTATGTGTTTGATGACATTAGAAGAGATATCGAAAATCTGTATCATGAAATAAACGAAAATGATAAAGCCGATATTATTGTTTCTGCTGCAAACATCCTTGAAAATAAACGTCTGACTGGTGAAGCCGATATGTCAAAGAAAGATGTATCGCTGTCTCTTGCCAATGCATGTGTAGCGATAGGATTTACGGAAGACAGGAGCGTTGATGCCATTGATAAAGCAGTTGAAAAGAATCCGCAGGTAAAAGATATAACAGACGATATGATGAAGACCGCGGTATTCAAAGATATGGTTATGGATTATGTTGAAGACTTCAAGGGATTCATTTCAGATATTGAAAACACAATAGACCAGCTTGACAAATCAACAGTGGAAAAAGTGATAGATGATGTTTCTGGCAGAATGATAAATGCTTACGGAGATAAAAAAGAAAGACTCGAAGAAGTCCAAAAAGCAGCAGATGAATACGTTAAGGGCGACAAAATGGACCTCAATCAGGACGAGATAAGTTATGATGATGATGACGACCATGATGACCATTAATATAAAACATGGAAACCCTGGATGACAAAAAACATCCGGGATTTTCATGTTTTATGTTTAACTTCGCACGCGGGGAAATCCAAAGGCTTGTGGCAGGAATATAAACGGCATTCTTTTTGCTTGACAAACATATAGATTAAAAATAATATATGTATTAAGTAAACGAATTGTACACAAAGCTTTATCCCAAAGTTCTTGCGGCATACGGATGTTGATAGAATGCAATCATTGGCCCCTAAGGCTTGCCTCCGGGAGTAGCCAGAAACAGCCAGAACCCTAGGAGGTAACCTTCTAGGATTCTTTTTAAAATCCCGTTTTTTTGCTGCCCGAAATTCCGCATATTAAATACAGAAAAATAAAAAGAAAGGAAAATAAAAAATGGATATGATAAAAAAAGAAATCCAAAAAGGAGTAGTACTCTATGTTGGTTCTGCAATAGGCATGAAAGACAATAAAATCGCAGTAGATATTGATGTTGCGGATGATATTAAAGAAGTAGAAGTTTGGTATAATTTTAAAATGTTCGATACCAACAAAAGTTTTCCAAATGTAGAAAAATTAATCATCAAAGAACATGTTAATGATATCAGCATTCCGAACAGCTTATTTCCAAATGTAAAATACGTTGACTCAGAAAGTGATGCTTTTTTGTCAGGAAAATATCTGGTAGGGACGTTTTACAGAAGCAATATGTTGCTTAATGCTTTTTGTCAAAAACCAGGAGAAATAATCGACCTGACAAGAATTGACGGGATTGCTAATTTTGCATTTTCTGGGTGCAAAGCCGACGAAATGGCGGTATGTGATTCTATAACATCTTTTCATCAGGTTAGTGCAAACGCTTTTGTAGACTCCGCTTTCAGCGCTAAGCCGTTTGTTAACGGATTAAAACTTGCCGGAGCTCTTGTTCTTGAGGTTGATAAGACAGCAGAGAGTATAGAATTGCCGGATACACCATACAACTATGTTTTTTTGGAAACGGCCGATATGTCGCATGTTAAAAAACTGACAGTCCATCACCCGGATGCCAGCAATAAGTTATGTTTCAAGAATGATGTTCCTGAAACAATAGTCCTGAAAACCGATAAAGAACTTGACTTTTCTGATATTGCAGTTTTGGCGCATCATAGTACCTCAAAAGGATGTCTGCAAAATTTCTCAATAATTCATCCACATTTTGAAGAAATTGATGGAGTTGTGTATACGAAAGATAGAAAAACTCTTGTTGCTTGCTCTATGTCCAAGAAACATGTTAAAGTTTTGGATGGAACAGAGGTGATATCTATAAATGCATTTACCCAGTGTAAGATTGAAGAAGTCATCTTTCCTGCCTCGCTGAAAATTATCGATGAAATGGCGTTTACGGATTGTGAAATGTTGAAAAGTGTTAAGTTTGGAAATGGATTAAAAGCCATCGGCAGGTCTGCTTTTGCCTGGTGTCGTAGTCTCAAGCATGTTGCCCTTCCATCTTCGCTGGAGCATATTAGTAGATGTGCATTTTTTGGTTCTGGACTTAAAGATATCAATTTAAATGAAGGATTAAAGTCATTTGAAGCGGAGGCTTTCAGTTATACACAAATCAAAGAATTGTATATTCCTTCTTCGGTAGAGAGGATGAACTACGACAGTATTACTGCAAATATCAAAAAACTTAGATTTTCTACAATACCCAAAAACCTGTTATCATCTTTTTCAATTTCAATGCAGTCTTTTGAATATAATACATTGGAAGAGGCTTGTGTTGTTATGGAATGTAACAAAAAACATCTGTATATGCCAAGGAGTATTGCCTTAGACACATCTTGTTTAGTTGACGAGATAGAAGAAAAAATAAGACATTATTTCTTCGATATCAATGTTTCAAATGTGTCTCTGCTGGAATATAGCGCTACAAACACATGCCGCGATGCGGTTGCGGTTGCGGAATTCTGTGATTTTGGAAACGAAGATGCCAAAAAACACATCAAAAAACACATTGGCAGAATATTGCCTATGCTTCTTGATGAGAAAAACGAAGAATGTATATCAACGCTCATCATGGCAAATATAATACCTGACGATACTCTGGAAGAGCTGCGTGAAACTGCAAATCAGAAAAACATGTTAACGGTACAGGCATACCTTTTGGAGCACATGGATAACAAAAAAAATGCAGAAAAAAAATCGCAAACATTTCAATTGTAAGAAATAATCCATTGCAAACAGCCGGCGCTTTCGCGCCGGCTGTTTTTTTTTGCGTGCAGTCCTCACGAAAAACCACTGCAAAACGTAGCGGCCCTTTTCGTTTTGCCGGCAAATCCGGCATATTAAATACGAAAAGCTAAAAAAATAGCAAAAAAACAAGAAAGGAATTTAAAAACATGAAACAACAAAAAATGATTGCAAAACAGATACAAAAAGGTGTTAAGTTCTATTACAAAGAGGTACCTGACTTGTACCACGATAAAAAAACAGCATATGATATTGATGTTGACGATAACGTAAAAGAGCTTATCATTCCTACAGATTTAAAAATGAACAATACAAAGAAGAGCTTTCCTTCGGTTAAAAAGCTGATTATCAATGCCCTTGTTGTAGATATCCAGATTCCAAATTCGCTGTTCCCAAATGTGAAACGGGTAGTGTCAAAGAGTAAGTATTTCGATACATGTTTTGAATATTCATCAGTATTGATGAGAAATACATTTGGATTTTGGACGCTTTTAAATACCTTCTGTAAAGAGGAAGGTGAAGAAATAGACCTGCAGGATGTCATTGCTATTAACGATTTTGCATTCCAGGGATGCAAAAGCACTCGTATTAAATCGCCTGATATGTCCAAATATGTCTGTGCCGTAACTGTTGCTCCTAATGCATTTACGGGTTCTGCGTTTGAGAATGCTCCATTTGTTGATGGAGTCAAAATGGCCGGAAATATTGTTATCGGAATTGATAATTCTGCTGATACTGTTGTGATTCCTGATTCTGATAATCAGGACGTGACATTTGCATCAAATGTGGTCTGCAGCAGTATTAAAAAGATAATAGTGCACTCACCAGACACTGTTTCGCAACTTGGCTATACTTGCGGTTTTCCAGAAACGCTTGTTTTAAAAACAGATTTGCTCTTAAAAGAAGAGGATGTTGCGGCAAAAGCGCATGAACACATCAATGACAATTATATCAAGCATTTTTCAATTGTTAACCCGGGATATAAGGAAATTGACGGTATCGTATATACAAACAATGAAGAAAAACTTGTCGCCTGCTCGATGGAAAAAGAACACGTCGTTATCCCTGATGGTGTCAAAACGATTGGAAGCTCTGCATTTGCGAACTGTATGATTAAATCCGTAATCATTCCTGACTCCGTCACAGAAATCAGAGGTGAAGCATTTAAGCAGTGCCAAAATCTGGAGTCGGTCATATTTGGAAAAAATGTTAAAATCATCGGGAGAAGAGCATTCAGTCAATGCTACAATATTAAGCATCTCTCAATGCCTGAAGGTCTAAGAATAATCCGTAATGATGCTTTCGCTTATTCCGGTCTGGAATCAATCAAGCTTAACGAAGGCCTTAAGAAGATTGGAGAAAATGTCTTCTTTTGTACAAATATAAAATCAATAAGGCTTCCTGAGACAATAAAGTGTATCGAAGACAAATGCCTGTCAGGCAGTATTGAAAATGTTTATATCCCGATTTTCCTGAAAGGCATTCTGGATATCTGCGCCGCAGGAACATATCATCCAGGCACGAATGACGATAAAATCACAAGATTACAATGTGGAGAAAGATACCTGTATATGCCACAGCATTTAAATTCGCTGACTTACGCTAAAGCAAGTAATCAAATTCAGGCATTCTTTCTTGGAAATCTGAAATCACGCCCGGAAATGTGGTCATATGCAAACACTGCCATCTGCAGGGAAAACCTCGCTTTATTGGAATATTTTCACTTTAGAGCAGAAGGTGCCAAAGAATACATAAAAAAATTCTCTAAAGGAATTCTTTCGCGTTTTATTCAAGAGGGCGACGAAAAACAAGCTGTAGAGTTTGTTAAAACCGGTTTTGTATCGCAGAACACACTGAAAGAAATGATGCTTAGAGCGAAAGAAAACAATATGGTTTCTTTACAGGCATACATTTTGGAACAGTTGAACGTAGACAAGGCGAATCTTGAAAATTTTCGTATCTGATGCAAAGAACAGGCAAAAACGCCTGTTCTTTTTTTCTCCTTTTAACGAAAAAAGTGAAAAGCACAAAAAGTGTATATTGAAGGCAGGCTGCCGGCCTGTCTTCTCTTTTTTCCTTCCCTGCAAAATCCGGCATATTAAACACGAAACAGGATATAAAAACAAAGAAAGGAAAATGGAAAAATGAATAAAAAAGAATTGTTTAACGAAGAACGGGAAATCCCAGGCCGACAAAAAGTCGTCTGCAGGTCAAATGTCCCGGTTTTAACTCCACACGCGGGTCTGAATCCACGTTCGAAACACGTACTCAGCCTTACGGCTTCGCTTGCCGAACTTCGTGCTGGTTGCGAGCCGGAACGGCAAGTTACCAAAGCAAACAGCCAAAATGGCGTGACAATGTATATTGATAAAAGTCTTAATGCTGTTGTTGATATGGATTTAGAAGACTGGGTGACAGAAATTGAATTTAACTCAGATGTAGAGATGAGTGATAGTAATAAGAAATTTCCAAATGTAGAAAAGCTTATTATCGGGCCAACTGTTGATGAAATCAATATCAATAATGAGACGTTTTCCGGCGTGAAATATGTTGATTCCAAAAATACACATTATGTTTCCGGAAGATATCTCGTATATGCATCATCATATCGTGTAATACTTGAAAATGTCTTTTCTCCGGATGAGAATGATGTAATTGACATGTCTGGTATTAATAAGATTGCTTCATACGCCTTTCATGGATGCAAATGTACCAATCTGATAAATCTCAAAACCACATTTACATGGCCTGACATTGAAGAATCTGCATTTGTAGGCTCTGCATTTGAAGCACAGCCGTTCGTGAATGGTGTAAAAATGGTAAATTATATCGTCATTGATATTGACAAAGATGCAGACAAAGTTATTCTTCCAGACACTATGACTCAGCAAGCCATATTTTTGCAGGATATTGATTTGAGTGTAGTGAAAGAAATGGTTATACATAATCCAAATAGTATATCCAATCTTCAATATAATTCAAATCTTCCAGAGAAATTGACTCTTGAAATTGATTATTATATAAGGCCGGAAGATATTCTGATGCTTCCTCAGACCAAAACAAAAAAAGCTAAGTGTATACGAAAGCTCTCAATTAAAAGCCCTCATTATGTAGAAATTGATGGCATAATTTATACAAAAGATATGCATAGGCTTATCGTTGGTTCTGCCGGATTGAAACATGTTGAGGTCCCAGAAGGAGTCGAAAAAATCACTGATTTTGCCTTCTATAATAGTGAAATTGAATCTGTTAAACTTCCAGACTCTATCAAAAAAATCGGGGATGAGGCTTTTAGTAATTGTCATAACCTGAAAGAAGTTAATCTCGGCAATGGTGTTCAGCAACTCGGAAATTATGTTTTCAGCTGGGATGAAAATCTAACAAAAATAGAATTACCACCGAGCCTTCAAGAAGTTGGAGCATATAGCTTTTACAAGTCAAACATTAAAAGTATCACCTTAAATGAAGGTCTGAGCAATATTATCCAAGGTGCTTTCGCTGGAACGTATATTGAAAAAGTATATATTCCAGGAAGCGTTAAAAAAATCGGTGATGAGGCTTTTAGTACTTGTCATAACCTGAAAGAAATTAATTTCGGCAATGGTGTTAGGCAACTCGGAAATTATGTTTTCAGCTGGGATGAGAATCTATCAAAAATAGAATTACCCCCGAGTCTTCAAGAGATTGGAGGATATGCCTTTTACAAGTCAAATATTAAAAGTATCACCTTAAATGAAGGTCTGAGTAATATTGTTCAAGGAGCTTTCGTTGGAACGCATATTGAAAAATTGTATATTCCAGGAAGCGTTAAACATATCGGTAAAGGCGCCATTTCAGAAAACACAAAAGAGATTATAATGCCTGTTTTTTTAGAAGATATTCTTCAAGGCATACGCCGTACAGAAAAAATCAATCATTTTGACCATACATCTCATATTGTGCGGCTGCAATGCGGAGATAAGTATGCATATCTTCCAAGATATGTTGATATCTCAGAGTTTGCAGACTTAACAAAAACTGTAACAGATTTTTTTACTGATTTTTATGAAGAACGCCCTGAATTATGGAAATATGCAGAGGACACAATCGATAAAGAAGACCTTGCCATATTAGAGTACTATGACTTTAACGCGAAAAAGGCAAAAGAATACTTAAAAAGAAACGTAAAAAGATTTGCCATGAGGCTGATACAGAATAAAGATGAAGAGCGTCTGGCCAAATTACTGAAAATGAATATCGCGTCAAAGCAGCTGTTAAAACTGCTTCTCGAAGAGACAGGAGAGGTGATGCCAACCGCGCGGGCGTATATTCTGGAAATGCTTGGAAATACAAAAACAAACAAATCTTTTTCTATCTAAATGTAATACCGGTGCAGAACGCGCCGGTATTTTTTGCTGTTCTGCTGACGAGTTGCCGAAAAAGGCAAAAACCTCTTTTTAAGTATTTTATTAAAAAAGTGTTACATTTTTTTTAAAATTCAGCATACTATATGTGTTGCAGAAAAAAACAAAGAAAAAAATACACAAAAAGAGGTAATAAAAAATGATAATAATGCACAAAAAAATATTAACAATATCACTTGCCCTGGCGATGAGCATCTCCCCGGCGGCAAGCGTGTATGCAGACAGGGAAGACGATTTAAGACAGGAACAGGCCTGGACGGCAGAGCAGCTTGATGCCGCATATGCACAGATTGATAATATGTATGCGAGGAAACAGCAGCTGGCAGCTGAAATCAATTCACTTGATGCTGACCTGGTAAACGTAATGGTGTCTATACAGACGCTTGAAAATGATATCGCAGCCAAGGAGTCCGACATCAACGTAACAAAAGGAAACATAAAAAAAGCTGAAAAAGGACAGAAAAAACAGTATACCGCAATGAAAAAGCGTATTCAGTATCTTTATGAAAACGGCGGGGATGCGGCGTGGTTTCAGATGATGCTTGCATCAGATGACCTGTCGGATATGCTGAACAAGGCTGAAAACGTTCAGGGGATGTATGACTATGACCGGGAAAGCCTTGAGAAATATGCAAACACGGTGAAGGAAATCAAAAACCTGAAAGAAAAATACCAACAGGAGAAAGCCGAGCTGGAAGGGATGAAGCAGGAACAGGAAGCCGAACAGGCAAACCTGCAGGCGGCGATTGATGAGAGACGTGCGAGCTCTGCGGATTGTGACAATGAGATTGCATATACCCAGCAGATGGCAAATGAGTATGCAGCCCTGATTGAACAGCAGCAGGCAGAGATTGAACAGATTCAGGCGGAGAAAGAAGCTGCAAGGATTGCGGCAGAGCAGGCAGCAGCTGAAGCAGCAGCGGCTGAGGAGGCAGCGCGGGCGGAAGCTGAAGCTGAGGCTGAGTATGATGAAGATGAAAGTGAAGATGATGAATATGTAGAGGACGGAGATAGTGAAGAAGATGGTACTGAAGATATAGATGAAGAAGGAGGAGAAGACGGCGACAGCGAAGATGGAAGTTACGACGAAAGTGATGAAAGCAGTGATGATGGCGTAGAAAGTGAAGACAATGACAGCGAAGCCAATGACGGCTATAAAGAAGAGAGCGGCGAGGAAAGTGATGGAAGCCGGGAAGAAAGCAGCAGCTCTTCCGGCAGCGGTTATTCAGGCGGCTCAGGTTCTTCAGTTGTAGATTATGCGACTCAATTTGTCGGCAATCCGTATGTCTGGGGTGGTACATCCCTTACAAATGGTGCTGACTGCTCTGGTTTCGTGCAGAGTGTTTATAATAATTTCGGCGTAAGCCTGCCAAGGACGTCTTATGAGCAGCAGAACGCCGGACGTGAGGTTTCTTATTCCGAAGCTCAGCCTGGTGATTTAATCTGTTACGGCGGGCATGTGGCTATTTACATGGGAAACGGAAAGATAGTGCATGCGTCAAATTCAAGAGACGGAATCAAGATAAGTGACAATGCCGCTTACAGAACGATTTTGAGTGTGAGGAGATTGGTATAAGAAAGGAAAAGCACGGGGCGCCGGTTGTCGCAAAGCCGACGTCCACCGGACGTCTCGTGCGACCTTGACCTAATCCAACAAAGCCCGGCATATTTCTATGCCGGGCTTTGCATTGAGAACCATCCCGCGATGGCTCAGTGCTCTTAAGAGCGTATTCGCGCGATTCGCGTATATATATTGAAAAGGAGAGAAAAGTCAAACTATGCTGATAACGAATCTGGAAGAGTGTTTTGCCGCTGCCAAAATCCGGCATATTGTAGGCAAATACGAAACAAGAAAGGAAGATAAGAATGAACTACAATCCAACTACACGAATCCTTACTATTGACAACTACTACGACCTCGTCAAGTTTGCCCGTAAACAGGATTGGGAATTTGACTGCAACCATCCAAAGAAAATCATTATTGATGTGTACGACGTACTTGACCCGATATCCCCGAAAGATGTTGATAACCTTATGGACAAGAAAGTATATACACAGGTTGAATGCTTTGAGGTAACGCATCCGATGAACAGGTCACTCAAAACTATTGACGGCCTTTTGTATACAAAAGACGGCAAAACGCTTATCTTATGCCCGCCGCAGAAGATAGGCCGCGTAGAAATAGCTGAAGGCACTGAAACCATATACGAGGGCGCTTTTAAAAACTGCAGGATAAACGGCGTAAAGTTTCCTGACAGTATGAGAAGGATTGAATCATCGGCGTTCTGCGAGTGCCGCAATTTGAAGGTCGTGGAGATGAACGATGACTTGGAATATATTCTTGATGCTGCTTTTTATTCCTGCCATAAGTTAAAAAAGGTGAAATTTGCAAAAAAATTAAAAAAAATAGCATACGGAGCGTTTTACAGCACCAATTTAAAAAAGATAACGTTGCCGGAAGGCCTGACCGGAATTGGCCCCAATGCCTTCGCGCGATGCCATCTGAAAGACGTATATTTGCCGAATTCGATTGTCTCAATCGGAAATGGAGCTTTTTCATGGACAGATAATATATATGCTTCACGGTATCACGTAAATATTTTGTACGGAATCACAACAAACTATGCGGTAGAATGCAATGTTCTGGATACCATGACGAATGGAAGATATGCCATGCATGCAACACTGCATATTGAAGGCTTAACTCCGATTGTCGTTCCGAGATGTGTAGATAACGATGTTTTCTGTATGAATATAAATGCGAATGACATGGATATGCTGAATAATGACATTAAGAAGTATATCGAAACAGGTAAAAATAAGTATCTGTACCGTCTGTATATGTATGGTCATAATGACAGATGCAAAGAGGACGCCGCAATTGCTATCGTAATGCGATACAAAAACGCAGCTTCTGCAAAGCGATACCTGACACGGATGGCAGAGGATATTGCCAAAAGAGCAGCAGAAAAGAACGAAGAAAAATTCGTTCAGATGCTGAATGCGGTCGAGTGGAGCGATACCGCGCTGCGGCGTATGCTGCCAGCGATGGAAGAGAGCGAGCTTCAGATTGCAAAAGCGTATATATTGGAAAAGATAAGGACGAAGGAGACGTTTGAGGTATGATGAATGCAGGATATTTTATTCGGACGCTGTGAAAAATGGTTGGTAAATATATACAAAAAACATATGGAAGGACTGAAAAAAAATGGAAATAAAAAGACTGACAAAAGAAGAGTTACAGGCTTTCGCAAGACTGAAAGGCTGTAAGATTGAAAATTTGTATTACCGCGGTGATATTTCTCTCTTGCAAAAACCGGAGAAAATAATAGCCCTGATTGGGCGGAGAAATGCAGATGCTGATGTACTCAGAAATGCAAATAGATGCGGGAAAATACTGGCTGAGTCTGGCGCAGTGACGTTGAACGGGCTGGCGGTTGGATGTGACACTGCAGGGCTGGAAGGCGCACTGGCTTACGGTGGAAAATGTATTGTCGTAATGCCTTGCGGGTTGGATTACATATACCCGAAATGCAATGATTCACTTGTGGAAAATATCCTGAAAAATGGCGGATGTATTGTAAGCGAGTATGGACCTGGCGAGAGACCTGAAAAATGGAAGTTTGTCAAACGCGACCTTTTGCAGGCGATGATTGCGGATAAAATCCTTGTTGTTGACTGTGATGCGAAAAGCGGTACTATGCATGCAGTCAGGGAAGGAGTGAGAGAAAAGAAAGATATTGCCTGTATTGTAAGAAAACAGGAAGAGAAGACTGGTTCTGGCAATCAATATATGATTGACAATTTTGCTGCGATTAAGATATGTGGGGAGAAAGCCCTGAAGCAGTTTGTCTTATAAAAAATCCTGAATATAGAAGAATTTGTAAAAAAGAAGTAGAAAAGAGAAGCAGCAGGCCGAAGGCCTGCTGCGTTTTTTTATCTTTTTCTTATTTTTTTTGCTGTTTTGCAGAAAGGTGAAAAATTTCAGGCGTAATTTTGCATATTAGATACAGAAGGAGAGGGATGAGAAGAAATGGTAAAACAAAAAGGAGATAAAGGAGATTGGAAAAATGACTGGAAGAAGTAGCAGGTTAATATTTGGAGCATGTGCGATTATTTCCGGCGCCGCGGCGATGTTCGGGATGAATGCGTTGCCAGTGATGGCGGTGGAGGATGTTGGAGAAAAGGTGGCTGTTAGTGAAGATGTGGGCGCTGACGTTGGAACAGATGCTGGTATTAGTGATAGTGATAGTGCTGATGCTGATACTGGTAGCCAGACAGCCGGAAATGTTGCCATTGATAACCATGATGGAGATGTTCTTGCCGGAAACATCACTGACTCCAAACCACAGACACTCCCTCCCACTGGTGAAATCATTGCTGCAGCAGGCCTTGGCGGAATTGCGCTCGCTCTGGCAGTATACGATATCAGAAATTAAGAAATGTAAAAAAAAGAGGAAAAAAATGCGTAAGAAAAAAAGAAAAATAAAAGAGATAAAAAACGTGTTTATATTCGGGGTGTGTGCTGCCGTTTCTGGAGCCGCGACGATGCTCGGGATAAATGCGCTGCCGGTGATGGCGACGGAAGATGTTGGGGAAGAGGTGACTATAGGCGAAAATATGGAGGATGGTACTGCCGGAAAATTGTCTGAAAACTCACAGGTGGGGGTTACAGCAGAAAGCGATGACTTAGGCGTTTATGACTTCAAGGATAATAAAACAACCGGAACGGTCACGGTAACTAAAGAGTGGAGTGATAAAAGAACAAATAGTGAAAGACCGGAGCCAGAGATTAAGATAAGCACGAAAAAACCGAGCAAGAGTACGCTTGGATATACGGTTACGTTTCACGGAAACAAAGACGCCGGGCTGGTGTTTGATGACGGAAGCGATGTAAATGAAGTAGTGTACAACAGCAGCGGGCAGATTGTGGATGGAGCGTTTAAGGCGCCAGGAGGATTTGCAGCGGGAGCTGTTGCATGGTTTGCGGATAAAGCGTTAACGAATAGGGTTGATGTAAATGAAGATGGTGCTGTACAGATGGCTTTAAGTGGAGATGTTTATTTATGGGCAAAAATGAAGACGTTTGAGATTAAAGGATATAAATACGGAGATAATGAATTTAACGCATTGATTCCGGATACTGTAACAGAAATTTTCTTTACAGACGAAATAAAGCCAGAAAACGCTTCTATAATTGACATAGATGCTGATGGAGACGGCGGAGTTGTTGCCTGGACGGAAAATGGTGGTACGGTTATGAGAGTTTCTACACAGATTAAAGGAATGAAAGTTCAAGCGGCAAAAGATAGTGTGTGTATGTTTTCTGGTAGAACCAAACTTACAAATATTGATTTTTCAATGCTGGATACAGCGAACCTGACTGCTCCGCACAGATAAATCTGGCGGGTTCCCAAAAGAGAACCGGCTAGACGTCTCCATACGCCACCGTTTTTCA
>PPYE01585350.1_pt1 | contig 20407 bp, 31 predicted proteins | sample 1559881 | NCBI WGS metagenome assembly PPYE01 (sample SAMN08240022, study PRJNA423297) | Human gut metagenome, whole genome shotgun sequencing project.
ATGATAGACCACGATAATAAAATTCTTTATCTGTATGACGAATATTATTCCAGAGATAAGACAGACCCGGAGATTGCGCAGGACATAGAGAAATGGAAGGGCATACTTATCAAGGCTGACTGCGCAGAACCAAAGGCAATCCGATATTACAAACAACAGGGATTCCGGCTGAAGCCCTGCAAGAAGTTCCAGGGGTCCCGGAAGGTGTACACCAAAAAGGTCAAGCGGTTCAGGAGTATTGTATGCTCAGAGCGGTGTCAGAACATCATCAATGAACTGAAAGAATTGACATTTGCCGTGGATAAGGATGGGGAAATCATTGAGGATGAGTTTAATATAGATCCCCATACACTATCCGCTATCTGGTACGGACTGGATGATTATGAGGTATCAGACCTCAAGGGTAGTGGAATGAAAGTTATGAAATAGAGGTGATAAATAACATGGAACTTGAAGCGATAAAGAAACTGATCAAGAAACATATGGCAGGGCATGGAGACTTCCTAATGCGAGCAGAGACTGCGAAACGGTATTACCGAAACAAGACGGACATCTTGATGAAGCCGCTTAAAAAGAAGGAGTCAGACCCAGGGGAAAACCCGCTCCGTAATGCGGACAACCGGATCCCATTCAACTTCCATGGTCTCTTGGTGAACCAAAAGGCATCCTACATGTTTACGGCTCCTCCATTGTTCGACCTTGGGGACAAATCAGCCAATAAGGCCCTTACCGCGTTTCTGGGGGATAAATATGCAAAGACCTGTAAAGACCTATGTGTGGATGCCTCTAACGCATCGGTAGGATGGATACACCTATGGAAGGATAAGGCCTCAAATGGATATAAGTATGCAGTGGTTCCCCCGGAAGAAGTCATACCGGTATGGGGCAAGAGTCTGGAGAGAGAGTTAAAGGGCGTGCTCCGCTGTTATCATGATATCAATGATGAAGGAGAAGAACTGGATGTATATGAATATTGGAACGACAGGGAATGCCAGGCTTATGCAGTACGGGCTGGAAGCAGTGTGGATGATGGACTGATGCCATACCACTCCTTCACATTGATTGACGCGGATGGTAATTCCAATCTGGTCAGCCAATTTCCTCACGACATTGGAGAGGTGCCATTTTTTTCATTCTTCAATAATAACACGGGAGCAGGCGATCTGGACGATATCAAGCCCCTGATTGATGTATACTGCGGGGTATTCAGCGGTTTTGTTAATGACCTGGAAGATATTCAGGAAGTCATTTTTGTTCTTACGAATTACGGCGGGGAAGATTTAGGACAGTTTCTGCGGGAGCTTAAGGACTACAAGGCAATTCAAATAGACAGCGAAGGGGCGGAAGATAAGTCAGGTGTATCCACGCTGACCATAGAACTTCCAGTGGAAGCACGAAAGGAATTGTTGGCAACGACCCGGAAATGCATTTTTGAGCAGGGGCAGGGCATAGACCCGGACCCTCAGAACTTTGGGAACAGTTCAGGCGTGGCCCTGGGCTTTTTGTATTCCCTACTGGAACTCAAGGCGGGGCTTATGGAGACGGAATTTAAGATAGGTTTTGGCCGGTTCATCCGTTGTGCCTGCCGGGTAATGGGCATACCAATCAAGGATGACACCATCATCCAGACTTGGACCAGGACCAGTGTCAAGAACGACCTGGAGGAGGCACAGATTGCGTCCCAGAGCAAGGGTGTGATTGCGGATGAGGATATTGTGCGCAAACATCCGTGGGTGGAGGATTTTGAACGGAGTTGGAAGGTATTCCAAAAACAGGAGGAAGATGGCAAAAAAGAAATATCCGATATGTTTCCGCAAAAGTCTCCGGATGGCGAATGGCAGGGCGGTGATGAGTGATGGATTATTGGGAAAAGCGGCAGCTTGAGACCTATAAGGCCGGCGAAATGAAGGTAAACCAGTATTTCACTAAGCTGGAGAAGGCATTTAACCAGACAAGGCGCGAGTTGCAGAAAGCCATAGAATCATTCTACTTTCGGTACGCGGAAGAAAATGGGCTGTCCTATGCAGTGGCGCAAGTAAGGCTTAGTAAAGAAGAGCTGGGGGAACTGAAAGACTTTATAACACTTGCGATGGATAATATTGGGAAATATAACCAGACCGTCAACAACATGTCCATCAAGGCTAGGATTACACGATATCAGGCACTGGAAGCGCAGATTGATGCCTTATTGCGCGAGTTGTATGCGATTGATTATCAGGCTAGCGGAGAGAAAACGATGCAGGAGGTATATGCCGACAGCTATTATAGGACATGGTACAACATCGACCAGCACAAGGGTTTTCATTCAGCATTCGCACAAGTTGACCCTGCGGCTGTGGAAGAGCTGCTGAAGTATCCGTTTAATGGTGCTAATTTCTCAGCACGGCTATGGAAACAGAAGGAATATTTGCAAACACAGTTGATGGAATCCCTTACAACTATGATGGTGCAGGGGAAGAATCCTCAAACGTTGGCATCGGATTTTGCTAAGAAAATGAACGCGAAGAAGTTTGATGCCTATCGTTTACTCCACACAGAAAGTTCTTTCTTGATAAACGAAGCCACGCATGCCGGGTACAAGGAAGATGGCGTGGAGAAATACCAGATATTGGCGACATTGGACAGCAAGACATGCGATATCTGCGGGGACTTAGACGGAAAAGTGTATGAAGTGGAAAAGGCTATCACAGGGAAGAACATGCCACCATTCCATTGTTTCTGCCGGTGTACGGACGTACCGTACTATGATGATATGGACCTGACGGACATGGCCCGTGTGGCCAGGGAACCGGGAACCGGAAAGATTTATGATGTTCCGGCAGATATGACATATAAAGAGTGGAAAACGCGATTTATAAAGGAGGCATAGAACAAGATTGCATTCAGAAACCAAGAGACTTGAGATTTTCATTTCCAATGGATATACCTTGCAGGTAGATAATTCCTTTGAAGAAATGATGGCGATTCTGGATAATGAAGTACTAGGGTCAAATGAGTATATTGTGATAACCTGCAAGAGTGGTTTGCGCTTGGCGTGCAGGAAGGGGGACATTGTAGGCCTGGGTGAGTATATAGAAGATTGATAAACAACAGCATGTAGGATTGGAGGGAGATTATGTTATACAAAATTGGATTGTCAGGGAACAGGGAAATCACGGTTGAGACTGAAAAAAGTCCAGATGATTTAGCTGTGTGGGCTAATGATGTTTGTGAGGAGCCTGGATTCGCTATATGCAATACACCGGAAGGGAAGGCCGTTTTTATTAGGGCAAGAGAAATACAGACTATAACCGAGGTATAAGCACGCAGGATTATCCTGGGTGTTATTTTTTCGCCTTCCTGGTATCCCAGGCGATAAAGAGGGAGACATCACCGGACACGACCGGGATAACAAGTGGAGATGAATCGAAAGGAGTAAATACATGAAAAAAGAAGAATTAGTAGCAAAAGGATTATCTGAGGAGCAGGCACAGGCCGTAATGGATATCTGGAATGAAACCATTAAGGGGTTTGTACCAAAGGAGCGGTTTGACGAGGTAAACGGGAAACTGAAAGAGGCAAATACCACGATTGATACCTTGAAAAAGAGCAATGCGGACAACGGGGAGCTTCAGAGGCAGGTTAAGGAGTATAAGGAAAAGGTAACAATACTGGAGGCAACGGCAGCCAATACCCGGAAGGAATACGCCCTGAAAGACAAACTGAAAGAGGCGGGCGTGGTTGATGCGGATTACATCATCTATAAACAGGGCGGAATTGATAAATTCACATTTGACAAGGAAGGGAACCCGGTTGGGATTGATGATGTAGTAAAGCCGCTGAAAGAGTCATCCCCGCACCTGTTCAAGGCTGAACCAGGGGCCGATTACAAACCGGCAGGCGGAGGGACACCTCCTTCCAAGAATCCGTTTGCAAAAGACAGTTTTAACCTCACTGAGCAGGGAAAACTGCTTCGTGAAAATCCGGCGCAGGCGAAGGCTTTGGCCTCAGCTGCCGGCGTAACTATTTAACGCATGAAAGGAAAAGGGTGAATTAAATGCCAGGAACAACTTTACAGGACGTTATTGTCCCAGAACTTTTTAATCCTTATGTAATCAACAGGACAATGGAGCTTTCTGCACTTTTGCAGTGCGGTATTATTGCGAATAACAGCGAATTTGACGCGCTTGCATCTCAGGCAGCTCCAACTGTCAACATGCCATTCTTCGAGGACTTGACAGGGGAATCTGAGCAGGTGATTGAGGGGGGAGACCTGACAGACAATAAGATTTCTTCCAACAAGGATGTGGCAGCCATTATCCGGCGCGCTAAGATGTGGAGTGCTACAGATTTGTCTGCGGCATTGGCAGGTTCAGACCCTATGGCAGCTATTGCTACGCTGGTGGCGCAGTTCTGGGCCAGAGATACGCAGAAAGAGCTGATTGCAATCTTGAATGGTATTTTCGGGACCGTACCAGCGGGAGTGTCTAATACACCGCCCGCAGAAACCAGGCTGGAAAGTAACCTTCTGGATATCTCGGGAAAATCTGGAGCAGCGGCAAATTGGAGCGGTGGTGCATTCATTGACGCGGAACAGAAACTCGGAGATGCCAAGGCGCAGCTGACTGGTATCTGCATGCACAGCGCTACGGAGGCGTATTTGAAGAAGCAGAACCTGATTGATACGGTACAGCCATCTAATGACGTTGCCTTTGGTACCTACCAGGGAAAGCGTGTCATTGTGGATGACGGATGCCCAGTTGCAGGCGGTGTATATACGACATACCTGTTTGGCAATGGGGCCGTGGCCTTAGGTAATGGTAACCCGGTAGGATTTGTGCCGACTGAGACTGACCGTGCGAAGCGTAAGGGCTCTGGCGTGGACTATCTGATTAACAGACGGACCAGTATACTTCATCCGCGCGGCGTCGCGTTTACCAGTGCCTCTGTCGCAAAAACTGAGGGACCGTCCAGAACTGAACTGGCCGACCCGAAAAACTGGAATCCAGTCTATGAGCCGAAGCAGATTCGGATTGTAGCATTTAAACACAAACTGGGATAGGAGCAAATGGAATGACAATATCGGAAATGGAAATTGCAGTTAAGAACAATCTGGGCATTAAGGATGATACACGGGATATTCTCATTTCCGATGTCATTCTTTTGGTCTGTGATTATTGCAATCTTGGCCAGAAGAGCATTCCTGACATCATCGAGCCAATTATCCGCAAGAAAGTCAAGGGTATCATTGATTATGAGACGGCCAATGGGACGGGATACCGTCCTGAGGTCGCCAGCATCAAGGAAGGTGACGGAAGTATCACATGGTCCCAGACGGACGGCAATACCAAGGCAAGCATTTATAGCCTAACAGAGAGCGATAAGAAAGGCCTGCGTAGGCACAGGAGGTTGAGAGGATATGTATAACCCGTATGAGGCAATGTACGACGCCACAATGGACGTGTACAGGTGGCAAGAAACAGAGGTGGATGGGGCAACCAGGCAGGAAACAGTACTGGTTTCGAAGGGACGTCCATGCCGGTACAGTTCTTTCAGGCAGGCTGCTGTCGGAGCACCAAATCCATCCATTCAGAATAGCCACAAGCTGTTTTGCGGATTGGATGAAAAGATTGAAGAAGGGGACCATTTAGTGGTCACATTGAGAACCGGAAAAGTGATTGAGGTTGACCTGGGAGAGTGCCATCCGTATACATACCAATGGCAATGCGAGATTAAGAGGGATGAGGATGTATGAGTAACTATACTGAAAACAGTAAAGCCATTGACCAGTTTCGGAAGGAACTGAGGTCAATGTTGAACGATATCAGTGAGATTGATATAAGAGTACTCAGCCGGGCCGTAAATAGCGGGGTTGCATATGCAAAGCGGATGTCTCCAGTTATCACTGGATTTTACAGAAAGAGCTGGAAAAAAACACCCGCAATAAAATCAGGAGGCGGTGTGGAATGTGAGCTTATCAATTCGGCGGACTATGCTTCTTTTGTTAATTATGGTCATCGCACGGTAGATAAAAAGGGAAATACGACCGGATACGTGAAAAGCTCACAGGGCGACCATCTCCTGGAGAAGACGCAGGCATACGTTGACAGGAACATGGTGGAACTCTTCGAAAAAGAAGTAAAGGAGGTGCAGAAAAGACATGATAAGTAATCTGTATAGGGATATCAATACAGGGCTGAAATCTATCAGGCCATGTAAGGTATATGAAGAAGATGTACCAAAAAACTTCACACGTCCGTCTTTTCTGATTACCTTTTATGACCAGAATCCTACAAAAGGAATCAACGGCCGGATGAAAAACACTGTCAATGTGGATGTACTCTACTTCTCGGAAGACCGGAGGAATGTTAATCGGGAATGCTGGGAAGTTGGGCAGGACCTTATACGGATGTTTGGCATGGAGAATTTTAAAATTAAGAGCAGGAACTTGAAGATTGTGGATGAAGTGCTGCATTTTATGTTTGATGTGGATTATCGGGAATATTTAGACACGTCCATATCGACCATGCAGACCATGTCCCAGGAAACAGACATAAAGGAGGAGTAACCTATGGCAGGTACATGGGAATCCCAGAACAAGGTGTTGCCCGGAGCCTATATAAATATCCGGACGAACGAGCCATTGTCCATTACGCCGGGAGACAGGGGGACGGTGGTGATGCTGCAGGAAATGACAGTTGGAGAAGATAAGTCAATGTATACCATCACGGCTACGGAACAGAACTACCCGGATGGCGTAAAGGCAGAAGACAAGAAACTGGTAACAGAGGCGCTGAAAAAGGCCAAGACGGTTATTGTATATAAACTGCCTGTCACACATGATGCGGATGATGTGACAGATGCGCTTGCAGCCTTAAAAACGGTATCGTTTAATGTACTCTGCTATCCATACGATGGGGATAAAGAGACGGCCAATAAAACAGCCATCGCAACATGGATTAAGGCTATGAGGGACGATGAGGGGGTTAAATGCCAGGCCGTCCTCGCCAATCATGTAGCGGATAGCGAGGGAATTATAAATGTCTCGCAGGGAGTCGTGATGTCTGACAGCACAACATTGACGGCAGCAGAGACTACCGCATGGGTGGCGGGCGCAACTGCCGGGGCAAGTATTACCACTTCAAATACGGGAATGACTTATGTTGGGGCGATTGATGTCAGCCCCAGGATGACAAAAACCGAGATGGAGACAGCAATTAAGGCAGGGAAGTTCATATTCAAGGCTGACAGTGCGCAGAACGTAACAGCGGTATATGACATCAATTCCCTCACCACGGTCACGGTGGAAAAGGGTAAGATGTTCACGAAGAACCGGGTCATCCGTACCCTTGACAATATTGCAAATGACATCACTACTATTTTTGAAAGTAACTATGTGGGAAAGGTAAACAACAACGATGATGGGCGGGCACTTCTTAAGGCGGCGTTGGTAGATTATTTTAACACACTCCAGAATATGGGGGCCATCCAGAACTTTGAAACGAATGATGTAGTAATTACGGCCGGAACAGATTCGGACGCAGTCCTTGTGACTGCCGCCATACAGCCTGTTGACAGTGTTGAGAAAATCTATATAACAGTTAATCTTTCATAAGGAGGCGCACAATGGCAGGAAATTATACAAAAATTAACGACCTGGTGACTGGCAGCGAAGGCAGTGCATACATAACCACCGATGGACAGAATAGATATTTTTTTGAACTGTCCAAAATCGAAGCAAACATTGAATTTACGGTGATTGCAAAGAAGCTTCTCGGTCACAGAATGAAGCAGCATAAAGTGGTTGGAGCCGAGGGAAAGGGTACTGTAACAATGTACAATGTTAGCCCGGCGGCCCTGGCAATCTACCAGCAGTACATCAAAGAAGGAAAGACGCCCCAGATTAGTATCCAGACCACAAACGAGGATACGGGAAGTACAATAGGCAGGCGTACTGTAGTGATGCGTAATTGCATTCTGGCGAAAGTCCCGATTGCATATCTGGAGGATGGAAGCGAGGATTTAAACACAACGGATTCCGATTTTACATTTGATGATGTTGACGAGCTGGAGAGTTACGTGCTTCCAGAAAATATGAGGTAAGAGAGGGGAGTTGACCTCTCTTTTTTTGACGAAAGGGGTAATGAAATATGAGCAGTTTAAAAGCATTCTTAAATCCTATAAAGGCAGAAAACAGGAAAGTATGTGTGTCTGACCGATTCCAGGAAAACGGGAAAACAGTTCCGTTTGTCATTCGACCAATTGGCCAGGATGAGAACGAACAGATTATACGCAAGCACACAAAAAAGGATAAAAAGGGTGTCGAATACTTTGACAGGGTAGCATATAATCAGGAATTAGTTGCGGCAGCCGTAGTTGAGCCAGACTTAAAAAGTGATGAGCTGCAAAAAGCGTACGGTGTAATCGGCGAGGCAAAGTTATTAACCAAAATGCTGTATATCGGGGAGTATGCCGAGCTCATGCAGGAAGTACAGGAGCTGTCTGGACTTGATAAAGATATCAATGACGACATTGAAGAAGCAAAAAACTGATAGAGCAGGGCGATGCAGAACTTAACTATTCTCACTTTGCCCTGCAAAAGCTCCATTTGCTCCCATCGGCTCTGGAGTCTATGAGCCGGCGGGAGCGTGCACTAGTCTATGCCAGTATTGATTTGAGAGTTAAGGAAGAAAAGAGACAGGCCGCAAAAATGAAGATGTAAGGAGGCGGGCAGATGGCAACGTTACGTGCTATGTTTAAGTTATTCGATGGCTATAGCACAACGATTAATAAGATTGTGACAGGTACCAATAAGGCAGAGGAATCCGTAAGGAAGGCAAGTAGGGGAACGGATGTATATAACCAATCGTTAAGCAATACTGGAGTGGCAGCGAGTAGGGCCAATTCTGGACTAACTAAGCTAATCGGAACCGTGTTGAGCCTGGCGGCCGCAAAGAAGGGCATGGATTTGACGGATACGTATACAAATACCAGCGCGCGCCTTTCCATGATTACAGGAAGCCTAGAGGAGCAGAAGGCCTTACAGGCGGCGGTGTTCGCTGCTGCTGACCGGTCAAGGGGTAGTTATGTAGAGATGGCAAACGCAACAGCCAAAATGAAGATGCTGGCGGGCGATGCATTTGGAAGCAATGAGGAAGCTCTTGGATTTACGGAACTCTTACAGAAATCCCTTAAGGTATCAGGCGCCAGCCAGGGAGAACAGGATTCGGCCTTCCTCCAGCTGACCCAGGCAATGGCATCCGGGAAACTGCAGGGGGATGAGTTCCGGTCGATTATGGAAAATGCGCCGATGGTAGCAAATGCGATATCGCAGTATCTTGGCGTTACCAAAGGAGAGTTAAAGGAACTGTCATCGGACGGGGCTATTACGGCTGACATTATCAAGAATGCAATGTTTAACGCGGCGGATGATATTAACGGAAAGTTCGCCCAGATGCCCATGACGTTTGCGGATGTCTGGACCAAGATAAAGAGAGCTGGTATGCAGGCTTTTGGTGGAGTATTTGAAAAAGCTAACGCCATGCTTAATTCCGATATGGGGCAGGCCGCAATCATGAATCTGACAGGGCTGGTTTATATGGCTGCGGCCGGTTTTGATGCCCTTTTGGATGGGATTGGGTGGGTTGCAGACCATCTGGACATTCTTGTGCCCATCGTGTTGGGGCTGGCTGGGGCTTGGTTGGTGTACAACGCGACGGCGGGGATTGCCTGGCTGACCACGTTGAAGAATGTTGCGGCTATGGCATTGAAAGCGACAGCTGACTGGGCTGAGTATGCAGCCATTTTCATGCTAATATGGGCACAGGAAGGGTTTAATGCAGCGTTGGCTGCATGCCCTATTACCTGGATTATCGGAGCTGTTATATTGCTTATTGCGGCATTCTATGCAGGGGTGGCGGCAATAAATCATTTTGCGGGAACTTCTGTCAGCGCAACTGGATTCATTGGTGGCGCGTTTGGATTCCTGGCCGCCAATCTGTTTAACATATTCATTTTCCCAATATGGAACGGGCTGGCAATGCTGGGAAATTTTCTGGGCAATGTGTTTACTAAGCCAAAGGCGGCTGTCCAGATGCTTTTTCTCAACATGGCTAAGACCTGTATAGATTATGTTATCAACATGGCCAAGGCGATTGAAAATATAATCAATAAGATTCCCGGTGTTACGGTAGACATCACATCGGGCCTTGAAGGTTTTAAATCAGGCATTGAAAGCAAGATGGAATCCATCAAGGATGAAAGTGGCTGGAAAGAATACATTAAGCAGCCTGAGCTTATGGACGTATCCGCTATGACAGCGAAAGGATATAAAAAGGGGGCCGAACTTGGTAATAAAGCTTCTAATTTTCTTTCTGGTTTCGTACCGGACTTGGGCGGCAATGACAAGGGCTGGGACCAGTTTGCCACGGGTGGAAATCCGGCCGTTGTGAAAGGGACCGGAAAAGGCGGGGCCATGAAGGTTGAAAAGGACGATAAAGAAGATATTGAGTGGATGCGTAAGCTGGCGGAGCGTGATTACGTGGCCAGGATTGCCCAGAACACCCTTGCCCCGAATATCAAGGTGGAGTTCAGCGGACCAATCACGAAGGAAGCAGATACGGACGGTGTCATGAGTCATGTGGTAGAACAGCTTAAGGATGTGATTGCAACCGCTCCAGAGGGGGTGCCGGCATAATGTCATACTCAGTGTATTTCAAATATGGAAGCAAGAAATATAAGCTTCCGGTCAACCCGGAAGAAATCAAGCGGACGAGGAACCTCAACGTGGAGACCTACCAGGTGCTTGGCACAGGGCAGGTCTCCATCCCTTCCTATTGCGAACTGGAGGAATACAGTTTTGAGGCGGAGTTCCCCAGCCAGGATTACCAGTATGTGGAGCCAGGCGCAAGGTCAGATGCAGACTATTATGAAAAGATGTTTAAAAAGGCCCAAAAGAATAAAAAGCCTATCAGATTTATAGCATCCAATGACATTACAGACGATATCAGCATGCGAGTATTGGTAAAGAGCGTAGAAGTCATTGAAAAAGCAGGGGAGGAAGGGGATAAATACATATCCCTGACCTTGATGGAGTACAAGGGTGCAAGTAAACGTTATATAGCGGTCCAAACCCCGACAGCTACGGTTAAACAAGAGGATACAGCCACCAATAGCGAGGCTGTAAATCCGGCAGTGACCGATAATAAGACACATACGGTACAATCAGGCGATACGCTTTGGGGGATTGCAAAAAAATACTATGGCAACGGAGCACAGTATCCTAAAATTGCGTCTGCTAATAGCATAGCAAACCCCAATGTTATAAGTGTGGGGCAAGTGTTGAGCATACCGACATAGGAGGCGACATGGAGCTATTGGTTGAAACACAAGGTTACATATATGACATATCCGACATGTGCACAGAAATATCATGGTCGGACGTGCTCAACGATGGCGCAAGCAGTCTGGAGGTGTCGTATATTAAAAATGGGCTTACCCTGCAAAATGGTGATGTTGTCCGTCTGACAGATAATGACCAGAATGATGGCATTTTTTTTGGTACGGCTTTTAAAGTATCCGGCGATGAGAGCGGTATTATTAAGGTTAAAGCGTATGACCAGCTGCGCTACGCAAAGCACAAGGATATAGTAGTCCTGGAAAACGGCACGCTCAGGAACCTGGCCCAGAATATGTGCGCCTTCCTGTCGCTAAAACCGGGGACCATGGAGGAGCCAGGCTACGTCCTTCCGGCCATTGCCGATTATGAAAAAACATGGATTGACCATATCGTACAGGCCATATCAGATACGTTACTTGGTACACAGGAGATGTATTGCTTAAGGGATGAATATGGTTCTGTGTGCTTATGGAACATGCGCAATCTTCAAACTCCGCTTGTATTGGGAGACGCGAGCTTATGCACCGGATACAGCTGGGAGAAATCCGTAGATGATGAATTTTATAACCGTATTAAAGTGGTCTGGAAAAACGAGTCAAGCGGACAGATTGATATTGGAACAGCTGTTGACCAAGAATCAGTCAATCGTTATGGACTGTTACAGTATCTTGAATCTTCCCAATCTGGCATTGATAACGCGGAGAAGGCCCAGGAGCGTGCCAATAACCTATTGAAACTGTATAACCATGAGAAGGAAACATTGAAATTGGAATGCCTGGGGGACCTCCGGGTGAGGGCTGGGAACAGTATTTATGGCAGCATAGAGGATATCAACCTGAACCGCCGTTTGATTGTAAAGAAAGTGACCCATGAGTTCCTTCCTATCCATACCATGTCCGTGGAGGTGATGGCAGATGAGTGATAAGAATACAGCACATGAGCTTTTATCCACAATCAAGGCAATCGTGGACAATTATATGAAGGCCAGAAAGCCCACATCCGTACTGCTTGGCACTTACAACGGAACGTCAATCATGGTCGGTTCGCTCCCCCTGCCTATGAGTATGGTTTCCGGGAATATGAAAGGGAAGCTTGTATCCGGGGACAAGGTTCGGCTTTTGCGTAATGATGGTGGTCGGGAATACTACGTTCTGGAGATTATCGGGAAACCTTATCAGATAGGAGGTTGAGTATGACAGAACTTACAACGTCACTGGTGCTCCAGGAACAGAATTTTTATGATAGGACGTATAAACTTTCTGCTGAGAAGATAGAAAGCTTTGTGGATGGCCTGGAAGCGCTGAAACAGACTATATATAAGGCGCTTGCCACAGAACAATATGAGCACCCCGTCTACAGCTTTAACTATGGGATTGCATGGAAGGAACTGATTGGAGAGGAGCGTCCATATGTCCGCGCTGAGATGAAACGGATGATTCAGAAAGTGCTATTGCTGGACGACAGGATATTAGAGGTGGACGGATTTGATTTTGAGTTTAAGGAAGATATATGCCGGTGCACTTTTAATGTATCCAGTATTTATGGGGACGTGGAAATAGAGAAGGAGGTGTCAGTATGAGCGCGACATACGAAGAAATATTGCATGGGATGCTGAATAAAGTCCCCAACGAAGTGGACAAACGTGAAGGAAGTATCATATATGATGCGTTGGCACCGTGTGCGTATTTCCTGGCACAGCAGCAATTTCAAATAGAACATTTCTTTGACTTGGTATTTGCTGACACGGCGATAGGAGATTATCTTGATAGGGCGGCCGCAACCTATGGACTGACCAGGAAAGAAGCAACTGCGGCCGTGCGAATAATGACGACATCAACGGCGATTGAAAATGGTACTCGATGGGGGATTAATGGACTTGTTTATAATGTTACTGGTAAGCGTAGCGAGAATGAATATATAGTCACATGCGAGACCCCAGGGGAAATAGGAAACCAATACAGCGGAAATATGGATCCCATATCCAATATATCTAATGCCACGGCGATGCTTGGGGGAATCGATAAGCCGGGGACAGATAGAGAGACGGATGACGCCTTTCGGGAACGGCTATATGTAAAGATAAAACGGCCGGCTACATCAGGTAATGCTTATCATTATAGGCAGTGGGCCCTGGAGGTGGCCGGTGTGGGGGATGCAAAAGTATTTCCGTTGGATAACGGTCCCGGAACTGTAACAGTCCTGGTGGTGGATGATGACAAAAATATTTCTTCCTCACTTCCTGCTACAGTTTTAAAGCACATTGAAACGGTGCGTCCAATCGGGGCTACAGTTACGGTATCCAGTCCGGAAGCATTACCTATTAATATATCAGCCAATGTCGTTTTGGATGGAAGTAAGACAATTTCAGTGGTTAAATCGGCATTTAAGGAAGAGTTGACATTATTCCTGAAGGAAATGACATTTATAACGTATCGTGTGAGCTATGCGAAACTGGGAAGCCTCCTTCTGGATATCCCAGGAGTTGAGGATTTTGACAATTTCAGGCTTAATTCCGGGACAGGAAACGTAACGATAAGTGAAAAACAGATACCGGTTATCGGAACGATAACATTGTCGGAGGTGGATGCACTTGAAGTTGGTTAAACTGCTGCCAGATTATTATGATTCGAATGTTACAATGAATACCTTACAGGCAATCCTTTCGGATGTGACAGAAATGATGGATGTCAGTCTGAGTACAATCATTGCAGAATGCTTTGTTAACACGGCCAGCCATATGCTGAACAGATATGAACAACTGCTGGATATTGATGTGAATGTATCCAAGTCAGATACCTTCCGGCGCGAACGAATCAAGGCTAAAATATCGGGAATCGGGACAACTACCAAGCAGATGATTATTGATACGGCCAGCCAGTATTCGAATGGAGAAGTGGAGGTCATTGAAGACAATGCTAATGGAAAATTCACAATTAAGTTTGTTGGCACACTTGGCATTCCAGGAAACATGTCTGACCTCAAGATTACAATTGAAGAAATAAAGCCGGCACATCTGGCCGTGGTATATGAGTACGTCTATAATACATGGAATGATGTATCAAAGATAACATGGAACCAGGCAGCTGCATACACCTGGGATGAAATAAGGACGGTGAATTTAAATGAATGAGACTACCAACCTAAAACTCAAGAAGCCAGCAGGAAATGAATATATATCCGTTGAGACTATCAATGGAAATATGGACATTATAGATACTGGCATGAAAGAAATAAGTGATAGTGTTGACGCGCCTGAGTTTGATGCCTCTGGAACCGTGGATGGCATAACTGATAAAGCAGGCCTCCTGGCCAGCTTTGTCACAAGGATGCCACTTGTAAAATTTATGCGCAATGTCGTGGCCGGTTTTAAGCTGGTCCTATACGCGGGGCAGGTTGTCAATAACTGCGTGACTGACAATGCCAGCCTTCCTTTATCGGCTGCCCAGGGCAAGAAATTGATGGACCTTTATACTGTGCTCAATACCAATTTATCAGACCATGGAATTGTTGAGGCATATTCTGGGGATGCCGTCATTAATTCGGATTGGGTAAGCGCTGGAACCGTGGTATACAAAGTCCTTAACGGTACGTGTTTTGTGGATTTTGATATCACTGTAAAGCAGATTACAGCAGTAAACACGCTGATTGTAAGTGGACTGCCTGAATCAACAATCGTCAGGCACGGGCGCATTACAGGCTGGGAAAACGGCGACATTTCTATGCCGTTTTACTTAAATAAAAAGGATATCATTGCAAACCCCTGCGGTGCAGGGAGGTATGCAGGATGTCTTTCCTTTTCAATTATATAGTGGATTAAAAATCAATATGATATTCGAGTGTTACTTGCGTGGATGTTACATTCGTGCCATCAAGATTCATTAACCGGATGCTTCTATCGCCATTGCCAATCCGAATACGCACCCATCTTTGGCCTATAACATCGTAAACATAATCGTATATAGTTTGATAAGGATTCGCGCTCTCAGGAAGATATCCAACAATATTTCCGTTCGGGATAGCAGATGGATAGCATGTAAAATGCGCAGAGTACCGAAACTGTCCGTTGCTCATTTTGCTTACATTGTGGTAACCATCTACGACCTGTCCAGTGCTCACACCAGCCACATCTTCAATAGCATAAAATTCGCTTTGAGATTTTTGCGTTATCTTGGTATTGAGCACAGTAAGCAACTCGTAAACCGGGCCCCACAAGAGCCTTTAATAATTAAAAAAAGGAGTGAATCCATGGAAAAAATTAAAGTAGGAAAAAACGAACAACTGTATGAAATTGAATGCATCCAGCCGGAATCAACCAATGTGTTGCGGATTGAGTTTGCAGGCCCAATACCAGTGACATGGGGAGACATCACCACATACACCATTGGCGGCCAGCTGGGCGGAGTAATCACAGGATATGAAACGGTGTGGAAGCAGGAGGAGAATACAGTGTGGCTGTCCAATGACGGAAGCGTATATATCCCTCCAATCCCTCCAGAGCCGGTGGAACCGCCAGAACCATACGTTCCAACCCTGGCAGAGGTACAGGCCGCCAAAAAAGCCGAGATGTCTGCAGCATGTGAACAGATTATCTACCATGGCATCAATGTCACGTTATCTGACGGGGCCGTGGAGCATTACAGTCTGACGGAGCACGACCAGCTCAATTTGTTTGGTAAACAAATCCAGGTCGCAGCCGGCCAGGAACAGATTGAGTATCACGCCGATGGGCAGCCATGCCGGTATTACACGGCGGCAGACATGCAGACGATCATCCAGGCGGCCATGTGGCACGTATCATATCACACCACCTATTGCAATGCACTTAACATGTGGATTGCTGGCTGCCAGACCGCTGAGGAGGTCCAGGAAATCTTTTATGGTGCGGATGTGCCGGAAGAGTACCAGAGCGAGGTGCTTAAGACATATCTGACACAGATAGCCGGGCAGATAGGAGTGAGCACGGATGGGGCACAGACGGAACGATAAGTATGTCATATTGTGGGCCGTTGGAGGACTGATGTACATAACCTTAGAGCTGCTGTGGCGCGGGTATAGCCATTGGACAATGTTTATCCTGGGCGGCCTGTGTTTTATCGGCCTGGGCCTGATTAACGAGGCACTCCCCTGGTCTATGCCGCTATGGCAGCAGGTGATTATTGGAGCCTGCATTGTGACAGTGCTGGAGTTTGCGACCGGCTGTGTAGTCAACCTGTGGCTGGGATGGAATGTGTGGAATTACAGCGGCCTGCCGGGCAATATCCTTGGTCAGGTATGTCCCCAGTACTGCCTGCTTTGGATGCCGGTAAGCCTGGCCGGAATCGTGCTGGATGACTGGTTACGGTATTGGTGGTGGGGCGAGGAGCGGCCGTATTATAAATTATTTTAAGAGGATAAGAGATGGAGTTATTTGAATACGTTAAAAGTTCATGGCCGGGATGGGTGTGCAGTGCATTTGTCCCGGTCATAGCATATCTGTATAGTCAAGTTATGGCCAGCAGGAATGGAGTGCGTGCTCTGCTCCGGGCAGAAATCATCAGAGTATATAATAAATATCATGATGATTTGCATTACTGCCCGATATATGTAAAACAGTCGATTGAGGATGTGTATAAGCAGTACCACGCCCTCCATGGCAATGGTGTTGGAACAAAATTATACGAAGAAATAATGGCTCTTCCAACAGGGCCGGAAGGAGAGGAATAATGCATGAAAGATAAGCTTGCAAAACTGATTGATGTTAAATCCATTATGACATTAGCTTTAACAGGTGGATTTATTGCCCTTACTTGCGCCGGTGAGATTACCGGGGAACAGTTTTTGACTATTTTTACAATGATTGTAGGGTTTTACTTTGGCACGCAGTCAGAAAAAAGTAAACAGAAGTAGAAGGAGGTGGTCCGCTATCTCCCGGCCGTTAGGGTAATAACGGCAGAACTTATCAACTGTAAAAAGAAAGAGAGGTACATTTTATGGCAAAATTAACAGGAAAACATGCAGCACATATTCCGGGGAATGGAGGATATCTGGCAGAGGGACCGGACCTACAGGAAAAGAAGCCCACACCATATTTATATGATGCGCCAACAAATGCGCCGCATCCGGGTAAGCACCAGAGCGGCGTAGGCGGCCCAAGTGACCGTAACCAGAACGGCGTGGATGACAAAGAAGAGTAAGTTGCACCGGTACAACAATGGCCCTGGGGATATCCCTGGGCCTTATTTTTTTGATAGGAGGCTTTATGAAATCAATAGATAAATTACTGAATGCTGCAAAGAATGAGATTGGATATCTGGAGAAGCGCAGTAACAACCAGCTTGACAATAAGACAGCGAATGCAGGCAGCAGCAACTACACCAAGTATGCCAGAGACCTGTATCCATCCCTTCAGGGGCAGCCGTGGTGTGACATGTTTGTGGACTGGTGCTTCGTCCAGGCCTTTGGCCGGGTAGAGGCGCAGCAGCTTCTGGGTGGTGGATTCTCCGCCTATACCCCTACGTCGGCTCAATATTATAAAACCAAGGGACAGTATCACAAGGATAGCCCACAGCCGGGGGACCAGATATTTTTTAAAAACTCCCAGCGCATCTGTCATACAGGCATCGTCTATGCTGTCACCATGACCAAGGTTAGGACCATCGAGGGCAATACCAGTGCTGGTAACGAGGTGATTGCCAACGGAGGCGCGGTATGCTGTAAAGAGTACAGTTTGGATAACAGCCGTATTGATGGTTATGGGCGTCCTGACTGGTCACTGGTGGAGCAGCCGGAGTATGAGATAGGATGGCACCATGACAGTAATGGATGGTGGTATGCATACAGCACCACAGAGTATTACAAGGAGTGCTGGCAGATTATAAACCATCACAAGTATTATTTTAACACGGATGGATATGCACTGACCAATTGGCATGTAATTGGTGGTAAAGATTATTACTTTGAGCCCCGGGCCGGGCATCCACTGGAATGCGCCATGTATGTGGCGCCGGAGGGAGAACAGTACATAGGGGAGTTTTGACCGGATAAGGATGGGGCGCTGCGGTGCCAGGGGCTAGGATTAATAAAAACGGCGGTGATTACTCCCCGCCGTTGAAGTGTGTGGCTATTATTTAATATCATGCTCTGTGGGTATGACTTTCCAACCCTTATATGTGCAGCACCCATAGTTTCTTCCGAGCATCGCCCGTTTTGCTCCTGACAGTCCAGTACTTACATTTTTAAATCCTTTACTATCTGGCACACATCCAAATAATTTATCGCCGTTCTCCCGGAGCCAATAATTCAGAGAATGAAATTTATATTCTTTTCCATCAGGACTAATCAAATGCCAATCCTTCGCATTGATATTTGTTAAAAATTTACCGGATTTGGGACTTTTTTGTGCGGCAGGCGTTCCTAATGCGAGATTGGCTGTTTTCCCTTGTGCAGCTTTTCTGGTCCGACTTTCTTCGTTCCATGCGTTCGACAGCCCCATGTGTATGCGGGAACGATGAATCTTGGAACATTCCTTTCCGCAAGTAACGGTTTTGTCGGACGGAAAACAAGGAAAAGTTTTCCCGCATACGACACAAATCTTGGTACTTTTTGGCGGCCTTTTAGACAAAATCACTCACCTCGCAGTCAAGTGCTTTTGCCAATGACAACGCATTGCGCAGGGTCATATTTCCAAGGTCCCTTTCTCCAGATTCAAATTTTTGTATCTGGCGGATATTCATTCCTGCGGCGTCAGCTACCTGCTGCTGAGTCATGCCGGCCAGGGAACGTTGATACAATAGCTTGTTGATATTATTGTTGTGGCAATCTCTGCCATAGCTGGATGCGGAGCAGGCCCCACATAGTCCATCTGTCCTGATGCAATCTGGGTATCTTTTCATGATTTTTCCTCCGATTTAAAACGCATTTCTTTTTTCTTGTGCAGTATTTCAATGCGGTGTTTCTGGTAATACTGCTTATTATATTCTCTCATATCCTCAATTCGTTTTTCCCTATTTTTTCGGTATGACTTCTTCCTACTTTCTTTCTCCTTTTCAGGATTCTTCAGCACGTATTCACGTCTCTTCCGGTTTATGTCTAATCTTAGACCATCATGGTATGTTCCATCTAGTTTTCCTCGCGCCCTTTGAAGCAACACACCGATGCAGCCCGTGCTTATGCCAAGCCTATCGGAAATTTGACGGTGAGTCAGTCCCTCAACTTTGAGCGATATCACTTCTCGTTCACGCGGAGATAGCACAGAAAAGTCTTTGATTTTATAATCATCATAGTTTCTGCGCCTCGGTGAGGGGGAAGGAGAAATGGAACGCCCTTTTCCCGTGTGATGTTTAGGACACTCCTTGGTTTTGCTGCGTGAATTCCGTTCAATCGCTTTTTTGATTAGAGCACTGACGTTCTGTTTGGTGACTCCCATTAATTTTCCGATTTCGGTTTGGGATTTTCCTTCCAACGCCATCAATACAGCATCTTTTTGTCGTTCTGTCAGCAACTCTAAATTTAACTCTTTTAATTGTTCGGTATTCATCAAGGCATCCTCCCGGAATTCTGCATGACATGGCAATCAGCTTATCTAACGATATATAATACCACTGCATCTTTTAAGATAACTTCGCCAGCATCAGCGCCATACTCATAATGGTCGCTGGCAAGCAGTGCAATATGGGAACCAAAATATCCGTTACCATTAAGTGCTTCTACTACTTCAGGAGAGTCCAAATCAATGGCGCATACACCGTCAAGCTCTTCATCGGTTTCCTCTCCATCAACCCATACCATTGAGTTATGGTCCATAGTCCCAAGTTCAAGTGGCAGCTCCTGAATGCGGATTCCAAACTTTCCATACTCGATATCCCAATCGTTGTTATCTATCATTTCCTTTAACTCAGCTACTGTCATTGTTTTAATCCCCTTTCCTTATCTCTGATTACATTATACGTCCAAAAGGGCGTAAAGTCAAGATAAATTGATAAAAAACAGAAAAAATGTTACTATATTTTAAGGAGGGATGGGAATGTACAAGATAGGAGATATCTGTTATTT
>PPYE01170792.1_pt1 | contig 20404 bp, 30 predicted proteins | sample 1559881 | NCBI WGS metagenome assembly PPYE01 (sample SAMN08240022, study PRJNA423297) | Human gut metagenome, whole genome shotgun sequencing project.
TATAGATATGTTTGTGCATGAATAATTGGTAACACACGGCTAAACCTCCCCTGAAAGGTCGGTTAGCCGCCAAACATTAATCGCTTGAAAGAATAAAAAAGACGAAATATGAAAAAGAACATTACTTACTTCGGAGAAGTAGAAATCAACTCTCCCCAAGAATATAATGAGGGACAAATAGTTATTGACAATCGTCAGATAAAATTAGATCTGAATTTCTATGATGGTGTGCCTGAATATGACTGGGTTGCAGAATATGAAAACTATATCAAGGACTTGGAACAACATAAAGCCGATGTGGAAGCAGCCATTCGTGCCGATTACGAAGATGGAGGTGATGTTAAGGAATATGTCGATTTTCATCTTGAAGAATTGGACGCTTCTATAATTGATAAAGTTTTAGTAGGTACAGATGCCTCTAAGTCCAAAGAAGAAAGATTATTGACTGCCTTAAAATTGAAGCGTATTGGTTTCTATCCCGGCAATGAAAACTATGCTGTATGGGATTATACCATAGGTAGAGAAATTACAGATCTGTTAGTGGTTGTAAATACTGATAGCACAGGTAAAATCAACTATGTAACATGGGAGAATTGAAAAACGATTAACAGGCATATCAATCGCCCTTGAAAGGTCGGTTGCCCACTAAACATTTGCTTATAAAATTGAATTGCAAATGAATAAAGTAAAAATAGAATATAACGCAAATGGATTACCTATTCTTGAAAGATTAGGAAACCCGTATCTTTCTTTTAGATTAGGAAATCCTAATGAACTTTATATCGAGGGAAATCAAGATGGACTTCTTCTATTAGCTAAAGCGTTGCTTGGCATGGCTGAATATGTAAATAGTGATGGCTATCATATTCATCTTGATGACCTTTACAAAATAAACAATGCTGATAAAACATTTACAATAAGTAAAAGCGAATAACAAGCGGATTAATCTCCCCTAAACGGTTGATTATCCGACGAACATTAGTCGCTAAATAATGAAATAATATGAGTACCGATTTGTTCTTTTACCTATTCAATAACTTTATTGGTGGAGCTGATGATGAAGAAATGTCAATGAACTATCTAAATTTAGATTTGAATAATAATAATTCGTTACGCAAATTTCTTCAAGATGAAATCATACCATTTTATGAAGCTAATTTTTCTTTGACTCAGAAAGAAGATTTAGAAACTCTTTTAGAAAAGTTGGAAAGTGGTGAGATTGAATTAGGGGTAAATGAGTTTGAAAATCAACTTTTTCCATTTGAAACACCGAATAATCTCCATGACTTTTGTAAAAGCATAAAAAATGTATTGTTTGAACATAAAATTGGCGACTAACAAACAGCTACACCGCTTAAAACGGAACGCTGCCAAACATTAGTAACGTGAAAAGAATTTGATTAGATGAAATTTAAGGATTTAATAGGGAATATAGAAAAAAGGCCAAGAGGCTATTTAAGAAATGAAAGTGTAACAGAACTTTACGTTTTGTTACTTGGCTTTTCTTTATCAGATCATGAGAAGGATACAGATGAAATTGACTTTTTCCAGCATTTCAATAAGTATGTAAATTCATATTATTCTTTTCAAGATACAAATTACCCATGGCCATATTTACTATTACTTAATACAGGTGGTAGTGAATGTGCTGCTTTGAATATGTTCTTCACAATTTATCATGACTTTGTGAGTAAATATTCATCAGATTAAGAATTGGCAAAAAAAAACGTTACTAACAAACAGATGAAACATTTAAGGCGGTTTATCCGCTGAACATTACTAACATAAATTAATGAATATGATTATAAGATGTCCAAATTGTCAGAAGACTTTTAATGCAAATTATGAACAGAAGTCGTTAGTTGAATCTGCTATAAAAAAGAATATGAGATTAGTTTTCATAAAGTGCCCTGAATGCTATCAAAATGTTCCAATAAATCCAAGTGATTTGTTATCGAAAGTACCCCAAAAAGATGCAGATAAGAAAGATAATAATCAAGAGGTAATAGAATGCCCCATCTGCCATGATGGAGTTGTTTGCTATATTGATGATAAAGATGAACAATTTTGGGGATGTGGCGAATGTGGGAATATATGGAAAACTAAAGACGATTTGGAAAAAGACATTAACAAAAAAGGTGTTAGTAACATACGGATAAACCTCACTTAAAAGTCGGTTATCCGCCAAACATTATAAACTCGAATCAATGAATAAATCGTTTTTTCAAGAAATATTAGAGAAAATCAATGAACATCAAGACAGTTCAATAATAGAAGAATTGAGCTATCATTTTTCGCAAACGCCCGATAATGAGCAGTGTGGTGAAGCAGTTGGTATCAGGAGATATAAAAATCCTTATACCGGTAAAAATGTATGTGGATTAAAAACCAAAAACTATCCTTTGTCGGAAATAGCCAATGCCGTGGAAGACAAAGAGGATGAAGTTTTTGATGTGATAAAACAAGCTTTGCCGCGTTTAACGAAAAAAGAATGGGAAGCATTTACTCGTTTAACGACTTTAATATATTGTGATTTGGAGAAAGAAATTAATTAAACCGAGTTTATAACAAACAGCACTACCGACTGAACAAGGCGGAACGCTGCCGGACATTATTTGCTCGTAAAACGAATTGTAAATGAAAAAAGCTAATATTGCAATTGAATATAATGAGATGGGATTCCCTATTATTGAAAAATTGGGAAAACCTAAACTTTCTTTTAGAATGAGTTTGGAAAATCCTAATGAACTTTATATAGAGGGAAATCAAGATGGACTTCTTCTATTAGCTAAAGCATTGCTTGGCATGGCTGAATATGAAAATTGTGATGATGGCTTTCATATTCATCTTGATGACCTTTACGAAATAAACAATGCTGATAAAACATTTATAATAAGCAAAAGCAAATAATAAGCGGCTCAACCTCCCCTGAAAGGTCGGTTAGCCACCAAACATTAGTAGCGTAAATGTGAGAAGATGGAATTATTAAATGAAAAGATAAGAAACGATGGATTCTATTCGGTTGGATTTAATCCTTTAATTGAACAATACATAATGATAGTCATTATCTGTCATTGGTTTTGGTTTGAACGATATTATCTTATCAGCAAAGAAGAATATGAATGGTTTGATAGCGCAATCCAAAAACTTGATGATTTAGCCCATGATTGCTATAGACAAGGAGTTAAACACCCCCGGTTCTATTGCTCTGAATTGGAATGCGAGAATACAACAGAACAAGTAACGAATCTTAGGACGCTACTAACAAACAGCAAACCGACTGAATAAGCGGAACGCTGCCGAACATTAGCTGTAAAAAGACAAAGAATATGAAACAGAAAAACTATATAATTAAATTGTTGCTGAAAACATGGTTGGGTATATTATGCTTCAGTTTGTTATGTACCTTTTGTGCCGTATGGTTATTGTTTCAAAATACAAAACAATCATCATATGATAATATAAACATTGTTTATGAAGGGATCTTTTTAACTTGGGCTATAATTGGGGTAATAATGTTTTCAGTTGGGACATTCACATTGTTTCTGAACTACTTCCCAGTAATCAGGTATAATAATATATATAGTTTTTTGTCATTTTTTCTTGTACCCATGTTGTTTATTTTATTGTGTGGCACAGAAACACTTTGTTTATGGACTGTTAAAATACCATTTATAGTCTGTTTATCTGGTGCATATCTATTGTTCCGAAACAAAATAAAGAATACAGCTAACAAGCGGCTCAACCTCCCCTGAAAAGGTCGGTTAGCCACCAAACATTACTAACTTACAAGAAATATGGTAAATCGAATAGAAATTGAAAGACTACTTCAAAGTAAAGAGTTGAAGAAACTGTGGCAAACAATTCAACAAGAGTTGCCACAGCTTCATTTTTATGAAGAAAATGACTCTTGGGAAGAAGCACGAGTTGATTACCTTGAAACTTGTATCTCCGAATGTAACACTTTGCTCTGTAAGTGCAACTTTCAAGAAGTGTCTATAGATAACTTATATAATCATCTTTCATCGGATTGTTTTAAGTTTTTCTGCAAACAAACGCTTCTGGAAAAAGATAAAGTTGAAATTATAATAGAGGAATCAGAGCGAGATTATATAGTGAAAGAACTTGAAATTTCAGAGGATGAATATAAGCAACGCTGTAAAACGTATGACATTCTCGACTTTGCGAGTTGTTTGATAGAATATCATTTGTTGAATAAACACCCGGAGATTTTACTTGAATATTATAAAGCACAAGAATATGACGAACCGGAACAAATGTTCAGAAGTCAAATAAACCTCTATTCGATGTGTGAAAAGTTAGTAACAAACAGCACTACCGCTTAAAGCGGAACGTTGGCAAACGAACAAACAGTATTGATAGGAATATGACGAGATCCAAGTTCTTTTATTTTATTCTTAGTATTCATGTACTATGTGGAATATTGGGATTGATGATTCTAAGTTTCGTAGATGAATATGACCGAATACGCTGGAGTATTGGTGATATTCTACGTTCATTGTTTTTCCTTACTCCTTTTGTCTTGATTTTCTGTGTTCCCCAAAAAAATCCGACATGGAGCAAAGTCTGTATGCGCATTTATTCGGGAGTATATATATTGCCATTCGTCATTTTTCCTCCATTATGGTGGATATTGTTCAATTTTGACCATGTTATTGCTGAGAATGAACAGTATATTATTCGTTTTCATAAAGATGTAGGCGGAGGTCGTGATTATTATGAACAAAAAAGTATATATAAAAAAAGTGGAATCTTAGAGAAATATGTAGGGTGTTTTGACTGCTACGGCTCTGGTATGTATTATGAGTTGAACCAGTTGGAGTATGATGTAAAAGAATTTAAGATTGATAAAATGACATTTACAGGAAAAGTACTCTTGAAACGAAATGAAGACGGGCAAATTGTAACTAAAGACACGCTTATTGTTTGTCCGATTGTTAAAGATGCTCCTTATTGATTGAGTTTACAACGAAGTAGGGCCAACAGCTGAACGTTGTTCCTCACCAAACATTATCAATCAGAAGAAACGATGAAAGTAACAATAAACAAAACACATATATTGCTCCCTGTTGCAGGTTTTGTGATGGGTGGCTTATATGTGCTTCTATATGCTTTTATCGATTATTGCGATACTGCACCTTTGGATGAGTCTTTTTATGATATAATATCCCAAATACTATCTCACAATGATGTGAGATTGGTTATTTATTTGTGGGGATTCATTGGATTTACTTTAGGATGTATTGCAAATCTTTTGGTCGGTTTTCTTCAAAAACATATTAAACGGACGAAATAATGGTAGATAAAAAACGGCTGAATTTCTCCTGAAAGGGTTTTACCAACAAAACAAGAAGTTCATCAATATTATTGGGGAATTACAGGAGATTAAAAGTGAGTTTATAACAAAATTGCCTTTGAGAATAAACATTATGAAGATAGCAGAAATAAAAGTTGGACAACTGATCGCATGGGTAATATACTTACTCCTGTTTGCTCTTATCTTGATGGTGCCCAACCAACTAATAAGTATAACTGAAGTTAATGATGGTCCGGGAGCCGCGGTAGACGGATTGATGGCATTGATTGGTTTTGTAGGAGGTTGTGTATTGTTCGTATTCCTTGATATTTTCTTCCACTTGTTTCTGTGTCATAATAAATTCAGATTGTCTGCTATTATTCTATTGCTATTCAATGGTATATATAAAATATGCGAGTATTATTTATTATATTCAGGATATGAAGGCAAGTATTTATCCGAAAATACATATGAAAGTGTTCCTACAGCAGATGAATTAGTGCTTTTTGGCGAAATAAACGGTATAATAGTATTGTACCTGATTACGATGATACTGCTCAGTAAGCTTTGGGGATATTGGAGTCGAAGATAATCTGGGTATCAAACAAGAAATATAAAATGACTGCAAGATTGAGACGACATAAAGAAATGATAATCATAGCCATTATAGTGGTTCTTGTATTGTTTGGATGGCTATATCGGGAACTTCATCCGACAATTGTTTTTCATAGCCCACAAGAGAGCAAATATCTGGGGAAGGTATCAGGAACAGACGGTAGCATAGAAAAGCTATACATTAAAGACCATACAGTAAAGTACAGGTTGCCGTATATATGGGAGTGGCAAGAAGATGATGAAGTGGCAATTTTCATAAACAATTATGGAGATGTCATTCATAAAGAGGATTTGTGCTTTTGGAAGCTGGATGTCTATCTGGATGAAAACAATTGCTGTCTAAACCAACGCACGACAGAATACTGTTATGGTTTACGTCGTATTTTGCAGTTCCAAACAGATAAGTAGGTGATGGTATTCTCTTAAATATTTTGAACGATGTCTATTGATTGAGAACCTTTATAAATGAATAGTGGTATGAAAAAATATATACCTGCCATACTAAGTATAATATTCTGCATGGTGTATTGCTTTTGCATCAGTCTGGTCAATATATACAGACCGATTGAACACATGGATATTTCAATAGGAATACTTTTGCGATTCAGTGTAATAGTCATGTTCCTGACTTTATTGACGGGAATGCTAATAGTACAATTCACTAAAAGAAAATATTCAGCGGTAATTCCCGTAATCATACCAATTCTATTATGGGGTTCTTATATGAAGTTATTTCCTTACCGCTCGTTTATCTATATGGGAATATCCGTCCTGATCTATTTTACATACATATCTATCTTATGGCATTTTGGGAAAGTGGATAAGCAGATTAAGTATAAATAAGTGTTTTCTGAAAATTGACTATGTCTCAGATAATAACAATAAAGATGAATAATATAAAGAACATTGCAAAGCATATGAGGTACTTCTTGCTGTTTGTTTTTATGGCTTGGTCTTCTTTCTTATATGCCGGTGAAAACAAAACAGATACTGTGAGTATCCATATCAACAATCAGGTTTATGAACTTACCGTATCAGTGGACTCTGCTAAGGTAGAATGCGGAAAGAAGCCAGCTGCATATGTGAAACTTACCAAGGATGGAAGTGCGGCAGGAGAAAGTGCCTTTCCAATGTCTGGCAACTGTCCGATTGAAGAGGATATAGGCATTGAAGTCTCTGGCAAGGAATTTATAATCAGAATTCCGTACTGCGACGGTTTTCTGTTCCGTATCGGTTATGTCCGGTTCGGCTATTCGGAAAAATACGATGACTTTATCCTGACAGGATACAGGGAAGAAAACATAGACAGGCTGAATACAGAACAGGAAAGCAGGAGCGTGGAGTACAGTGTCTTCTCCGAAAAACCGATTGTATGGTCCATGTTTTCTCCCGAAACGATAAAAAGAATAATCCGGCAGAATCTGACCCGGGAGCATGAGATTGCCCAAATCCGTACAGCCCAATATCTGGTTTTCGGTTACTCTTCCAAAGAGAACAAACTGATGTGGATAGAAATTCCTGCCGAATTTGTCATACAGAACAACAGTCCCCAAAGGATATATGTACTTGATTCTTCTTATTATGGCTATGCTTATGAAGCCAGATACAGATTTGAAGAAAATCCCGCCAAAGAATGGAGCAAGCATCTCCTTTACAGAATTGAGAAAGACTCTATAGGCAGTTTGATTGATTTGGACCCTATTTTTCCAAAAGAATCCAATCGTTACATCATCAATTCACGAATATTTGTTTATAAGAATCCTGAATTTCAGAAACTGTTCGAGGATACGGTCGCCTCAATGTTCCGGCAACATAAGGAATCCCGTTGGCGGGTTACCCCATCTTCTCTTTCCCCATGCCAGTGGAAGTCTATCAGACAGCTCATTTCAGGAGACTCCCTGACAGTCTGGCTTTATTCGGATTCGCTGGATCGCCGCCATTCGGTAAACATTCCGCTTGATGTCGGGAAAAGGCTTCCCACATTCTGATACATTTTAGAATGTGGGAAATGATTCAGTTCGCAAGTATCTTTCACTTTCCGGCAAGGAATTCAAGATAGTCGGCTACAGCCTTATGGCATCCAGTAAAGTCGGGAGTACGGCGGCCTTTGTATTTCCGGAAACTGACAGTTCCGTTCCGGTCGATTGCTGCCACATGTCGGTTGAATGTCCCTTTGGTTCTGATATGGATGTCAAATCCGTCCCTTCCGGTGATTTCAAGAAACATTTCTGCCGTTATTTTCTCACCGCTCAGGAATTTCCGTTTGTTCTCGTCAAGCTGCTGTTGCCTGCGGGCTTCCTCCAGTTTCCTGTCTTCCTCGTCTTTCCTTTTCTGCTCCAGACGTTTCTGTTCCTGTTTTTTTGCATGCACCTCACGAGCCTGTACCAGAGGCGTGGAGTCGAGGCCGAGGGCTTCGAATACACGGACAGCTAGGAGCTGGATATAACTGCCTTTTTCAACATCCTGCATGATATTGGCAATCCAGTTTCTGCAATAGGCAGCCGCTTCCTCCCGGTGTCCCTCCTTGTCAAGGACTCTGCGTGAATACTGTCCGCAGGAGAAATGTACATCACCTATCTTGCAGATTACATGGAAATAGTCCTCACTTTCGTTCCCGTATTCGTTTTTCCTTGCCAGCGAAATGAATACATTCTCCGCATACGGCTCAAGTTCCATGTATGGGGCAACGATGGTGTTGCCGTCAAATTTGTATTTCAATACTTTTGCTTTCATATTTCTATTCTGTTTTTCTGTCGGTACAAATTTCATCTATTATCTCTTTCTCTTTTCTCTCACCTTTGAGGAAGGCAAGCAGCCGCCCGAAAAAGAACGGGGCTTGGTCAGTTCCCAGCTGGGAACTTTCCCCGTTACGGGTGGCACATATTGCAAACCGTTCCAGTCCGAGACTGTCCTGTGAAGGTACGATATGGAATGACAGGTTTCCCGTACCGTTGATGTGAAGCCCGCCACGGTAGGTGTAGAAAGTCTTTGCGGCTCTACTGTCCGTATCAATGTCCACCCGGCTGTATCCCGCTTTTTCCAGCCACCCGATTATTTCCGGGACAGCCGGCTCCATGCCGGTACAGGCAGCCGTCCAGTCCATGCCGTCCAGCACCGCCTCATAACGGTCATAAACCGTGTTGAACTGCTCCTGATATTCTTCAAGGAATTCCCCCTCGTCATCGCACATGTCCTCAAGTGGAAGACCGTTCCCTTTTACAAGGGCGATATCCGCCAGACCGCATACCGCTTCGATAAGCAGCGACCGTTCCATATCCCCGTTTTCCCCTATCCCGAATATTTTCATCCGGCAATACCGGAACAGGGCAGCCCGTGCCGGCATGTCAAGGTCATTCCATACATCGGTACCTTCCTGTACATACAGTCTTTTTCTGATTTCTTCCGGCAGTGCGTACCACCACCTGTCCATTTTTCTTGTATCCATAATTTCAAAATTAGGTTGTTTTCAAATTCTGTCTTGATTGCCACACCCGGTATGCCGTGGCATATTCCTGTCTTTCCCGCTCCAGGCGGCTTTCCGTTTCCGGAGTATACCCGAGCAGGCGGATGTACCCGCAGTTGAAGCCTGTCAGTTCACAGCGCATTCCGGCTGCCTCCAATTTCCCGATACGTTTCCGTGCCGTCTTCGCGCTTGAATATTCCTTGGGCCAGAAATAATGTTCGCCCCGTGAGCCGTAAAAGTCTTCTCCGAGAATCATTTCCCCGATATGCCTCCGGCTCTCGACGAAGCCGAACCGTGCCTTGCCCAGTGCCTGACGCATCGCCTTGTGTGCCGGTCCCTCGGGATGCCTGAACGCTTCCGGTCCGTCCTTTCCCTCGCAGGCGAGTTTCGGCAGTTCCACCTTGTAAGGCTTCCGGTAACTGCCTATGCCCAATGTCAAATAGAAATTGGTATGGAAATAGTCCGTCATGGCATCGCTGTCATCGAAGTTGTAAGACATGACAAAGTCACGGACATTCAGCAGTACCTCCTTTGCGCGGTCTGTAAGGTCGGGATCCCGCTCTATGCCGTAGTGGTTGACGGTGTCCTGCACTTTGCCGGATTCCCTGGTGAATGCTTCAAAATCCGCACTCATCAGCTTGATGCAAATGGAGTTGTAGTTCTCACGCCTGACGGAGAACCTGTATTTGGAATATGTTTCCTTGAGCCATGCCCGCACCAGTTCCACAATCTCGGGAGCGTGCTGCCCCTTGTAATTGCGGCCTTTCCACCGGTATTCGTTATACACATACTCGGTGTATTCCCTGGCCGTAGCCCCGGAATAGTCGTGTTCGTAACCGGTGGAGCTGGCGGACACGGCCGTGGAGTCTTTCCACATGTCATAAAGTCCCTCAAACTCGGTGTTCACCTGCTGCATAATGGCAGTGTCACCACCCTTGTCGGGATGGTGAAGCATTGCCAAACGGCGGTATTCCTTCTTCAGGTCCGCCAGTGAGTGTATGTTCTGAAAATAAGCCATAACCGTAAGTTCTTATGCCCCCGCGAGGCGGTTGATGAAATATTCCTGATAATCCAGGTCAAGGCCGAGGTTGCCGCACGCCATTTCAATGTCTCCCTCCCTGAGATCCCCGGCTTCCTGTAACTGTTGCAGGTAGCGGATCTCGGCGTCCAGGTATCCCCGCGCTTCAGACTTGTCGCAACCGCATGAGTTGCTGATTCGGTCAATGATGTTTTCTTTCATATCCGTTGTATTTAATTGTTTTTCAAATATATGTTTCGTTTCTCGTCATAGCTTTTGCCGTTCCACCACTCGTCGGCGGCTTCGGTGAATGTCTGCCCGGAATCGGCCGGAGGGAAATCGGATATATTGAATCCGGTCAGGTATTCGATGTCGTCGTTATTGTTGGACTTCCACCATTCCTGCATCTTTTTGCTAAATTCATCCTTGTAGCACAATTGTGTATTGTTCTGACATGAAGTACACCATCTGGCATAGGACTCACCGGTATCAATATTCCTTAGAAAGTCATTGGTATTGACTTCAACCCATGCCTGTACTTCCACTGCCATGGAACCGCATTCACTGCATACCAGGATGTGCGTATCGCTTGGCATCCTGCGATGGGCTTTGCCGTCATAGAGGCTGACAGCCCGTTCCACCAGCTTTTCCCTGTAACGGTCCGTCAGTTCCGCGTAGAAACGTTCGGCCGCCCCGAATATTCCCTTGTCGGCCATAAGGTTCCATTTTTCCCAGAAATGCGGGTACATTTCCTTGAATACTGTCTTGCATTCTTCCTCGCACCAGGCGTTCCACATGTAGTAGAAGAAACTGGATACTGCATTTTCCGCTTGATATTTCATACTGTCATTTCTATTTGAGGTTATACATTCTTGCAAAATGGCTGTTCACTTCGGGAATCCTTTTCTTGTAACAGGGCTGGTTGTCCCTGCACCAGTCCGCCAGTTCCTGTTTGTTCCTGAAAGGTTTCCGCCAGCTTTGTCCGCTCATGATCACTTCCACCTGCGGGGCCAGCTCCCTGATGAATGCTCCGACAGTCCATCCTTCCCGGACATGTCTGTCCATGTTGATTTTTGTTGCCATTGTGTTTCCTTTTTAAGAGTTTCCATTTGTATTTTCAAGCTGGAGCCTGACCGCTTCGTACATTTGATTAAGCCAATCAATGTTGCTGGCTCCGAGTTCAAAGGGGCTTTGGCTGAAAACCTCTTCCATGCTGTCCTTTATTGTTGCCAATACGGTAATGTGCTTGTCAGCAACCTCAATCCCCGTTACATAACACTCGTATGGATCCGCATTATCGTCAAACCAGATAATCCATACCGGGTCTTCTTCGTTGTCGGTAAACATGATTTTATTCATCCCATGCGCGTAGAGCAACTGTCTGATGGCCTCGATTATGTCCTTTCGCAGTTCTTCAATCCTGTCGCTGAAACACATGGCCGTGTATTTGACCTTGCCTTTGCTGTCCCGTTCCCTGAAAGACAGGATCTGCATGTCGGGGTGAGAGCCGAATTTCCAGTCTGTCACCTCGTCATCATCACGGGTGGTGTGGATATTGCCGCCCAGTACCAGGCCGCAGTCTTCCGTTACCATTCTTTCCGCCTCGTCACGGTCTTCCGCCATGACCTTGTAGGTACCCTCGAAGGTGTACCTTACTCTTACATCATACTTTGCCATAATTCCATGATTTATAATTGTTGATATAGATGAACCGTTTATGAAGCTACAAGGCTTATCCTTTCACCGAAGAAAGAATCGCATACCCCGTACACGTGCTTGATGGAGCATTCGTGTTTTGACCTTTCGTTGTCAAGGCGCAAACGGAATCCGTGATAGTCCCTGACTTCCAGTTTCAGCCTGACATCTTTCCGGAGTTCCATCTCCAGGAGGCTCCCGCCGCCGTACATGGAACTGAAGATGCCGCAGCGGTTGCCCTTGGGAATAATGACTTCCTTGAGCGAGAATCCGGTATCATAAAGTTCCTGCAGGCTTACCTTGCCGATATAGGTCAGCAGATTGGCACCGCAGCAGGAGTTGATGAGTTCCCGGTAGAACTGTTCATAGGAAACCTGTTCCTTGCCGTCCCTGTATTTTTTGTCGGGAAACTCGTCATTTACCGTGTAGCCTTTCTCCACCAGCATTCTTTTCACTCTGGCGGGATTGAGGTTCAGCGCGTCTATCATATCCCCGAAATAGGATTCCCTGTACCGGTAGCCTTCATGCGATTCCAGCCAGTTGGAATTGATGCAGTCGTAGTTGGACAGCATCTCGACACGCACGGGGATGTCATCCGTGTTTTTGAGAAGTTCTTCCAGGGTGTCAGAGTCGTTCCGGCTGTAGATCTCTTCACTGATTTCGTCCTCGTGTTCATTGAAGAACTGTTCCACAGCCTCTTCATCGAAGCCATAGCAAGTGATACACTCGTCCAACAGTTCCGTTGCAATTGCCCGGACTGCTTCCCATTCCGCTTCATGGATCCCTCCGTCCACTTTCTCCCATAGACTTTCACAGCTTCTTTCTTCCAGGCATTTCTGGATGGTGTCACGGCAATTGTCGAGATTGTCGTTGTAGTCCACCCACGACAGCGTGTAGTTTTTGTCCATGAGGGACTTCACGAGTTCCATTGTCAGTCTTTCCTGTTCTTCCATTTCCGTTACCTGTGTACGGCAGGATTTCTTTTCCCGTACATGTCGTTTATAAATGAGAAGAGCGACCTTTCGGCCGCCCTCCGGTTATCTGTCCTCTTCATAGAATGTCCGCTGGAATCTGTCGCGTTCCATTACCGTTTTCCCGTTGAAGTCGAAATGGGCGGAATGCCCGTATCCGGTTCTCGGTTCACCTCCGTATCTTTGCAGGGCCGTATCTATGTCCCAGTCCGTGTCACCGATACCGAGTGATATACCCTCGTGGTGCAGCAGGTGATATGCCAGTCTCAAGGCGGGGATTGTCTTGCGCTCGTGACGCAGGTGGTCGAATGCCAGTATGGCTATTTCCCTGTTGGGCACTTTGATTGATGTTGTCATATCTGCTTGTTTTTCAGTTAAACATACCGGAGTCTTTCCCGTTGTCTTTTGCTGCCAGGACTCCGAACGGCAGGTCGAGTATCCTGTGGTTGAAACACTGTACCGAATTGTAACCGGTACGCTGCCACAGCGTGAAGTGGTTTCCCGCGAATGACCATCTGAAATAGCCTGACAGGGAACCGAACAGCGGGCTGACGTTCCTACTTATGAGGAAGCGGTTCACGTCCACGATGTGTCCTGCCGTCAGTATGATGTTCAGTATCTCCACGAATGCCAGCTGCGAGTATGGGTCGATGGGCATTACAGGTCCTTTGAAGTTGATTTCCATATCTTTTGTATTTTTAGTCATAGTTGTCATCAAATATCTCGTACCGGAAGGGAAGCGTGTCGCAGTAGTAGCCTGACACGCCCGTGTATATCAGGCTGTCTTCTCCGGTGTCCGCTTCTTCTTCCGTTTCCGTGACGGTGTCCCCGTACAGGTCATGGTAGTGTGATACCATCATGTGCGGGTCGTCCGTGGTGATGTCATACCCGTAACTTCTGCTCCAGCTTATGAAAAACTCCGTTTCTTCCTCTTCGAGCCTTTCAAGGGCATCCCTGATCTCGAAGAAGTTGGGACAGAGCCATTCACGGCTGATCAGTGCGTCCGGTATGTTTTCCCATTCCGGATACCGGTATTCCGGTTCCTTTTCCCCGGGAAACAGGTCGGAACAGGCACTCAGGAACTCGCCCATGTCGCAATAATCCGACATGTGCAGCCAGTAGTCCCTGTAATCCTTTATGTCAATGAGATGCTGTGTGGTCACGGCAATCTCTGCATTGTTCAGATCCATAATCTTTGTCTTTTATGTATGTGGATGCCGGGGATTCCATTCCACCGACCTTGACAAGGTGCCGTGTCCCGGCTGTGCAGGGTTTTTCGGGAAAATACCGCAGCCCCGGCGAGGATGATTTTCCCGAAAACCGCCTGCGGCTCGACCTTGCTCAGCCGAGAAGGACACGGACTACCTTTGTCGGTGGGAATGGAACTCCCGGTCTTCTCCATACGGTTCATGTTCATTCTGTTATGCGCTGGCTTCCCCAGCTGATGTGTATTTTTCCTTCTCTGTCCCGCGTACGGATGAGCAGGCTGTCGATGACGGACATCGTGATGTCGAACTCTTCGAAGATTTCTGACTGTTCCTTGACTTCACCGGTCTTGATGAATTCGTTCAGACGCTCCTTGGTCAGCACCAGTGCCATCAGGTTCTGTTCGACCGAATCTTCGTAGGTGACGTAGTGGACATCCTTCATTTCTTTGGAGTCCAGACGGATGAAGCGGAAATAGAACTGTTCCATACGGGGGATGTTCCATTGCAGGGACTCCAGTATCACGTCGTTGCAGGTAGGTATGTTCACGGAACTGCTCAGGCTCTGCTGCGTGCATATCAGGATGCCGTTGATGGTGGAATCGAATTCCGTCACGATGCCCTGCCTTTTTTTGAAGGCGACATCCCCCTTGACCACAAATACAGGCCTGTCGGGGAAATGTTCCCGGATATAGTTCTCGTAGAGGTCAAAGGCTGTCAGTGTGGTACATCCGATGGCTACCTTTCCCGGTATTGTCCTTATGAGCCTTTCAATGTAGCGGGTCTTGGAGGGATATCTGTCACCGTAGTATCCCTCTATCAGGTGCGGTACCGAGCAGGACTTGATAAGCAGCTTGATCTGTCTCATGAGTCTCAGACCTGCATCCTTTTTCGTGTCTCCCGTGCTGTTGTAGTACAGCTCGCATATGCGGCAGAATTCCTCGATGATGACACGGTACACCTCGTGTTCTCCTTCCGAGGGGTGGACGGTATGTGTCCGTATCCGGTACTTCTCTCCCGCGAAGTCCCTGAATTTACGGGTGATGACCGTCTTGCCGATAAGTTCGGAGAGCTCGTTCTTGTTATAGACATCCTGGTTCTGTTTCTCTATGCCGAATACGGTGGCTTTCCCCGGACAGTGGCAGGCACGGAAAAGGACGTGTCCCCTGAAGGCCGGGAAAGGAGTCCCGTAATCCGGATTGTTCTCTTCCTCTATCTCGCGGTCCCTGTTTTCATGGTAGACCTGCGGACTCCAGCATATCATGTTCACAGAATTGTTGTATAGCAGTTCAAACTGGCTGTACAGTTCCGCTATGTTGTTGCGGGTTGTTGTTCCGGTATCAAGGATCTTGTACCTGAGCCTTCTGAATATGCACAGGACGTTTCTTGTACGCTGTGATGTGGGATTGGTGATTTCGTCCGACTCGTCGAACACAAGGCACAGTTTGCCGGAAGTGCGTTTTACGAAACGCATCAGTCCTCTTTTCAGTTTCCGGAGCATGGAGGTGGAGACGACAAGGAATGTTCCTTCCGGTACATTGTCAAGGTCTCCGGCGGTCCGTATTGTACGGAAACGTTCCTTGTTTACGGTAAGGAACGGTATCCAAGTCATGTTGGTGGCGATGGCCGGTGCGAGTATGATGACATTCCTTGTTTTCCGGAACTTGAGCAGGTATTTCGCCCTGTGATAGACTGCGGCGGTCTTGCCCGAACCTTGCTGCCAGTTCAGCAGGGCGTAGCGTTTCTGCAGCACGAGGTTCAGGTCGTGTTTCTGCAAGTCCGTGAATTCGCAGACTTCACCGTCCTTGTTGATGAACCTGGTACGGTCCAGGTATTCCTTCAGGTCGGGATCTTCCCGCATTTCCGCAAACTGGAGATTCTGGGTCTCGTATTGCCTCTGTTTGCGCCGTATCAGTTTTCTGGCGGCACGGATCTGCCGCATGTTCTTTTCTGTGACGTTTTCCGGCATCGGGAGTTCGGCCCTTCCGAGTATGAGGTCGTTGATGCCTGTGGCCTTGTGCGTGACCTTGTCGAGCAGACGCGGGGCATATTGCTTCAGCTTGAAGCCGTAGGATGTCTTCACAAGTGCCACCTCCTTGCGCGGCACCACGTTCTGCGAGGTGATGTACCTGCGGATGATGCCGAGAACCTTGCCGGTGGTCAGCTTCTTGCGTTCCCATTCCTTCATCTGTTCCCGTGTGGCATTTTCCGGCGGTTTCTGGTTGCGGAATTTGGACACCAGCGCCTCCGCCTTTTCGACATGCCTGTTCAGCACGGCATGGGCTTTCAGCTCGTACATGTATTTGGCGAGCCTGTACTCGAACTGTTCCAGCTCTTCTTTGTCTATATGGTTGCACTCCCGCATCAGCTGGAGGCGCAGCCGGTGTTTCATTTTCCGCACTTCGGCTATGCGTTCCTTCAGCTCATCCATGCTGACAAACTCTTCCGCGTTGTAGGGCTGCATTTCAATATGGAGGGAACGGCGGAGGAATACCATGATTTTTGTTGCGAAATTCTGCACGCCCACCGTAGAGAAGGCTGAATGTTCCAGCCTGGTCTGGCCGATGAAGGAGAAATTCGAGTTGATTTTCGCCACGCGTGTCTTTTCCCAGAACTCGTTCTGCATGAAGGAGAGAGGGACGATGACCATCAGGATTCCGGCAGGGTTGAGCACGTCATGGGCCTTGTCCATGTAGAATTCCTGCGACAGCCTGTAATCAAATTTCAGGTTGAAGGGCGGATTTCCGACAATGATGTCGAAACGCTGTTCGGGATTGTACAGCTGTATGTCGCATTTCTCGATATGGGCTTCCGGGTACAGGTATCTGGCAACGGCCACCGCCTTGCCGTCGATGTCGAATCCGTAGGCATTGTGCAGGTTGGGCAGATGGTTGAAGAAGTTGCCCATGCCGCAGCACATGTCAAGCACCATTTCCGCCGATGTCGGAGAAAGGGTCTCCACCATGCTCCGGCATATGTCGTGCGGGGTGAAGAACTGTCCCATCTCGAATTCCTTCTTGGCCTCGGCGTATTCATGGTAGCTGGTGAAGTCCGACTGCCTGAGGTTGTGCAGTCCTCCGATTCCCGTGTAGCAGTTGTAGATGCTTTCCTTCGGGACGAGGTCCTTGCCGGAGTCTATGGCGAAAAGGATTTTCTCGTTGATCTCGGCACGCCTGTCCCGGGGAATCTGTTGGGGTATGATGGCATACATGTCTTTTCTTTTTTAATGGTTGGAAACGAAGACACCCCGCAAGGATGTCTTACGGGGTGCCTGAATAAATATTTCATGAATCAGTCTTCTCTGAGTGTGATTTCATCCAGCCGCAGCCTTCTGTAGCAGTTCTCTGCGGCCTGGCTGTCCTTGAAGCGTATGTCGATGCGTCCGTTTTTGTAGAACTTGATCTGCTCCGCGTTGGTCAGGGTGAGGTTGTACCATTCGGTTATATCCACATCGCGTCTGTCAAGGCCGATGACCATACCGCTTGAACCGTTTATCACGTCATCCGCCCCGTATGCGATACCTTCGCAGAAAATGTCCACTTTCCTTCCGCAGTCATACGAGAACTCATATTCCCGGTGGTATTCCAGATGGATGCTGTCCCAGGACACGATGTCAGGGAAAGTTATCTTGTCCTTTTTCAGTTCGGGCTTCACCTTGCTCCAGCGGGAAGGCTGTACCGTTTTCAGGAAACGGGCCAGCAGTTCTTCCTCTGCGGTCTCACGGAAACTTTTTCCGCCGAGGTGTTCGATGACCATGTCCACGTAAGTCTGGTAGACCGGACGGAATCCCATGCGCATGGCCTTCTCGTCGATTACAGGAATGGGTACATCTACATTGTAGGTCCTGTTGAAATAGGAAATGATGCGACCCGCAAAATTCGCGTTGGCATTGCAGTTGTTGTCCGCAAGCTCGTTGATGAGGTCAAACGGTTTGAATTCGTTGTGGGTATAGTCATCCTCCCCGCTGTTGTTGAAATAGAAATTCCGTATGGAGACCTTACCGTTATCCTCATACTTGAAGTTTTTGATTTCCCGATACCGTTCCGCTTCTTCCTTGAAGATGTCATACCATCGGTCGATACGGTCAAGTGTCCTGTAGAGCTGGTCTTGCTGTAGCTGGCAATACTGCCGGTCCTGTTCTGTAATCTTGTCCTCGTTCCTTACTTGCACGTTCAGGATTCCAGTGAGCAGGTCAGTGTGGCTGCCTGCTGTTCTTGTTGCTGTTGTCTGCATAACTGTATTATTTTAGAGATTGTCATTTTCGGGTTTGATACGGTAACAGTAGGTGATGTGGCTGTCCATGTCCTTGACCAGCTTGACCTGTTCGGGATGGAAGTTGAGACGCCGTTCCACGGCCGAGGCATCTATCTTGTCCCATTCGTGCCGCGGCAGGAACCGGTTTTCATGGCGGAAACACCAGAGCACGATCTGGTTTTCCCAGTTGCCCTTGAACACGGTTCCTTCATAGTCCTTCAGGAACTGTTGGAAGTCCTCTTCGGTTCTGAAGGCCTTTTCGAAACCCTGGTACAGGTTGCGTGCATCCGGACCCGTGTCCTTGGTCAGATAATACTGTCTCCATGTTTCCGTGGTGAAATCGCCGTAGATCGGATCAGGTTCGGAATAGGACCAAAGCGGTACTTTTGCCGTGAATGTGACGGCACCGTTGGCACACGCTCCGCAGTTTCCCCAGTCTTTGAATGCACCTTCCGTCCATCTGACGAATTTCAACTGCCCGGGGTCAATATGGTGGAAGGCCCCTCCGCTGACGCTCAACCGGATATTGGCGTCCTGCTCCCATACAAACGGAATATAAGGTTCTTCACAGATGGAAATCCGGCCGCTCTCTTCATCATTGTTCTCAATCAGGGCATTGCCGTAATATTTCCCGTATCTGTCCACATAGATGAGTCTGTCACCTATCTGTGGAGTCTTTTCCGAGCGTGTCGTTTCTATCAGTTCCACATAGCCGTTGGCCATATCCACGTCCTGCTGTGTCAGCCAGTGTTCGTGGTCGTACAGAATGTTCAGTGGCTTGAGTGTTTCCACCGTGTACTTGTTCTTTGTTGCCTGTAACATAACATTTGATTTTTTGTTAGTCCGGCTTCTGGGGCCGGAGTTCCCATAACTACAGGCTTAAAAAGGTCGTGTTCCGTACATGCAAGGCTTCGGGAAAAAATACCGCAAGCCCTCCGGGGCGAGGATGATTTTTTCCACGAACCCGAAGGGCTTGGCCTTGCTTGTACGGGAAGAACACGAATTACCTTTGCCTGTGGTTATGGGGACTCGGCTACGGTATGCTCGTTTTTCCCGATATGTTTTTATGTTTTTATTCCATAAGATTACAGCCGTTTATATGGCCTTTTCAGAAAGAAATGTTATCTTTGCAAGTGAGATAAAGAGTTATTTGAAAGCATGAGAAATATGGCGGTTCGGAACAGTCCGGCTTTTTCTTATCCATTGCCCGTTCTCGTGCGAGTTTTATCCAATCTGTTGATAGTCAAATAAAACCTACCTGATTACAACAAATATAATGAAAGGTTCTAAATTAATAGGTATGAAGTGTGGATTAATAGTAAATTCTATGCTCTCAAACATAGTCTGAATGGGATATTTAATAAGAGTTGAGATAGTTATAAACTCTGTAAACTTATGGAATTGACTTACTTCTATAAGGCTGAAATGCCAAACTGCCAAGATTGGACTTTAAATGTATCTAAGCTCAATATTTTATAGATTTGGGACAGAACCGTTCAGACCACTATAAAGATGTATCTTAATAATCCTGTCCCAATTATTAGAAGCTCAAACAGTCATAAGTCTGTAAGATTTCTTCCTGCCTTAATCCCAAGTATCTTTTAGTAATGGAAACAGAACTATGGTTGAACAGTTCCATCAACTTTACTAATGCTAACTCTGCGTTATCACTGTTCATGTTATAAACCTGTCTGCCAAATGTCTTTCTAAGAGAATGGCAACTAAAGTTCTTAATCTTTAGCCTGTACTTCTTCTTCATCTCTTTATGAATGATATTGATTCTCTGGACTGTGAAGATAGTGCCTTTCTGACTTATAAGAATTGGTGCATTGATTCCAACTGGATTTATATGCTCGTAGCACTCTT
>PPYE01501946.1_pt1 | contig 20392 bp, 19 predicted proteins | sample 1559881 | NCBI WGS metagenome assembly PPYE01 (sample SAMN08240022, study PRJNA423297) | Human gut metagenome, whole genome shotgun sequencing project.
GCACCTTCAGATATCCGATTCCGGAGGTGAACAGGTTGCTGTGGATAACGTTCACTCCGTCCTCCATCTTGACCTCATAAGAAAAACGGCCGCCTTCCCGTTCAATGTCCTCCCGCTGCAGCATGGGAATTTTTTCCAGGTCCTCCTGCTGTGACGGCTCCTCCTGGTACTCCTTTAATTGTCTGGTCCGGGCAGCCAAGGCCTCAAGCTCCTCCCTGCCAAGGGATTCCTTATAGGTCTTCAGCCTTTCAGCCAGATTGCGGTCCTCCTCAGCTGTCTGGTTCACCCTGGGGCGCACCGTGATAACCGCCTCATGAGGATTATCCAGCAGATACCGGTGTATCAGCTGTTCAAAATAGCCTTCCTCCACCGCCTTTTTCAGATAGTCAAAGGTTTTCTGGTATTCCAGATGGAGGGTGGGCTTCCCGTCATACAGCCAGCTGTCCAGAGACCAGAGTCCGTACATAAGGCCCTTGGGAGCGGAACCGTAGTCCGCCTCGCGGTAACGGAACTCATAGAGGTTCAATCCGGCCAACAGGCTCTTTCTGTCAATCCCCTGGTCAGCCAGCCTTCGCAGCGTTCCCTTTACAACTGCAAGGAATTCACCCTTTTGCTCCGGATTGGCATTCTTGGCAATGACGGAAAAATACGGCTGCAGAATCCCGCAGTCATAGCCTCCCAGTATATCCTGACCGATCCCCGCATCAATCAATGCCTGCTTCAAGGGCGCTCCCGGCGCGTTAATCAGCGTATATTCCAAAATCTGGAAGGCCACATAAAGTACCGGATCCAAATCCGTACCCACCACGGTATTGATGGAAAGATAGGTCCTGTCCTTTGTCCCTTCCTCCTCTGTGACAGAGTAGGTGATTTCTCTCTGGACCGGCTGTTCAAAGGGCTGCTGCACAGCTATGGCCGAGTCTGCATGGCAGTCCTCTCTGTCATATTGTCCCAGATATTCCTGGTCCAGCCATGTAAGCTTCTGGGCCATATCCATGTCCCCGTAGAGATAGATATAGCTGTTGGCCGGATGGTAGTAATTGCGGTGGAACGCAATGAATTTTTCATAGGTAAGCTCCGGTATCACGGCAGGATCTCCGCCCGACTCATTGGAGTAGGTCGTATCCGGAAAGAGCACATTTCTGGTAAAACGGTCCAGAACACTTTCCGGTGAAGAAAAAGCGCCTTTCATCTCATTATAGACAACGCCGTTAATAGCCAGCTCATCCTCCGGCGACTCCAGTTCATAGTGCCATCCCTCCTGAAGGAATATCTTTGGCTCCCTGTAAATAGCCGGGTGGAGAACGCCGTCCAGATATACGTCCATCAGATTCTGAAAATCCTTGTCATTGCAGCTGGCAACAGGGTATACGGTCTTATCCGGATACGTCATGGCATTCAGAAACGTGTTCAGCGAACCTTTTACCAGTTCCACAAAGGGGTCCTTGACCGGAAACTTATCCGAGCCTTCCAGTACACTGTGTTCCAGTATATGGGGAAGTCCCGTACTGTCATCGGGCGGTGTACGAAAACCGATATAGAACACCTTGTTCTCATCCTCATTGGACATCAGAAAAATCCTGGCGCCGCTTTTTATGTGTTCCAGCACCATGGCCCTGGAGTCCATTTCCTCCACGTACATCTCTTCTGACACGCGGTAAGCGGCCAGCTCTTTTACCTTTTCCAGATTCCTTCCATCTGCCATTGCTTCAATCTCTCCATTCTATCGTTCATTCAGTCATATGGTGATAATAGCTATTCTGCCATTTTTCCCGCGGCCCATACACCGGCCAACTCATATGTTCCGTCCATACCGTCACATATTCCCCATGAGCCTGTCCTTCAAAATAGAAGCACATTCCCTCACGCACAGATGGATAAACAGAACCGGGTCGGATTCCGCAGATATGCCGTATACGTTGTCAAATCCCCATTTTTCCGCTGTAAGCCTGGCACGGTAAATATGGAAATTACTGGTGAGAACTCCTATTTCCAGCGGCTTGTCCGGTGCAATGGCATAAGGAACCGAGCCTGTCTTTCCGGGCATGGGGATGATCTCCTTCTTGTCCTTCATCCGGTCCTGCTCTATGACAATCTTGCTGTAAGCAATGTTCTCCACCGTGCTGGTGGAATCGGACTCCATAAGCAGCTGCCTGGGACTGACCCCGTTGTACACCAGATAATCATACATGACCTGGGCCTCGCTGTCTGCTTCCCCCGGCCCCTTGCCGCCGGAAAGCACCAGAATGGTGTACGGATTCTCCTCCGCATAGACAATGGCCCTGTCCAGACGCTTTTTCAGGGAATTGCTGACCGTATGTTCCTTGACCCTGGCCCCCAGCACAATCACATAATCCAGGTTGGCCTTTCCCGGCGTGGCTGCTCCCAGAAATACCAGGATACAGAGGATTCCCAGCACAGCCACTCCCGCAATACAGGTGGTAACCACCGACACCGGCACCCAGCGGGGGATCCGTTCCATATTTCTGGCATAATACCATTTTCCATATACCAGAAATACAAGCAGGGCCGCAAAAAACAGCCATATGAAGGCAAATGAGGTGCTTATGCCTGCATACACAACTATGATTATAAAATAAACAACGCAAAGCACTGCCAGCCCAATGAGTACTCCATCTAACATCCCAAGGCACCTCCTGTCTGCCGGAGCCAATAAAGCCCAGGCGCAGTTTCTTCCTCCCGAATTCCGGACAATCAAATTTCCAGTCTCTTCCAGTTCTCAGCTTTGTCTAATCCACGGCCTCTTCTTTTCTCCGCAGGATATCAAAAACAGACACATCCCCGGACAGCTTAACCCACAGAATCTGCTTTGGATGGGGAGCGCTCTCCTGCTCATTGCCCTCATGGTCTGTTATGGACTCCACTGTAACTTCCAGGTTCTGTCCGTCGGGCTTCATCACCTCAATGGTCTCCCCCGCAGAAAATTTATTTTTCTGTTCAATCCTGCACCGGCCCCGGCTGTCCGTTTCTTCCACGGTCCCCAGGTAGGTGTAGCTCTTTACATAGGTGCTGCTGTCATATATGTGGTCATCCGAAGTGGGCTTGCCGAAGTAAAAGCCAGTGGTAAACCTGCGGTTGGTGCATTTTCCAATTTCTTCCCTGTACCACGCCAGATTCTTCCTGTACACAGACGGATCCTTCAGATAATCATCAATTGCCCTGCGGTAGGCCCTGGTGACAGTGGCCACATAGAGAGCTGTTTTCATCCTTCCCTCTATCTTGAAACTGTCGATTCCGGCATCCATCATCTCCGGAATATACTCCACCATGCACAGGTCCTTGGAGTTGAAGATATAGGTGCCCCGCTCATTCTCATATACAGGCATATATTCTCCCGGTCTGGTCTCCTCCACAAGGGAATATTTCCAGCGGCAGGGATGGGTGCAGGCGCCCTGGTTGGCATCCCTTCCCACAAAATAATTGCTCAGAAGGCATCTGCCGGAATAGGATATGCACATGGCGCCGTGGATAAAGCTCTCTATCTGCATATCCTGAGGGATGTGGTCCCGGATTTCCCGGATCTCCGCCAGGGACAGCTCCCTTGCAGACACCACCCGCCTTGCCCCCAGTCCATGCCAGAACAGATAGGTCCCGTAATTGGTGTTGTTGGCCTGGGTGCTTATATGGATTTCCATGTCAGGAAGAACTCTTCTGGCAATGGCGAACACACCCGGATCTGATATGATGAGCGCATCCGGCGCCACATCCCTCATCTCTTCAAAATAAGCCTCCACCCCCGGCAGGTCTCCGTTATGGGCCAATATATTGGCCGTCACGTAGACTTTGACCCCGCGCGCATGGGCAAAGGCAATTCCCTGTTTCATCTCTTCATTGGAAAAATTATGGGCCTTGGCCCGCAGGCCAAAGGCCTCACCTCCGATATATACGGCATCTGCCCCGTAAACAACGGCTGTTTTCAGCACGTCCAGGCTTCCGGCCGGTATCAGTAATTCTGTCTTTCTCATTCCACTCTCTCCGTATATTTGGTACTGACGGCAACTCCGTCCCCTATGGGGATGATGGCTGTCTCCAGTCCCTTTCTGTGCTTAAGCTCGTAGAGATACCGGCGCATCCTGCTGTGGATGGTCCTGTTCCTGCGCTCCACTGCAAATCTGGATTCCACGATATCTCCGTCCTGAAGTACATTGTCCGATATGAGGACTCCCCCTTCAGGCATCAGCTCCAGAATCATGGGCAGCCAGTGCAGGTACTGGCCTTTGGCGGCATCCATGAACACCAGGTCAAAGGTCTGGCCCTTAAGTCCGGCCAGCAGGTCATCTGCATCCCCTTCCAGAAGGGTGATACGCCCTTCCTCACCTGCGATTTTAAAATGTTCCCGGGCCGCCGGAATCCGTTTCTCATACTTCTCGATGGTGGTGATGCGGCAGTTTTCCGGCATCACACGGCACATGAGAAGAGAAGAGTATCCCACAGCGGTTCCTATCTCCAATATACGGGCCGGTCTCAGGGCTGCCACCAGGGTCCTTAAAAGGGCTGCGGTTTCCCTGCGTATGATGGGCACCCGGTCCCTTTCCGCTTCCTGTTCTATGGAATCCAGCAGGCTGCCCTGGCTGGATTCCAGGGAACGTATATAGTCCGTAATCCTGTCATTTACAATCATTGGGTTCCATCCTCTGCTGCATCCTCAATCCATCCGCCTTCCATCTCCTGGTCCTCGCCTTCATAGGTCTGCTCATTGGCCTGGGCCTCCTGGGAGTCAAGGGCATCCTCCCCTGACCGGGACCCAGGAGCCGCGTCAGCCGGTATTTCCCCGTCTGTCTCTGCCGCTGCGGCAGCACCGTCCTGGGACGCAGCTGCCGCAGCCGGAGATGTCTCCTGGCCCGAAGCACCGCTGTCCCCGTTTTCCTTCTCAGATGTCCTGCCCTGGGACGTCTTGGCTTCAGCTGCCTTGGCGCCGCCGGACTGGGCCGGTTTTGCACTGTCTTCGGTTTCCGGCTTTTCATTGAGAAGCTGGAGTATTTCCTTGGATGTCATGGACGTATTAAGGGTATAGGTGCCCGGATAGATGGTGTCGTAGTCATAGAACTTGCTCTGGAAAATAAAGGCAAACTCACTTTTAATAAGCCCCTTATGCGCAAGAAACTGCGCAGCGTCAGACACGGATTCCTTTGAATCAATCTGGACTACCATATCCTGTCCGGGGGCCTCGTCCACTGCCTCGGCAAAAAATATCTCATGGCCAAAGGCATAGCCCCTGGCAACCGCCTCATACAGCAGCAGGATAATCAAGGCATATACCATGAGCTTCACGGATATGCCGATTATGGTGGTGGTGATTTTGTTGATTTCCCTAGTTCTATTGCTCATAATCCATTCCTCTTATCCTGCCCGGCGCCTTCATGACCGCGGTATCCCGGACCGGTGTGCTGCCGCCCAGGCAGCACACCGGTCCGTTATCTGTTATACCTCCATGATAATTGGCAGAATCATGGGATTGCGCTTCATGCGCTTCCACAAAAAGTCACTTAAACTGTCTTTAATGATGTTCTTTATCTTACCCCAGTCGCTGACATGGCGGTCCAGGCAGTCCTGCACTGCGTCGTACACAATGGTGTGGGCCTCCTCCAGCAAATCCTCGGATTCCCGCACATACACAAAGCCTCTGGACACAATATCCGGTCCCGCAAGCAGCTGGTTGCTGTGCTTCTCTAACGTCAATACTACTACAATAATACCATTTTGTGCAAGGTTTTGTCTATCCCGTAATACAATATTGCCCACATCGCCCACGCCGAGGCCGTCCACGAAGATGCCTCCGCAGGTAACGTGGTCTATCACCTCGCAGCTGTCCTCGTCCAGGGCCACCACGTCGCCGGAGTTGACCATGACAGCATTTTCCTTTTGTACACCCATAAACTGGGCCAGTTCCCTCTGGGCCATACGGTGACGGTACTCGCCATGGATGGGGATGGAGAACTTTGGATGCACCAGGGAATAAATCAGCTTCAGATCCTCCTGGCAGGCATGTCCTGATACGTGGGTATCCTGGCAGATTACCTCAGCGCCCTTCATGGACAGCTCGTTCACCACATTGGCCACTGCCTTTTCATTTCCGGGAATCGGCGTGGAGCTCAGCACCACCACATCTCCCGGCACAATGGATACCTTCTTATGGATGCTGGCAGCCATCCTGGAAAGGGCGGCCATGGACTCGCCCTGGCTTCCCGTGGTAATGAGCACCGTGGACTCCGGCGGGTAGTTCCTCAGGTGTTCAATGTCGATGAGGGTTCCCTCCGGCACATTGATATACCCCAGCTTGCTGGCAATATCCATGATAGTCACCATGCTGCGGCCTTCCACCACCACCTTGCGCCCGTATTTATACGCTGTGTTCACCACCTGCTGAACCCGGTCCACATTGGAGGCAAAGGTGGCCACGATGATGCGCCTGTTCTGGTGCTCCGCGAATATGGCGTCAAATGTCTTTCCCACCGTACGCTCGGACATGGTGAATCCGGGACGGATGGCATTGGTACTGTCTGCCATCAGGGCCAGCACGCCCTTCTTGCCCAGCTCCGCAAAGCGCTGCAGGTCAATGGGATCCCCAAACACCGGCGTGTAGTCAATCTTAAAGTCTCCTGTGTGCAGCACGGTTCCCACCGGTGTAAATATGGCCAGGGCGGATGCGTCCTGGATGCTGTGGTTTGTCTTCACGAATTCCACTCTGAAGCATCCCAGGTTCACGGACTGTCCGTGCTTCATCACCTTGCGCTTGGTGTTCTTTAAGAGGCGGTGCTCCTCCAGCTTATGCTCAATCAGGGCAATGGTCAGCTTTGTGCCGTATACAGGCACATTGACCTGCTGCAGGATATAAGGCAGGGCGCCGATATGGTCCTCATGGCCGTGGGTGATGACGAAGCCCTTCACCTTGTCAATGTTCTGCTTTAAGTAGGTCACGTCCGGTATAACCAGGTCAATGCCCAGCATGTCGTCCCCCGGGAAGGCCAGTCCGCAGTCCACCACAATGATGCTGTCCTCATACTCAAAGGCGGTGATGTTCATTCCAATCTGCTCAAGACCGCCTAATGGAATGATTTTCAGCTTGCCCTTTCCGTCCTTTTTTCCATCCCGTGCCTTCTGTCTGGCCGGTGCGGGAAGCGCCTTTGATTCACCGGAATTTCTGGAGTTCTTGGACTCCCCGGAATTCCTGGATGCCTTGGACTCTCCGGAATTTCTGGACTCTCCAGAATTCCTGGACTCCCCTGAACCTCTGGCCGCCTTGGACTCTCCGGAATTCCTGGACGCCTTTGCGCTGCCGGTTCCCTTGGAGGACCTTGCGCCGGCGCTGTCCTTGGACTCCCTGGCAGCAGTTCCGGTCTGGTTCTCTCCCTTTTGTCCGCTCCTGCTCTTTGCCTGACCCTGTCTGGAACCCGTATTTTTCTTTTTCTGGGCTTCCCCATTTCCTCCCTGTTCCTTGGAAGCGGTCTTTTTCTGGGCCGGTCTTCTATTCTGGGACTTCTTCACAGGCTGCTCCTGTGGGGCCGCAGCTCCCGCTGTCTCCTGGACACCGGCTTCCTGGGCATTGTTTTCCTGTACGGCCTGATTCGTTGCCTGTGCAGCTGCCTCTGGCGCCACCTCTGCCGTATTCTCTTTTTCTTCTAAATTCAAATTGATTCCTCCAATCTTTCTTTCTATCTATTTCTCAAGGTCCACATCTGCATCGCTTAACAGTTCTTCAAACACTTTCATCAGTGCGTCCAGTTCGCTGTCGTCTTCCACAAACTCATACACGGCCTCAGCGTCCTGCTGTCCTGACATATCCTTAAGGATATAGCACTCTCCGTCCTCGCCTTCCGGCGCGTCTGTCACAAGCAGATAACTCCTTGCATTTATCCTTGTTTCTTCCAACACATAAAAATCCACGGATTCTCCGGAATCCGTCACCATGGTAATCATATCTTCTCTCGTCTTTTCTTCCATTTCTTCTCTCCTGGCGCCTGTCTGTCACGCCTGACGCGACCGGCCGCATTGTCCATGTCCCAATTGCATCCTAACTATACTGCAGGCTGTCCAGATACCCCTGCAGAATCATGGCTGCCGCAATTTGGTCCACGCTTTTCTTTCTGTTTTCCCTGCGAACACCGCTTTCAATCAGAACCCGTTCTGCCGCCACTGTGGTGAGACGCTCGTCCCAGAGGATAACCTCAAGACCGGTACGCCTTTCCAGGGCCGCTTTGAACTCCTGGGTCTTTTCCCCGCGCTCGCCCACTGTATTGTTCATATTCTTAGGATAACCAAGAACAATACGTTCAATCTCGTATTCACCAATTAATTGCTCAATCCTCGCAAGGGTCTGACGCATCTTATTCTCGCTGGCCCTGGTGATTGTTTCCACTGTCTGGGCAGTGATACCTAAAGGATCGCAGACTGCCACCCCAACTGTTTTCGAGCCAAAATCCAGACCCATTATCCTCATATTCAATTCCTCCGGTAAACGCAAAAAATCGGAATGCACCATAAAAGCAGCTGGCCTATGGCCAACTGAATGCATCCCACTCATATCCATCCGTACATTACTGTAAAGGCCCGTTTCCGGGCCTTCTGTTATTCACGCCGCATATCCTGCCTGCCCGTGGCGGGCCGGATGCCCCTGGAGCGCCTCTGTAAATTGCCCCGGAACCAGTCTGAAACAGTTCTTATTTCAGACGGGCATCAATATACACAGCCATCAGTTCCTCCAGAATCTCATCCCGCTCAACCTTCATGATAAGACTTCTGGCGCCCTTATGGCTGGTAATATAAGTCGGGTCCCCAGACATGATATAACCCACGATCTGGTTCACGGGATTATACCCCTTTTCAGTCAAGGCAATATATACCTGCTCCAGTACGTCGCTTACTTCTATCTTTTTGTCCTGAACAGCTTGAAAATATTGAGTATCTTTTATATTGCCCATGTCATCACGTCCTTTAAGTATTCTTCTCTATTCTACATTATATTTTGCTATTCGGCAATAGATTATTTTCTTAATTTTTTCTAATTATTGTCATGTTTCTGTAAAATGTCGCACAATCTTTCCGTCTTTTCGGAAATATGTTCCTTTTTTCAAGAAAATTCCACCTTTAACATCTCATCGTTCAGCAGCCCGGAAGCAAAAAGCTCCATAATACGCCCGCCAAACTCTTCCCGGTTCATTCCGTCCTCCAGCGGCAGGGCTGCTCTGACATACTGAGGAGTATGGCCCATCATATACCATTTTCCCCCAATCTCAGCTGCCTCCTCAAACAGGACCGATACCCGGCTGCCTGCAAAGCGCTCCCTGTACTCACGCGACATGGTCTTTTCCAGCTCCAGCAGCACGTCGCTGCGCCGGGCCTTTACCTGCTCCGAAACCTGGTCCTCCATGACAGCCGCCCTGGTGCCCTGGCGTTTGGAATATTTAAAGACATGCATCTCATAAAAACGCACTGTCTCCAGAAATCTTCTGGTCTCCTCAAACTCTTCCTCTGTCTCTCCCGGAAACCCTGCAATCACATCCGTTGTAATGGCCGGGTGGTCAAAGATCTCCCTGAGTATGCCGCAGCGCCTGAGATAATCCTCCGTGGTATAATGGCGGTTCATGCGTTTTAATGTGGCATCGCAGCCGCTTTGGAGGGAGAGGTGGAAATGAGGGCAGAATTCCGGAAGTCCGGCCAGCTTTTCGGCGAATTCCCTGGTGATGATTCTCGGCTCCAGGGAACCCAGACGGATGCGCTCCAGTCCCTCCACCCGGTGAATCCGCTCTATCAAATCCCACAGGGGACCGCTGTCCCAGTCTCCGCCCTTTACCGGGCTTCCTTCCATGTGCTCTGTTCCGTAGGAGCTTAAATGGATTCCCGTAAGCACCACTTCCCTGTACCCCCGGGCCACCAGCCCTTTAACCTCAGCCTCCACATCCTCCGGCTTCCGGCTTCTGACCCTGCCTCTGGCATAGGGGATAATGCAGTAGCTGCAGAACTGGTTGCAGCCGTCCTGGACCTTGATAAATGCCCTGGTATGTTCTCCCAGGCGGCTCACATGAAGCTCCTCATACTCCCGGGCCCGGGCAATATCCAGCACATAGCCGCCTTCATCCCCCTGCCTGTCCTTCATGTATTCTTCCAGAATATCCGCCAGACGCGCCTTATTGTTATTGCCCACAATGATATCCACGCTGTCATCTTCCTTCAGGGCGTCGGATGCCACCTGGACATAACAGCCCGCCGCCACCACCACAGCCTCAGGATTTAACTTCTTTGCGCGGTGGAGCATCTGGCGGGATTTGCGGTCCGCGATATTGGTCACGGAACATGTATTGATAATATAGACGTCCGCCTTCTGGTCAAAGGGTACGATTTCATAACCGCGCTCCTCTAACTGCTGCTGCATGGCTTCTGTCTCATAAGCATTCACTTTGCATCCCAGGTTATGCAGGGCTGCTTTTGGCATTGTAAAACCTCCTGTTTACGGTCTGTTGCGACCCTTTATACATGGCTTGCGCCCTATGGAACTCTAACCAAATTACCATATTGTTACTGCGTTTTTCATGCAATCTCACTATTGACTTTTAGTCCCCCTGTCTGTAGTATTAAAGCAAAGCAGGATTCACTGCAAACATAATCCATACACACTTACCACAAGGAGGGTTTTTCTCATGAAAACAGTTCGTATTTCGTTAAATTCCATTGACAAGGTTAAGTCATTTGTAAATGATTTATCTAAGTTTGATGTTGATTTTGATCTGGTTTCCGGCAGATATGTGATTGATGCAAAGTCTATCATGGGCATCTTCAGCCTGGATTTATCCAAGCCAATCGACCTGAACATCCATGCCGAGAGCTGCGTTGATGACATTCTGGCTATCTTATCACCATACATCATCGCTTAATCTGCTGATTCTTCATCCGCTGCCCAGGCAGCGTGACAAAGCACATAGGTCATCAGAAACCATCAGAGTCTGCCGAGGCAGACTCTTTTTTGCGTTTGTTTTGACGTTTGCTCCCTGATCGGACTGGTCTGTTTTTGTGTTTGCTTCCAGGTCAGACCGGTCTGTTTTTCCCTTACCCCTGGCAGAGAATCTGTTCCGTGGTCTCCAGAGCAGTCTCCACCAGCTGGTCGATTTTCTCCTCCAGACGGCGCTCCGAACTGTGAATTACATTGATGTTGGGCTTTGTCACCGGATGCTTGGCCACAAAAATGGTGCAGCAGTCCTCGTAAGGCTGTATGGATGTCTCGTAGGTGCCGATTTTCTCAGACACATCCACGATTTCCTGTTTGTCAAATCCAATGACGGGCCTGAACACAGGCATGGTGCACACCTCATTGGTGGCTGCCAGGGACTGTAAGGTCTGGGAGGCCACCTGTCCGATGCTCTCGCCTGTAATGAGGCCGATGGAGCCGGTGCGCTCCGCGATGGTCTGGGCAATCCGCATCATATAGCGGCGCATGATAATGGTCAGCTCCTCATGAGGGCACTTATCATAAATGTAGAGCTGGATGTCCGTGAAATTCACCACATGGAGATTGATGGGGCCCGCGTATCTGGCCACCAGGTTTGCCAGGTCCACCACCTTCTGCTTTGCCCGTTCGCTGGTATAAGGCGGGGCATGGAAATACACTGCGTCTATCTTCACGCCTCTCTTGGCAATCATGTAGCCTGCCACCGGACTGTCGATGCCGCCGGACAGCAGCAGCATGGCCCTGCCGTTGGTTCCCACAGGCATGCCTCCGGGTCCGGGTATCATCAGTGAAAACAGGTTGATCCTCTGGCGCACCTCCACATGGAGAATCACATCCGGGTGATGGACGTCCACACGCATCTGGGGAAACGCTTCCAGAATCACCTCCCCCATGTCGCGGTTAATCTGCTCCGAAGTCACGGGATACTGCTTGTCCCCCCTGCGGGCATTTACCTTGAAGGTGATGTTCTTATCCGGATAAACCTGGTCCATGTACTCCACCACATGTTGTTTCAGGTTCTCGTAATCCTTATCCTCAATCTGCACCATGGGGCAGATATCCGCGATGCCGAATACACGCTTCAGCGCCTCCACCGCATCGTCGTAATCATAGTCTGTTTCCGCCTTCACATAGATGCGTCCTGACTCCTTGGTGACGTCAAACTGCCCCTCCACGCTTTTCAGCGCATAGCGGATCTGCTTTATGAGGGCATCCTCAAACATATACCGGTTTTTGCCCTTGGTGCCAATCTCTGCGTATTTAATTAAAAATGACTGGTACTGCATCTTTTACCTCTTTCTGTCGCTTAATCGTCCCCTTCATTGTCCTGCGGGGCCGAATCATTTACACGGTTCAGCCTCTGTGGTACCTTCTCAGCACCGGCAGAAGCTCTTCCAGGACTTCCATGCAATAGTCTATCTCTTCTCTTGTGTTGAACACGCCGAAGCTGAATCTCAGCGTGGAATCCAGCAGTTCCTGCCTGACCCCGATGGCCTTTAAGGTTCCGCTGATTGCCGGGTGATTGGAAGAACAGGCGGATCCGGAAGAAACATAGATTCCCTTGTCCTCCAAGGCGTGAAGAAGGACCTCGCTTCTCACACCCTGAAAGCTTGCGCTGACAATCTGGGGCGCGCTCTCCATTCCCTTGCGGCTGTTGACAGTAACGCCCGGCAGGGACGCCATGCGGTCTGTCATATAGTCTTTCAGGCCGGTAATATACTCCACCTTCTGCTGATGGTCTGTGTAGATTTCCCTGGCCGCCCGGCCCATGCCCGCGATGCCAGGAACATTTTCCGTGCCTGAACGCATGTCCTTTTGCTGGCCTCCTCCGTAGAGAAGGGGACGGATCTTCACCTTCTCGTCTATATAGAGAAAACCCACTCCCTTGGGGCCGTGAATCTTATGGGCACTGACAGATAACAGGTCGATTCCCTGCTTCTTAGGACGTATGGTAAGCTTGCCGTAAGCCTGGATGGCGTCCACATGGAAAAGGATGGCCGGATTCTTCCCATGGATAAGGGATGCTATCTGCTCCACCGGTTCAATGGCGCCCACCTCGTTGTTCACATACATGATGGATACCAGGATGGTGTCCGGACGGATGGCTGCTTCCAGTTCCTCCAGGGAAATGTGGCCCTGGCTGTCCACAGACAGATATGTGACCTCAAATCCCTGCTGCTCCAGATAGGCCAGAGGGTTGTAAACCGAGGCATGTTCGATTCTGGTGCTGATGATGTGCTTTCCGGCCCTCTGGTTGGCCATGGCTGTGCCGATGAGAGCCATGTTGTTGGATTCCGTGCCGCCGGAGGTGAACAGGATTTCCTTATCCCTGACCTTTAATGTTTTAGCAATGTCCGCCGCTGTCTGGCGCACATACTGCTCTGCCTCCATTCCCTTTCTGTGCTTGGCAGAGGGATTGCCGTAATCCTCCGTCATGGTCTTTACCACAATATCCCTCACGCTGTCAAACACGCGGGTGGTGGCTGAATTGTCAAAATATGCTTCCATTATACAAACTCCTTTACAGCGCCCCTTCCAGCCGCATCATAAGCACCGACAGCAGGGCCAGCCCCGCTGTCTCCGTCCTCAGTATCCTGCGTCCCAGACTGATGGGCCGCACGCCTTTTGAAAGGGCCAATTCTATCTCCCGTTCATCAAAACCGCCCTCCGGGCCGATAAACACAGCAATGTCCTGTCCCGGCCCCGCGGCATCCAGCTCCGTCTTTGTGCCGTCCATCCCCGCCTCATGTTCATAAGGAATGAGACGCACGGAAAATCCCTGGCTTTCCACATAGTCAAAGGCTTCTTTTAAGGTCATAATGCCGGATACCCTGGGAACCAGGCTCCGTTTGGACTGCTTGGCGGCGCTTTCCGCAATGACCTGCCACCGCTTGACCTTGGCCTCTTCCTTTTTGGGGTCCAGTTTAACCACCGTGTTCCTGGTGGACACAGGCACAATGCCTGCCGCCCCCAGCTCCACAGCCTTCTGTATGATGAACTCCATCTTATCAGATTTGGGCAGTCCCTGAAAGAGCCAGATTCTGGAAGGAAGCTCTCTCCCCTCCTCCTCTGTCTCAAGAATCCGTACCGTGACTTCCTGTCCGGCGATTTCCTCCGCCTGACACAGGTAGTCCCTGCCGGTGCCGTCGCTGACCAGCATTTCCTCCCCCTGCCTTATGCGCAGGACATTCTTTATGTGGTTCACGTCAGATCCGGTTATCCTTATCAGGCCGTCCTCCACCTGCTCAGGGTTCACAAAAAAATGATGCATGGCTTTCCCTCAGGTCCTTCCTTATTCATCCTATTTCCTTCTGGCGGTCACGCTCACCCATTCTCCCTGGTATGTAATTTCCACCACTTCCAGCTCCGGACAGCGCCCAAATGCCTCCTTCACCGCCTCTTCCTTCATATCAATAATGCCGGAGGTGATGAAGATACCGCCTTTTTTCAGATGGGCCGGTATCTCATCCACCAGCAGAATAATAACATCCGCCAGTATGTTGGCCACTGCCACATCGTACTTACCGTATCCCGCCCATTCCTTGACGGAAACATCGTCTATGATATTACCCTGGAGTACATGGAACCTGTCTTCAGGAATGCTGTTGGCTTCCAGGTTCTCCCTTACGGCGTTGATGGCATTTTCATCCAGGTCCGTGCCCCACACCTCTTTTGCCCCCAGTTTCAGGGCTGTGATTCCCAGGATACCGCTGCCTGTTCCCACATCCAGCACCAAGGTGTCCCGGTTCACATACTTTTTCAGCTGGCGGATGCACAGCTGGGTGGTCTCATGCATGCCTGTTCCAAAGGCCGTTCCCGGGTCAATCTGCACCAGAAGCTTGTCCTTGTGCTCCTCCGGTACGGTTTCCCAGGTAGGCTTAATCAGAATATCGTCCACTGTAAAGGGCTTAAAGTATTGTTTCCAGTTGTTAATCCAGTCCTTGTCCTCTGTCTCCGACGCGGTGATGGTCCTGGCGCCCAGATCCGCAAATGGGGACAGCTCGTCCAGGCCTTCTTCCACCCGTCTGAGGCAATCCGCCACATCCGCGTCATCATCCAGGTAAAAACTTATCCTGGCAACACCTTCGTCCGGAGGAAGCTCAGGAAGAATGTCAATAAACATCCCCTTTGTCTCCTTCTCTGTCAGGGGCACATTGTCTTCGATTTCGATTCCTTCTATACCAATGTCGTCAAACATGCTGCTAATCAGGTCTACAGCCTGTGTCGTGGTAGTTAATGTAAATTTTTTCCATTTCATGTGATTCTCTCCTATTTCCTATGTGCTGTTTACGGGCCGCTTATGTGCCGCTTACTATTTTAATGAACAATACCCCAAGCACCGCCAGTACCACGGGACGGACCACCTTCTGGCCGTCGTGGGCCACCATGCCTGCCCCGATGTAGTGTCCCGCAATGGAACACACGCCTGCTGTAAGCCCCAGCGGGTAGTAAACATTTCCGGTGGCAATAAAGGTCACCAGGGCCGCTATATTAGAGGAAAGATTGATTACCTTTATCTGGGCGGAGGCGCTGCGGGCGTCCATCCCGGCAGCCCCTGTGAGAATCAGAATCAGGAAGGTTCCTGTTCCGGGTCCGTAAAAGCCGTCATATCCCCCCACAAAAAAGGCCGCCGCCATGGAGATGGCAAATACCTTATTTCTGGAAATATCTTCCGTCCTGTCCCTGGCTCCCATATCCTTGTTCCTGAGCACGTAAAACGCCACAACGGGCAGCACCACAATCATCATGTGCTTGATGACGGATTCCGGCACCATGAGGGCCAGATGGGCGCCCAGAGCCGAACCCATAAGGGCGGCCGCCGAGGAGCACACCGCCATAAGCACCTTTCCTTTGAGAAAACCGTGCTTTGCCAGCCGGGCCGTGGAAACAGTGGTGCCCATGGCCGAGCTGAGTTTATTGGTACCCAGGGCCACATGGGCGGGCACCCCTGCAATGAGATATGCGGGCAGAGCAATAAGCCCGCCGCCGCCTGCAATGGAATCCACCAGTCCGGCCAGGAACACCAACGGGCACACAATTAGATATTGTAACATGATTGTATCCTCTTTTCTGTAAAACAACCTTTATATTATCACATATTATGAACACTGGCAATAAGCGGCAATTTTTTTTTGCAATAAAAAAGCCCCGCCCTGCATTAACATTATGAACGGATGAAAGAAAGATGCCGGGGCAGGAACGGGCAGCCGCGAAAGCCCCAGGGGACAGGGATTCCGGAACATACAATCATAAACCTAAAGGGCGGCAAAAAATGCCGCACGAAATTCCAATATTGCATTACACTCCATCACACACACATACCGGATGGAACGGCTCCCAGGCATTGAACCAAAATACAAAAGAAACGGATTACCATACAGTTACCATATAAATAAGGATACAAAAGAAAAAATTGCTTCTGGTCTTAAAGTTACCATACGACAAAAACAGAAAACCCCGGCGCCTGCTTGCCACAGGCGCCGGGGTTTTCTGTTTTTCACAGGGGATTATGCAGGCTTACAGATCTCTTCCCGCAGCGCTTTTGCCATCTCCTGATATTCCTCCTCCGAGAGAAGCACTTTCTCCACATCATCATGGAACGCCTCTCCCCACTGAAGTCCGCCCTTGTATTTGGGAACCACGTGTACATGTACATGGGGCACGCCGTCCCCAAAGGTGGCATAATTGATTTTATCAGGATGATACAGGTTCCAGACAGCCTGGGCTGTCTTTGCCAGCTCTGCAAAATATCCCCTGTTTTCCTCTTCGGTCAGCTGGAAATACTCTGTCTTGTGGTCCTTAAACATCACAATGCATCTTCCCTTATGCTTCTGGTCACGGTTCAGGTACACCGTGGAATAGTCCAGTTTGCACACCTCAATCATCAGGCTGTTTAATTTCTCTCCATTTTCACAGTAAAAACAATCGTTCATTTTTATTTATCCTCCATTTTATTGTGTCAATCCCATACCTGTTTCATAACAAATATCCGCTACTTCACCAGTCCCAGCATGGACGGAATCCACATGGACATGGCCGGCACATAGGTTACCAGCAGAAGCACCACTGCAATGGCCGCAAAAAAGGGAAGCAGTGTCTTAATTACGCCCTCAATGGATATTCCCACCACCTTGCACCCCGTAAACAGAATCACCCCAACCGGCGGTGTAATGGTGCCGATACACAGGTTAAATACAATCATGATGCCGAACTGCACCGGGTCCATGCCAAAGCTCTGGCAGATGGGCAGGAAAATAGGCGTAAAAATCAGCACGGCCGGCGTCGGGTCCATAAAGGTTCCCACCACCAGGAGAATCACGTTCATCAGCAGCAGAATCACATACTTATTGCTGCTGAGGGACAGCATGGCGTTGGCAATGGCAGTGGGAATCATGGTATAGGCCATGACCCATGACATAATGGATGACACGCCAATCATAAAAATAACAATACAGGTGGTCTTGCAGGAACTCAATATAATGGACGGCAGGTCTTTTATTTTCAGGGAGCGGTAGCAAAGGCTTAAAATCAGGGCATAAACCACCGCGATGGCAGAACCTTCCGTGGCAGTAAACACGCCTTTCAGAATACCGCCGATTACAATGATAATTAAGAGCAGGCTGGGCAGGGCATCCCACAGCACCTTGATCGCTTCTTTGGGAGTCACGGAAAAGGTTGACACGTAACCCCTCTTTTTTGCCATGTATCCCGCAATAAACATCAGAGAAATCCCCCAGGCAATGCCCGGTATGTAACCTGCCATGAACAGGGCTGCTACGGATACGCTACCCGCCACAGTGGCGTACACAATCAGCGTGTTGCTTGGCGGAATCAGCTGTCCGGTGGGGGCTGACGCAATATTGACCGCAGCCACATAATCCTTGTCATATCCTTCTTCCAGTTCAATAGGAGCCATGGTGCCGCCGATGGCTGCGGCTGCGGCTGTTCCGCTTCCGCTGATGGCGCCGAACAGCATATTGGCCACAATATTGGTCTGAGCCAGGGAACCGGGCAGGCGTCCGCTGATAAGCCTTGCACAGTTAACCAGCCGTATGGCAATGCCGCCGTTGTTCATAATGTTGCCGGCCAGGATAAAGAAGGGGATGGCCAGCAGTGAAAATGAGTTTACACCGGTAAACATCTTCTGGGCGCAGGTCACGATGCCCGGACCAAAGGGAAGTATGGTAATCATGGCCAGCGCCGACGACATACCGATACTGATGCCGATGGGCACGCCCATTACCAGCATGACAACCACCGAAATAATCATTATAATTCCTGCTATAACAGCAATATCCATTACGCTTCCTCCTTACTGCACGCCGTGTTTTTAAATTCCTTCATAAGTGCCGTGACATTGTAGAAAAAATAAAACACAATGCTGATTCCGCTGAGCGGGATGGCTCCGTAAATAATTCCCATGGATACCTGGAGGGCGGAATCCATCTGGCCCATCTGGCGCACTGCGCCCATATAGCCTCCGGCTGCCATCACTCCCAGTCCGAACAGGGCAATGATGATTTCTCCTGCAATGTCGCACACGATTCTTCCCCGGGGCGGAAGCTTGTCCTTTACAAAGGGAATGTTCATATGCTCCCTTAATCCAAACACATAGGCAGCGCACAAAAGCACCATCCACACAAACATATACCTTGCCAGCACCTCGCTGACAGCACTGGGCTTATTGAAAATATAGCGGGTAATCACCTGATAAGTGACCAGAATGGTCATCACCGACATAAGGGCGATACAGCTCACTTCCAGGACCCGGTCAAACAGTTTCTTCATCTTTTCCATGTCATATCCTCCTGTTATATCCTCATCTATCTGGCCAGCGCCCGAATCCCGTCGTACAGTTCCTTCCCAAAGACAGAACCGCTGGTGGCCTCCTCATGAAGCTTTTTGCAGTTTTCCTGGAACGGTTTGATATCCACATCCACAAAGGTGACTCCATGTTCCCTGGCAGATTCCTTGGCCGTCTCAATCTGTTCATTCCAGAGATTAAACTCATCCTCCACAGAGTCTTCCAGGATCTGCGTCAGAAGCTCCCGTTCCTCCGGCTTCATGCGCTCCAGATATGCGCTTTCCGCAATCACCAGGTCGGGTATCATCACATGCTGGGTTTTGGAAAATACAGGAGCAACCTCATAATGCTTCAGGTCCACATATGTAATCTCATTGTTCTCGCCGCCGTCCAGAACCCCCTGCTGAATGGCTGTGTACACCTCGCCCTGACTCATGGGGGTTCCCACACCACCCATGTATTTCATCATTGCAACCATGGTAGGCGATTCCATAACACGTATCTTCATGCCGTCCAGGTCTTTCGGCGTCTCAATGGGTTTGCCGGTATACACATTCCTGGATCCAGCGGTGTAGGCCGCCATGACCTCAAAGCCCTCTTCCTTGGTGGACTCAAACAGCGGTTCCAGGATGCCGGAGGTAAATACTTCCTTCTGGTGTTCCTGGGAATCAAATATATAAGGAAGTCCCAGGATTGAAAAATCCTTGTTATAATTCTCCACCATGGCGTTATTGACAATGGCCATCTGGATTGCCCCGTTTTGTATCAGCTCCAGGGTGGCTCTCTGGTCCCCCAGCACCTCATTGGGATAAATCAAAAACTCATATCTCCCACCGGTGGCCTCCTTAAACCTCTCCCCTGCGCGTTCCAGCGCCTGGTAATGAGGATGGGTGGGCGCCTGATTGTAAGCGATTCTTATGATTCCCCCGTCCAGCTGTCCGCTGCTCTTGGAGCATCCGCTACAGGCCAGTCCCATGGCCAGCAGATATCTCTTTCTCATGAAATATTCCTCCTGTCAGTTGTTTTAATACAACTTGTTGTATGTTTTACTTTTATGCTATCCCCTCTTGCCTCAAATAATAGCACATGTTGTATGTTTTTACAAGGGTTTTTTCAGATTTTTTATAGAAACTGTATTGTTTCCTTAATAATGTAAATTGCTTTCATACTACCAGTTGTAGTTTTATTTGCTTTTTTTCGCAATTTACTATTGACTTTTCTCATTTGCAGGTTTATTATTAAGGCATAATCAAATACAACATGTTGTATTATTATCCCATAACATTTTTGCATTCATTACCTACATGTATCTTTTAACCATGTAAACAACAAAACATACAGCAGGAGGATTCATATTATGTTTGAAATCGTGAACAATCGTCAGGTCATTTTTGGAGAAAACAAAATCAGTGAAATTCCCGGACTTTTAAAATGGTACGGGTGCAGGAAGGTATTTTTTGCCGCCTACAGCAGCAGCGCGGACAGTTACATAAGGATAGCCCGGGCATTGACTGAAGCGGGCATTGAGCATGTATGCTATGACAAGGTAGCAGGAGAGCCGGACCTGCACATGATTAACGGAGGCAGGGACATTTTCCTGGACCAGCACTGTGACTGCACCCTGGCTC
>PPYE01483220.1_pt1 | contig 20366 bp, 24 predicted proteins | sample 1559881 | NCBI WGS metagenome assembly PPYE01 (sample SAMN08240022, study PRJNA423297) | Human gut metagenome, whole genome shotgun sequencing project.
ATACTCACCTCTTTTCTTGTGATATACTCCCTGTATATGGGAGGTGATTAAAATAAATCAAATTGTTTCAATTTTAAGATCGGCTAAAGAAATCATTACGTTTGAAAATGTTTCCTTTATGCTTGGGTTAATAGGGTCTGCTGGAACTGTATGGAACTTATTCCAATCTCGAAAAAAAATAGAGTTTATTCCTATTGGTTTCAAGTTGAAAGATAATAATGAGTTGATTGTTCATTTTGAAATTATCAATCGTTCCAGAATTGCCATATCAATCGTAAATATTTCTTACGTGTATAGCGGAACCCATTATTCGTGCTTAAAAGGGCGTGCTATTGGCGAATCAATTTATCACGAAAGAATGCAATTAAAGAACCTAACAGACTTCTATACGCAACCTTTTCCACTACAATTGGTGGGGCTTGGTGGTACTTCGGAATATATTCGATTTGAACTTCCGACAGAAATTCATCCAGATTTTTCCAAACCTCAGACTTTTCAAGTGTCTGCCAATCGTGGAAGGGCAACTGAAATGAAACTTCTGCTAACTGATCCGGATTCATCCAGTTTACATAAATTTCATATTCGGACTTCAATTCGTTCTCTCTTTCAAAAGTGGTTTTCAAGCAATCACCATTGAAAGTTTGAGATATCATTTTTTTACTGCCGAGCGGACTGTATTTCATGTTTTCACCTCCTTGCTTTGTGAGTTTATAATATCACGACGTGAGTTATATGTCAACACTAAATATTGACTTTGTGAGTTTTTTATGATATATTATCATTGGAGGTGAGGAAAAGTGAAAGACAGAATCAAACAAGTGCGCAAATCCCAGAATCTCACTCAGACAGCATTTGGAGACATAATTGGAGTAAAGGGAAATACCATTACTAATTATGAAACTGGTTTAAGAAATCCAGCAGATGCTGTTATCAAATCTATATGCAGAGAGTTTGGAGTGAGTGAAGAATGGCTCAGAACTGGAAACGGAGATATGTTTGTACCCGGAATTAAAGACAAACAAATTTCTGCCATGCTTGCAGACGTAATGAAATCTGGAGAAGATTCTTTCCGACACCGTCTCGTGCCTGCATTAGCCAGATTGGATGATGAGGGATGGGACAATTTAGAAAAACTTATTGACATGATTTCTAATAAGTAAAAAGAAAGACAAGGGCAATGCGCAAACCCTTGTCTTTTTTAATGTTATCCGATTAGCCTTTTCACAAATATATAAATCACTTCTATCCAATGATTATTCGTGCATTTTTCAACCATCTCAATAATCTCTTTCTTATAATCCATATATAACCCTCCCTATTGCAATTACCACCTACATTACAGTATATGTCCGGTTTGCGGAAATAATCGAACATTAGTTCGTTTCATATCATTATATCACTAATGTTTGCTCTTGGCAACTGCCAGATATACACCGATATGTTTATGATTGCATAGAAATTATTCGTAACATCAAAGATATAGTCTTTTCTGTTTAGTGGCAGGGCGAATAAAAACGGCAGCATGGTCTGCTTTATTTCATGGGCGCTATTCTTATGTAGGGTAGAAGATCTGTACGCATTTTGGACAGAATACACTTCTGACTCTTCACGGATATAATCGTCTACACACATTGGTAAATAAACAATGTAATTAAGCAAAAGCACAGCTCCTATTATAATTAGTATATTTTTGATTATTTTCATTTTAATGAAAATCTTCAAGAATCCTTTGTTTATGCGGGTTTTGAGACTTTATTTGTGACTAATTTGTGACTAACCGTGTAAATCTATATCTGTTCATAACATCGTAATTTGACGTAAAAAAAAGAGAGTCGGGTTTTTATGCCCAACTCTTTTTTTTGACTGTCCGCTCGTGCCGCTGCTAACAGCCCCCGAATTGGGACATACAGCTCTTCCGTTCATGCACGGTGGAATCAGTCTGCACTCTTCACTTGTGCGTAGCCACACAGGAAACTTTACATCATAAGTTCAACCCCTGTGCGGCTGTTGATAGTATACCTTGTTCTGAAGGAAAAATCAATCAGAACGTTATTTTGTATTTGCTTTCATGTGCTCAATCACTCTCTTCCAGGTATCAATGCCGCAAGTTCCATTTGCAGTTACACCGGTATTTTTCTGAAAAACTTTGAGGGAATTATATGTATCGTTCCCAAACTGTCCGTCAACTTCTACACCCAGCATTGCCTGAAGCATTGCCACTGCTGTTCCAGAGTTGCCCTTTCTCAGAATCGGAAGCCTTGTCTGGAAGGTACCGGTGAGCGTGGTTGAAGGCGTACTTACTTTTACACCGGTGGTAACAGCGATAGCCACGTGGTGGTTATCATTCAGAAGGATATCTCCTGCCTTTAAATAGTCACCGGATGTCAGATACTTACTATCCGTCAATACTTTCGCACCAGCGGTTTTCATCGCTGCCCTCATGTTTCGCGTCGTCAGATAGATGCTGACCGCTTTGAGTTTTGCGTTATTTAAACGATACCCAGCCCCTTTGACGATAGCTGCTGTGCTCGCGCTGCAATCAGATTCACAAGCTACCGTGATCTGTGCCGGATCGTAGTTACTTGCCTTTAAGTGCTGCCAGAATGAATACCGGTCATTGCTGTTTCCGGCAGTACCCTGATCGTACCCGATGAGATTATTCTGGGCCGCTTTTGTCGCCATATCTGCGATCATGGCTGCGATTTTGGCGTCATTGAATCTCAGGACGCAGAGCCACGGTCTACTGTACCAGTTCATGATCCGATATTCTGTACCAGTCTGATCTCCTGCTTTCCCACCTGCATACCTTCCGTTTTCGTCATGTCCGCAGTTACTGATTTTTACCATTTTTGTTTCTCCTTTCTGTGTTGTTTCTCTATAGTCCTTGTAGAACACATCCATATCAATATTTCCGCTGATACCAGATACTTTTCCTTTGCTGGAATACTGCCAACCGATTCCTACTTTTGGTTTTACCCTTGTTTGCATTGTTCCATTATCGGGGTCTGGGTAATGTGCAATCCAGCACTCATACTTTCTGAGTGCGTCAGTCAGAACGTTATTATACCAGTCCGTGTTGCAGTAGATACCGACCTTATAACCGGCTTTTTTCATCCTTGTCAGAAATGCGACTGCAATGTTTTCGACTGCCTGTTTGCCGAGTTTTCGCTGATTAGACCACTCAAGATCATAGAACACCGGGAAGTCCAGCCCCCGCCCGTTTAATGCAGCAATCACATCCTCCGCTTCCTCAATCGCCTGCGCCGGTGTCAGAGCGTATGAATACTTATACCCACCGATAAGGATTCCGTTGCTCTTGCACCCCTTGTAGTTGTACTCGAATGAGCTGTCAGCGCCTGTTTTCTGATGTACTCTTAATATTGCGAATTTAATGCCGGATTTAGCTACTTTCGACCAGTCCGGTTTTCCTTGATTGGATGATACGTCAATACCTTTAATTTCCAATTTATCAACTCCTTTTTATGAAACGTATTTATGGTGACTGTAACGTACAGATTCCTGTGCTACTTTTGCGTAAATCATAGTCGTGTCAAGTTTTTCATGTCCGAGCATTTTCTGTAAGTCGGTGACGTTCATCCCCCGTTCGAGCGCCATGCTCGCTGTTGTGTGTCTTATCAGATGTGGGTATAAGTGTCTACCGATGCCGGAACGTTCGCCAATCTGCCGGACTATCTGCTCAATTTGTGTCTTCGTAATGCCCCGATATGGCTGACGGACGGTGGATATCACGCTGTCGGAATCACCTTTCCGACTGAGCCAGTATTTCTTCAGAGCAACTTCGGCTCTGGCGTTGATATACGATATCCGGTGTTTACTGCCTTTTCCGAACAGGTGGACTTCCTTGGTCCGAAAATCAATGTCGGTTTTCTTGAGAATCACCATTTCCGAAACACGGCATCCGGTGCTGTAGAACAGTTCCACAAGGGCTTTCTCTCGATAATCCTTGCACGCATCCCGAACTAATTCCAGTTCGATATCGGACAACGGCTCACGTGGTTTGGCTTCAAACTTGATCGGATTTATGCGGCTACATGCGTTTTTGGTCAGATACTCTTCCTTGACGCACCAGTCCAGAAACGTGTGAATGATAAGGCGTTTTCCGTCAATCGTCCGGTTGGTGTTGCCTTTTGCCGACAGCCCGAACAGGTACACACGGATATCATTGGTGGTTATCTGGTTCAGCGGTTTGTTGACCGTCTGGAAGAAGTCGTCAAGGTTGCACTTGTACGTCCGAAGTGACTGTGGGGACATGCCCTCAATCTTTTTGGACACCAGATAGACCTTGTAGCACTCCGGTATGCAGTCTTGATACGGCACGATTTCCGTGATTTTCTTCTCAATATCGAAGTTTGCCGAAAACATTTCCAATTCCGTCAGTACGGTTTTCATCTGTTCTGGCGTCAGCTTTCCGTCCAGTTTGGCCATAAATTCGGTTGCGAAATTTTCATGAAAAAAGCCCTCCTTTTGGGTACACAAAGGGAAGGCACTGTGATATAATATACCTGTACCCTTTGTGGTGCTGTTGGAGTCGAACTTTTTGATTGGTAGTCGGGAGTTCGGCTCCTTTTTTGTTATAATGTTTTGCTCGTATTATAACACTTAGCACACTCCATTGGTAGCTTTTTTATGAAATTTTTACTCAGTCTTACTTGAGTTTACTCAAGGTGTTTGTAAAGTCTATACGATTCTTCCGCCTCTTCTTTATCCACATAAACAGTTTCTTCGTTTATGTCAATGTTATCGTTGATGTACACGCTCCGATTTGTTACGGTAACTTTTTCTATGACCAGTTCTTGAAGCTTCCCTTCGATTATTCTGTACACGGTTCTGCCGATGTACCAGTCCGAAAACTGTCTAAAAAACATATCATCTCGTTCTAATGACATTTTGCATCACCCCTTTTTTAATGAACTAAATGGGAAGAGGAAAATTATAAAAAAGCATAAAAGCATGTGATCACCTGAGTTTTTGTCGATTTTATTGTTACGGTCCTATCCGAATTGCTGACAGTGATACCGTCCGGAAGTGCTGATGTGGTCACGGTATAACCAATATTGATAGAACCTCCGAGGTAGAAAACAACCATCGCTTTCTCGATTATGATTAATCCATGAGTGGCAGCACGTACATTTTTGATAGTAAGCGATTCGCCAAATGCTTTTTCGTACCTCAGAAAGGGCTTACTATTTAATTCATTAAGCGCTCCAATCACCGTCTGGTTGCTCGTCTGCAAGTTACTGATGACCGCATTGGTCAATTTCCCAACAATCCAGTTCCAAACTCCGCTGAACGGCGAAAGCTTGTTTGACTTCGATGTAGCATCGTAAATCAGTGTGTCGTTGTCCGCCGGTGTTGCTTTCTGTGAATACTCGTTAAATTTACCCATTACTGTAATCTCCTTTCTAATTCCTTGATACGTTTCTCTTGCTCGTCAACCTTTGCGCTAAGTTCCTGTATGGCTTTAATGGCGTAATTGAGAAGATACGGACTGTTAATCTGTTTAATATCCATCTCGCCATTTTCGTCATATCCGCCGCCCAGTGCCAAGTTCGGGTCGATTTCTTCCAATTCATCCGCCACGAAACCGATGTTTTGATGCCATCCGCCCATCCGTTCTTTCCAGTCAAACTGACGGACTTTCATTTGATTGACCGTTTCAAGAGCGTTTGTTTCACTGGCTTCGATGTTTTCTTTTAGACGGATATCGGAAACCTGTCCGTCTGTATATAAGTAATCTGTGCTAAAGCCAGGCGCACCCCATTTGGCGCGGATTCCTAAACGGTGGTGTACCATTGTTTCTCCGTGCTTACTGCCTGTTCCTGAAAAAAGATAGGCCACTTGCGAATCATCTGCACTTACAGACGCTACCGGCTGTCTTTTGACTTTATTGGATGTTTTTGTTTGGTTCTCCAAGTCGTAAAACATAAGGGTTCCGCCAACAGTTACATTATTCATGGCCGTAAGATTGTCCGTATATATCCAAACTGTGTCATTTTGATATTTTACAATATAACCGCCGCCGGTTCCTTCCTGCCAAAGTCTAATAGCATCATCAGATACATCCTGTGCGTATAATCCGTACTTTCCAAGCATCAAAGCCCGGTAGTTCTTTGCGTCTGTATAGTCCGTATACAATCGCAATCCGGCAGTGTTAAGAGATACCATCGGGTTTCCGGTGTTCTTATTAAGTACGACATATCCGGTATATCCTAATCTCGATATCTGATTTCCGTCAGCATCGTAAATCTTCAACTGACCATTTCCGTTATTCGTGCCGCCAAGACTGATAACGCCACCTTTCATGGCATTGAAAGAAATATACAGCGTCGTGTTCCCGCTTTCGTCCTTTTCGTAGTACAGCCCCTTAAACTTCCCAGCATCTGACAGGATATCAACTATCTGTTCCTGTGTCAGCGATGCCACATCGACCGCAACGGAAAAAGTCTGGTAGTCCGCAAGTTTGCTCTTCGACTGGTCAAAATACAGTGAAACCTTGAGCATGTCATGTGCCTTGAGTGACAGTCCGTTGACATTAATCTTCAGACGGTCAAGTGCCGTAGTCTGCGATACTGTGAGTATAGCCCATGTAGCGCCGTTGTCGGTGGATTTTTCCAGTTTCCACCAACCTTTTTGTGACTGTGCAATCTCGCCGTTTCCGTCACGATAGAACGAATCCACAATGAGCGATGCCGGCGTTATCTTCTTGTCTGCCCCCATAAGCAACACATCCGCATTGCTCTGGAAGAAGTAAGTCCTTCCGGCAGTCCCCTGTTCACCCTTAATCTTTGTCCAGCTATATTTCGTCGGGTCGGTGCTATCGTCTGGCGTGTAATCGGTATACTGCCCGATATACAGCTTATTGACGCTATCATCCACAGAGAAACCTGTTCTACCATCCGCACTGTTGGCATATGCGATATGGAAGTACGGCGTTTTTCCATTTACTCCCGGTGTTCCCGGCACGCCCTGGTCGCCCTCGAATTTCGCCCACGTGTACTTGCTCGGGTCGGTACTGTCAACGCCAGAAAAGTCCGTATAAGTTCCGATATACTTGTTTGGTGTCTTGCTCATCTGCGCCGCTGTCGGGTTCTGTACCGGTGCGTACTGGATATGCAGATACGTTGTCTTTCCATCTATTCCAACGCCCGGAATCCCCTGCGGTCCGGCGTACTGTTTCGCAAGTGAGAACTGTTTCGATACGACAAGGTTGTTCAGATATGCCGCCTTGATGTTCACCCATCCACTGTCTGCGGTCAGTCCGGTGACGGTGTATGTCTTATTTTCCTTGTTCCAGTTTCCCTGTACGTTCTGGGACGTCGTAATTGTGTACGTACAGTTATCTGTAATATCCTGCGTGCCGTACATGACGGTCGCTGTTGTGGTGCACTCCGGGAACTCTGTATAGTTACCATCACTGTCGACCGTGATTCCCTGATAGTCATTATCAAGCTGCATGGTCATGTTTCTGGCCAGAGCTGCCATGTTCTCAACATCTTCAATCTTTTCATCAAGTGGCTTACCGCCGATCGTCACGCAACTTCCGTCAAGAGTAACTGATCCGGTGTCCATGTCTGCTTCAAATATCGCATTTCCGCTCTTGTCTCTTACGACGAGTGTTCCTGCGTTAATATAATCAGCATTAATGCCCTCCGCATAGAGCAGTCTGGTTATTAATTCGCCAGTCACCGCAAAGCCGTAAGGATACGTTTTTCCACCATCAATCGACACGGCAAACGCCTCCGCCGTCAGTTTCCAGATTATGTTAGATTCTGCTATGGTCGGCTTGTTGTGCATATAGTATATGATACTGCCATCCTGTTGTGGCTCCTGCGTCATATACAGGCCGCTCGAAGAATTGAGTGTTTCAGCTAATCTCCGTATAGCCTCTTCTCTTGCGGACGTTTCTTTTCGGACCATCTGGCGTGCCGCAACTATAGCTTTTGTGCTATTCCCGTAAAAATCACTACTGCCTCTGATCGGATCATCAGCCTGTGTCTTAACTGTAGTCAGGCCGCCTACATTTCCGGAAACGTCTGTCAGAGGAGTAAGGTACTTATTCCCTAATCGGTCGTAAGTGTATACCATGTCGCCAAACTCGACGAGCGGGTTGTATACCAGATCGCCTTCAAGATTCCGGAATCGTGCCCCTACAATCTGCTCGCCGATAATATTTGCCACTGTCTGAAGCTGATCGGTATCAATCAGCTCGTTCTCAAGTTCAAGGACGTATCCTTCCTCTCCGTACATGCCGGAATAATCAGTATTAGCATCGTCGTTTGACTGCCCGTTCATTACCTTGATTCCAGTTATGACTATATCATCACTGGAAAGCGCAGGTGGGTTCGCATAGGCCATCAATCTCTGAACGTCACTGCCTGGGCCGGATGTGAGAGCCAGGAATCCCTCTGCGTTAATAGTCCATCCTGGCAGAGAAACAAAACCGTCGGTATCAATAGACGGGTTAGCATCGCCGAAATGAACAAAACCATCTGTATCCACAGTCGCGGCATTGTCAGATTCCATTTTCCCAAAATCCCATTTTACAAACTGGAGATTCCCGGAATAATCAATCCGGGCATTCGCAGACTCAACCATAGCCGCATATCCGAACAACTGGCGAAACGTCATACTGTCAGGAACGCTTCTTATTATAATATCGCCATGGTCCATGGTCAGATTCATACCTATGCCGACAGTCTTACAAGCATCTCTGACAAGGTTAATGAGCGACTGCGGCAGTTTTAATCCGCTGGTATATGTCTTATTCGCCTTATACATATCATCCAGCGCCGTAACATTGATGATATCTGAGTATTGCTCTGGCGTAGTGACCGTATAGACTCCCTTGTCAATAGTTTCAATGATGTCTTTCGTAGCTGCCTGTGTTGCGATGATAGGATCACCGGTACTGTCCAGAATCGGGTTATAACTTTCGTCCAGCAGCGTGCTTACAGACTCCGGTGCCGCATACGACGTCTGAAGCTTCAGATAAGCATGAATCTTAGCTCCGTAAAAGTTGTAGTTCTTCCACTGCTCCTGATCGTTATTAATACTCAGCGTCAGCGTTTTACAGACAGTAACGCCGACTGGAAAACTGCTGCTATCTGCACAGTCGGAAAATCCGTTGTCGCCGTTCATGATATCTTTATTAATGGTCTTTTTTGTTCCGTCAGGAAAGGTGATATCCACTACCATTCTGACTGGTTCACCAGCTTCAAGTTTTTCTCTAAATGCGTTGCTTACGTTAATCACAGTGGATTCACCCCCGTCATGTTAAATTCTAGCGATGATAGTATTTTTCTGTCATCTGATAATTCTCCGATAGCTATGTTTTGTGTCTGCCCTACGTAGAACGGAGCGTCTCTCCAAACTCCGTAATATGGCGAGAAATAATGAAGCGTAAATTTATAACCTTTTGCCACCATCTGCAAAATCTTGGTTGCCTCTGCCATCGGGAGATCGCTAGCCTTGTACGTATACTGTTCTACGGTAAACATCGGTGTAAAGTAACCTACACCGTATTGCGTCCTCTGGCTGGATTCCGTGTAAGTCGTGGCAAAGGAGAGCGCAAGGTCTTTATCCGGTTGCCAAATTACTGTTCCATTGATTTTGTATTTTTCCATAACGCCCTCCTTTCTATGCCATTTCAAACGGGTTTTTGCCGCTTGTATCTCGTCTCATCTGCGCTTCTTTCATCATCTCGTCAAACAGCGTCCTGCGGTTGATCTGAGCTGTAAATTGCCAGCTTCCACCGCCAGCCTGTCGTCCTGCTGTTTCTTCCCGGACGATCTTTCTGAGCAGAGCTTCCGGTGTCTCGATGTTGTTACCCTGCTTCTGGTCGCCTAAGACCGCAAGGAACTCGCTTCTTGGTGGAATGACTGCGCCTTTAGCCAAATACGGAACTGTCGGAACTCTTGGGAAAGTAGCTTTAAACCCGATAGTCTTTGAGCCGAATGGAGTCGGTACTTTCCATGGGCCGAAAGAGAATGCTGATTCAATCGCACTAACAACTCCGTTTACTTTGCTGATAGCGCCATTTACAACACTTATGATATTGTTCAGAACAGACCTGATAGCATCTCTCATTCCGTTAAATACATCGACTACAGTGTTTTTGGCGGATGTGAATTTATCAACAATAGCGTTCTTGATTCTTTCAGCAAAGCCACTAACAGTAGACCATATAGCATTCCATTTCTGATGCGCGCTGGCTTTTATGTTCCCCCAAATGGTCGTCATTTTGGTAGCTAGACCTCTGAGTTTATTCCCAATATCCTCAACAAAACGCCTTGTTTTATTAGAAATCCAATCCCATACCTTTCCAGCCATTTCTTTGATTTTGTCCCAGTTTTTGTACAGTAATACACCAATCGCAATACATGCGCCGACTGCAAGAACAAAGACTCCACCTGGTCCGATAGCTGTTGCAATGGCTTTGATACCGCCCATGATGCCGCCTGTACCAGTCATTAACGAGATAAGCCCCTTTGCGGCCATAGCGATTCCAGACACGTTTTTAATGATTATCGACGCCAATCCTGCAATCTTCGCCGCTGCGAACGCCCCGATCAGGGCCGCACCGAACGCTTCAACGATCGACTGATGATCGGCGAGAAACGTAGTTACTTTTGACACCAGATTAATCACTGTCGGAAGCCCTACCTCAATGACCCATTTTAGCATCGGGAGGACAATGTTGTTGTAAATCCATTCAAGTACATTTCCAATGGATTCCAGAATTGGTACAAATGCACTTGTCAAATTACTGATAGATTCCAACAATGGATAGAAATCCAAGTTCGCCGCCCATGTCGCCGTATCTGCGGCAATCCTCTCAATGAACTGCATAACTACCACAAGAGCATTTGCAATATTCTGGATAATCTGCGTTCCGACATTATTCTTGTTCCATGCGTCAGCAAAACCGGAAGCAATATTTCCAATAGTTTTAAGCACATTCTGAGCAATCCTCAGCATGGTTGTAAGCATTGTCGTACCTGTGCCATTTGTCCAGACTTCTACAAGGCTCCTGCCTACACTCTTAGCGAGCTTTGCGATTCCCGACAAGGCTATCTGCGCCGCACTAATGGTGTTCTTGCCCTCTTTTTTCCAAGCGTCCTGAAATGGTTTCCAGAGCTTTTTTAAGAGCTTCGCAAGCTTTTCAGCTGATTTGCTGATTTTATCCAGAGCGGTTTCACCCTCTGCTACTTTTCCATAATCAACGCTCCCGACAGCTCCGGCTAGACCACCAGGGCTTCCTCCTGATCCTGTTCCTGAGGACGGGACTTTACTTGCTGTTGACGATGTATTCTGAGTTGAATACCGATTAATCTCATCAAGTGGACTCAGATATCCGTTCGCAGCTTTGGCTGCGTCTTTTGTTGCATCGGCTACATCTTCTGTAGAATCCGCAAGCTTGCTGGCGTTGTCTGCCGCCTGTCCATAAGCGTCTGCCGTATCCTGCACGCCGCTTGCATCGCCTGTGAGACCTGCTCCACTTCCACTTGTCTGACCAGAGGATTTCTTACCGGTGATTAATTCCGTAAAGGATTTAAAAGCATTGGCTAACGTTGCCAGCTTACCGAGCAGAACATTAATTACTTTCAGAATAGGTGTAAAAATATTAATCAGTCCCTGTCCGACTGTTGCCTTGAGAGACTGTAACTGTAATTGCATAACTCTGACCTGGTTTGCCCAGCTGTCAGAAGTACGGATGAAGTCTCCAGATGCGGCAGATAGCTGCTTCTGCACAAAAGCCAGACGGAGAGCCACTTTTTCCTGTTCTGTCATTTCAGATGTGGTTTTTCCGTAGCCATTGGCAAGTGCATATTGATCAAGTGCCGACTGGCTCATTACCACGCCAAGATCTTTCAATGTTTCCGTTTCACCTGTAAACACCGATTTCAGCTTGATGTAAGCCAGGTCTTGCGAAATGTTATAAAATGATGCCACATCACCAGTCAGCTGTGTCAGAGCTGTTGACATGTCGTAAGCCTGTGCTTCAGAGAAACCGAACGACTTAGACATTGCTCCGAACGTACCGACATACCGTTTTGCCATGGTTTCTGACAGCCCGGCAGAGGTCATGGCATTCTTTGCAAATTCATTGACCTTGTCGGACATGGTGGTAAATGTAACATCGACCACATTCTGAACTTCTGTGAGGTCGGAACCAAGCTCCACACATTCTTTCCCAAACTGCGCTAATTTGCCGACAGCAAACGCCCCGCCAATCAGCAGACCGATTTTCTTTACAGCACCCCCAAGGCCGTTAAATGACTGTTTTATAGCTGATACGCCATTTCGGACACCGGTTGTATCCATTCTGGTATCAATAATGACTGAGCCATCAGCAGCCATACGTCCACCTCCTAACTATTTGAGGTTCAACATCTCATTCAACTTATCTTTATAAGCTTGCTCTTCTTCGCTGAGACGTGTTTTTATGTCAATTGTGTTTTTATTTTCTTGATAGAATTTCTTTTCCCATTTATCCAGGCGTTCGCCTTTTGCCTTTTTTGACCGGATCCCGACAACTGTATTAAATAGGCATTCCCCAGATTCCATAAAGTAGCCAAAAAACGTCCACCAGTGCATATACGGTACGGCTCTGATTTCTTTACCAGCAACCTTGTTTACCGCCGGCACGATCATATCTCCATCCTGTTCCCAGTCCATCAAACGAGGTTTTGGGTGATTTGGATTATCGTCCAATTGTCCGCAGTCGATGAACTCCGATGCTTTCTGGCAAGCTTCGTCCCAGCACTCAGACGGTATGCTTTGCCAGTCCTCAAACAGAATCTGCAACATAACAACTGCTTTCGCCTGCTCGTCCAGTTCTGGGTCATTCATGGCTATGAGAATATCAATAATCGCTCGAAAATCGGTTCTAATAGAAAAATCCACCCCACTGATGTTTAGTGAGGTGGGAAGCTCATAGGCGGTCATTTTGTATACTTCTCCGTATACTTATTAACTGCTGCCTGCATTTTCTTTTTTCTCTTTTCGATTTCCGGTGAAATTGCTTCTGCGATTTTATCCAGAACAATGTAAGCGAATACCTGACCATTTCCGAAAACAGTAGTTGCCGTGATCGGTTCCTTGAACAGGTCCTTTGATGCTTCGTATCCGAGCAGGTAGTTGATCTTGTCTTCAATCTGTTTATTGAGTTCCGCCATCTCTTTACCAGAAGTGACTTTCTGAATAGAATCTTTGAGCTGCTCAAAATATTCTGTCAGTTCCTCTGCACGTGCTGCTACATTAATGTCCGTCGGATTAAGTTTGAAAGAAGAAAAAACTTCATCTTCATTGTTGGTGAATGTAAAAATGAGAATTCCATCATCAATTTTTGTATTAATTACTTTTGCCATTTAGCATGTCCTCCTTGTATATGTGCTTATTCGCTGTCGGCTGTGAACGTACCGGAACTAATATCAAACTTTCCTTTTACACGTTCGCCAACATAGTTGACGGTAAACGGAATCTGATAGCCGGATGTGTCACCACCGTAGGAGGTCGGCACAACGTAGCAGTCCTGCTGATATGCTTCATACTTGCCTGCTGTAGCTTCTGTCCAAAGGTGAACCTCAACTGCTTTTGTCTTGAGGTTATCGTCTTTGAGACGTCCATCTACGATCTTCTGTAATGCCGTGAACAGATCAGAAGTAGTGTCTGCATAGAACGGATCAGCGTCAGAAGAAACTTCGTAGCCGTTATGTTTGAATGTGGATTCTCCAAGAATGTTTTTAGATGTTTCGGTATCTGGATTGAGTTCTACGTTATACTCTTCCAGATCTTTTCCAAGACGTTCATACTTCGGTGTCAGTCCTCCACAGAGAGAACCTGCATCGATATAATGAGCCATATATTTACGGTCAATCTTGCCTGTAACTGCCATAGAAATATCCTTTCTGCCTATAACTTTTAAAAGGCTGTGTAAGTTAGCGGCTATCTCTAATTGATAGCCGGTTGTTACTCGTTATATTACTTCATATGTGTTTTCATAGCGCACTGACAATGGCAATAACCAGTCCTGCACGCCACTCTCCTGTGGCTCTAAACCATATGAGTTATCGCGTGTGATACGTTTTATCACTCGCCCCTGAGAAAGCTCAGGAAACGCATTTAAACGTGTCTCAGAGCCATTTATGGTAACTGGTTCTCGGCATATCCATTTACCGAGATTGTCAAGGAACTTCTGAACAGATAGTTTCTGCCTTTCTTTGTCAGATGCTGTACGATATACCACGTAAAATGGGTACTGACAAATTTGGTGCATTATTCCGCAAACATCTTCTTTTTCTGAATAGACCAACGCTCCGTTATCTGCCGAGAACGCAATTCCCGATTCCTTGCCAAGTTCTTCAAATTTGATTGTTTCATTTTCGTATAGTCCTGGATACTGATTCAGAAGTGCTTTCATGGCATCTGTCAGGATTTCATATCCAGTTGCATCTTTTCCAATAGGCTTATCTGCCATGTCTGCCGCCTCCTGCCTGTGCTTTTACTTTGCGAATCCATGTGCTACCATATTGTCGTTTAGCGGCGTCGAACCACTTTGCCTGTGCCTGCGGGTGTGCCTGCTTGGTGTATTCAAGATTTTCCTTTGCAGCTGTCCGACCAGAGAACTGACTGACAAGGACTTTCTTTGCTCCACGTCTTGCATAGGGGCTTCCGGTCAACTCGTCAACCATTCCTTTTCCTTCATACAGAAAACGCCCATAAGGAGCCGCCGCTGCACACACAAGTCCAGTTCCTTGCAAGGATGTACTTTCAATTCTTGTTCGGTTGATAAAGTCCCCTGTAATCATCGGCATAAATGGAACCATACTGTCCATGACCATTCCGTCAAGGAGATATTGAGCTTCTTGGTACTGCCTGGAGAATCTGTCCATATTTAGCTTTATTTTCATATCTCCATCAACTACGGAGAACCCTTTAAAATGATGAATTTTACTCATATTACTTACCCAAAATCTCAAAATGCGGAATCAGTGTATACGGACCGCCTACACTGGTAATCTTAAACACGTTATCCTTATTCTCATTCATGTACTGGTAGAATCCATTTCGATAATCACTGTCAGATACCGTTCCACCATTCCACTCACCCTCCCAAAAAAATGACTCGTCCGAGAATGTGATAGTGTCTTCCAGAGCGTTGTTAATCTGCCTTTTCCACTCTTTAGGCGGCACCCATGGAAGAATCTTGCCGTCTCTATCGGTAATGGTTATGTCACCATTCTGGGCAGTGTATCGAACGTGTAACTGTGCGTTGTCAGTTGCGTCTGGCCCGTACTTTTTAAGGATTGCCCCTTTGTCCGTAATGAGGTCAACGCCGGATAAAACATGAGGATACCAGTACGCATCTCCTGTCGTGGCTGATTCGTAATAATTAAAAATCGTCACCGTTTTTTCGTACATGATACCCTCCTATCATTCACATATTGCTTTTGCAAATCTGTCGTGGAATGCCTTGATTCTAACAATATTACCTTTGCATTCTTCCGGCACTTTCCCGTAAAAGACAATGCTTTCTGGGTGTAATCGTTCAATCATAGCATTATAGCCGGAAAGAAATAGTTCTTTCTTTTTCTTTCTATTCATGCAGCCAACTGAAGATACCGCCACTGTTCCACCCTCTGGTTCTCCATCAAAACACCAATCGTAAGAATCAAGTGTACTCCATGATATTGTTGGAATAACACGGCAACCATATTCTTGCAAATATGCACCTATCCAGTGCTTGCGGTAATGGTTGTATATCTGGATAGCTTTAGGGAAGTCGGTGTAGGTGCTGAAATCTGGTGTTAGAATGTACCGGAATTTGCTCAGCTTATCCACGTACCTGTCTGGATTTCTCCATAGTGCATCAAACTGATAATCGTCCAAAAAGAAATGAACAGCTTTCTCTTCTGGATTATTGCATTTTCCTCTGGCATAATTAAAACCGACAAATTCGCAATTGCCCTCGAATGTCTCAGGTTGTATCTGCGGTATACCATATTCACCAATGCCAGGAAAGATACGGCGGTTTAGATTTTCGTAAGCTATGCTTGTCTCTTTATTTGCCATAGGCTATTTTCTTCGACGTCTGCGGCGGTTTACGCGGTTGACTTTTGCATCTGCTCTCGAACCACTGGACAGCGTCCTGTTCGATGCTGTTTCTCTGTCTAAGAATGTATTTGTCGCCTTACGATCAGCCTTATACGCTTTTTGATCTTTTCTCATCTCAGACGCGGAGATATTTTTCACAGTAGCACCGTTGGATACTGCTCTTTTTTTGAATTCACTCGCAGACATATTCAGCGGAGTAGGCTGTGGCGCACCACCTATTCCAATCTGATAGTAGTGCCGCCCGTTCTTGTTTGAGAAATAATACCTCGTTGTTTCACCATTTTTGATTACATCAAGTCCGCTGGTTCCGCTGGAACTTAGTCCACTACTTCCACCACGTCCACCCATAAAATCACTCTTTCTGCACTGTCTGCTTAATAACCTGATTCACACCAGTAGCCGACAATCCGTTAAACATACCGACCGCAACCGCTGTGATATAATCCGTTGCCGGGAAGTCCGGGATAACTCCCATTCCGACTGCTCCGAGAATTCCACCAATAACCGCCATGATTACTGGAATCCATTCATCAGAGATTCTTTTTGATGCTTTGCAGCCCATTCCTACGATATAGCAAATCATAACGATTACTATACATGAGCCTAATGTTGAAATGTCCATTATTTATCACCCCTTAACGCCTGAATAGCATTCATAAAATCAGCTGTATTTTTAGCCATTTTCTCAACATTTTCAGGCTTTTTAAGTTCTTCAATAGTTTCACGGAATGCCTGCTTTACTTCGGGATTTTCTCTGAATATCTTTTTCATATTTTCCCTTGAACATTCAAGGCAAATGTCGGTACTCCAATGTGGCTTAAGTTCTTTTCCGCACTGTCTGCATTTCATACTCACACCCCCGCATAAAGAATCGGTATTCCATCATCCGTCCTTACTCCCATCAGAAGCGGCAAAGCTGTCTTTAAGAGCAAGTCGTTCGTTTTCTGCACATCTCCGGCGGCAGCATACACCGCACTCCATTCCTTTGCACTTGCCCCAATTTGCTGTGGCGTTGCGTAAGAGATGGATTCACTGCCGGAAGACACAGATGTTACAATGCCTGTCGTGCTACCACCGGACCCGATTGCGGTTGACGTACCGCTCACAGCGGCATTGGTAGCATTCTTCTCAGCAAGTTCAATCTGATACATTAATTCAGTCAATGAACAGACCGCCTTTTTGATACGTTTTTGCGAACGTTCGTTTGTTGGCAGTCCGTCCACCAACCTGTCAAACGTCATTGTGTCCACAAAATCACTGGCTCTTTCTGCCAGTCGTGGAAATTCGGTTTCTGGCACGACATTGCCGAATGATTCTGTATAGAATTTATAATCTGCATAAGCCATGCCAGTTACCTCCTACATTTATGATTTTGCTGTTACAGTCGCACTTCCGGCATTCAGTGCTTTGTATGTTCCGTCACACTCAACTACTGTGATCTTCTGTTCAGTTGCCGCCTTAATGTCAGCTTTTCCGTCCCAAGAAGTCCAGTTTCTGAGGTTCTGGCCATATCCGACAGTTACTGCATCTGCTGCAACTTTGTATTTATATACGTTGTTGGCATTTTCCTTAGTCGGATTTACGGTAATTTTTGTATCACCGCTTGCTGTTCCAGCCACGGAATTTACTGTCAGAGTGCCAAGCGTTGGTGTCTCATCAATGGTGATTACTGCGATTGCGTCAATGTACTCCGCAAAAAGAGTAAGTCCCATAACCGCAAACGCCTCAGACACTGCTGTGTGATAGTTGCCCTGAGTATGGAATCCGATCAGGTTTGTCTCACCGGAAACGGTATACACAAGACCTGCTCTTGCGAAGTCAGATTCGTTCGGGTCAACATAGTAAAGTACGATGTTCTCGACAGGAGTAGCGATAACCTGTCCACGTGGGATCTCACTGTCAGATAACAGGAAGATTGTGTTGAATCCCATGAAATCTTTCATGTACTGGAAACCGAACTGATTCTGAATAGTAATCTCAGCTGCTCCAAGGTATTCATATACGTCCAGAATATTGACAAATCCAACAACGCCAGTCACATTCCTGTGCATCTGTTTGAATTTGTTTTCTACTCGACCCTTGGCCATCGCCAGAGCCATCTGGAATGTTGTTTCTGTGGAAGTAAGTGTACCGGTTTTCAGATAATCGTAAAATCTGCCGGTAACGTCAGTCTGAAGCTGGAAAAGGAATTCATCATCGGTCATCTGAACGGCGTTCTCATAACCGTGATCCTTGATTGCTTCGATAGATACAGCCTTTGCGTACTTCTCAATGGTCATTTCCGCATAGTTCTTTTCTTTTACAGTAAACTTGCTGTAAGGGATTTCCTCGCCCTCACCGACAAGTCCGCTCTGCAAAGTACCCTCTGCGTACTTGGACTTGAGTACAGCACCCGGCTGTTTTTTGATAGGTCTCATGATACCCAGAATATCACGTAAGTGCTGCCAGTTTCTTTCAAATCTGGTAACGAAGTCAATCTCGCGTGCTGTGACCTGAATATCATTCGTCATGATAAGATTAGCTTTTGCTGCCATATAAAAAATCCTTTCTACCCATAATTGTTAAGGTATTGGGTTAGCGGCTATACTCTGGTGTATAGTCGGTGTAAAAAATCACTGGAATAACTGGATGTTCTGAGCGATCGCCGCCTGTCTCTCAGACGGGTCTTTGATTGCTTCGATATCTTTCTTCGTCATGCTTCCCGGTGTCTGCTGATGTCCAACGTGAGTGGTAAATCTTGCCTGTTGCTGCTGAGCCTGCTGCTGAGATTCATCTACAAAAGCGGATGCGTCAGACTGCTTCATCTGTTCGATCAGATCGTTCAACCCAAGGATTTTGCCGTCTTTCAGCTTAAGACCTGCTTCTTTGATGTCTGCCATGACTGATTTCTTTGCCGCTTCGCTTGAAAATTTAACATCATCGAGTGCTGCTTTGAGTGCGTCTGAGAAATCACGGTCATAGATCTTTGCATTAAATTCTTTTTCTGCATCTGCCGCTTTCTGTTTCCAGGTCTCTAACTCACTTTTAACATTTGCCGGGTCAATACCGTCAAAGCCTTTTAAGGTTTCTTCTGCTGTCTCAGCACGTTCTTTCCAGCTGTCTCTCTCTCCTTCGACTTTTGACAGAGTTTTCGCTACTTCTTTAGCATTCTTATAATGCTCAGAGAGTGCTTTCTTCACATCTGCCTGCTTGTCTTCCGGGATTTCAATTCCAAATGATTTTAATGTGTCAATAAGTTTCTGCATAACATCCTCCTGGTCGTGTTTATTGACCTGCCGCCGCAGGTAAGTGGATTAAGCCAGTTAGACCACTGGCAGGGTAATCGGAATGGCAGGAATCGAACCTGCGGCACGTAGTTTATACATTGCTCTGCCACTGAGCTACATTCCATTAACCCGGATTCCCGGGTTAGCAAGGTGTTTAACGTGTCATGCCTGCCACGAGTTGTTTCGGGCATCCATCCGCCCATTTACCTTTTACAAGGAGGTGCACACTGTCTACATGATCGCATAGACAGCGATGGTACGCGTCGGAAATTGCATCCGCTTTTCAACCTCATGCTTCTTATGTGACAATCCGGTCACTGCATTTTCTATTAAGGACACGCACCCGTGAAAGGAGGAATCAATGAAAAAAAATGTCTATGTCAAGTGGCGGCAACCACTTACGAATCTTCCCTATGAATATATTTTACCACAAAGTATCCCAAAAGTTGTGGTACATGTTTTAACTAATTAGAGCATATCCCGGAGCTTTTCCACGTATCTTTTAACAAGATCACGTTCTTCCCTGCACTCTGCATCCTTGGACATATCGCTCATTTCTGTAGTAAGCTCGTCAAGGTGTTCTTCCAATGCGGCAAGCATCTTCCTCTTGCAGTCCTCAGATTTGCCGGAACGATAGCTCTGTTTCTGCGTCATATAGTCGTCATAAGCATCTCGTCCGTCAGAACGGCTGTAATGCCCTCTGACGTAATGTTCGCCCCGTCTGGCATAAGAGCTACCTCTGTCGTAATCCGGCATCATTCTGCCATCATTTGAGCTGTATCTCCCCATGCTGTCGCGTTTTCTTCCGCGTTCGCTGTAATCGTCATTGTATCCGCCGCCACGCATCTCATCAAGGACAGTGTTGTAGTACTCTACTTTCTTATCCCAGTACTGCGTATTCTTGATATCTTTGTACATGTCAATCAGCTTATATGTCATATCCAGATTTCCGGTGGTCAGTCC
>PPYE01643723.1_pt1 | contig 20364 bp, 18 predicted proteins | sample 1559881 | NCBI WGS metagenome assembly PPYE01 (sample SAMN08240022, study PRJNA423297) | Human gut metagenome, whole genome shotgun sequencing project.
CTCCAGGAGGCGTGGCCCTACCCGCTTGCCGTGGCGATAGGCGACGGCGTCACCGCTACCGTGCCGCTCCTGTGGGTGGTGATGATTTGCGCTGCCTTCGCTCGCACCAACGGCCTGTTTATTGTTCACTTTGGCTGGCCGCAGCTCCGCGTGGCCCGCGCCATGCGCTATTACCTGATGAGTATCGGACTTATCGTGCCGCTGATTATGGCGCTGATTATGTTCGATAATCTCAACGACCGTGAGTTCTCCGCATCGCTCGGTAGGCTGTGCTTTATCCTGATCTGCGGCGCGCTGGCGGTGGTCACTCTCAGCCTGAAGCGTGCCGGGATTCCGCTCTATCTCGACAAAGAAGGCAGCGGCGACAACCGGATCAACCTGCTGCTGTGGAACCTGATGACCGGCGCGCCGCTGGTCGCCATTTTCGCCGCCGCCGTCGGCTATCTCGCCACCGCGCAGGCTCTGTTGGCGCGTCTGGAGACATCGGTGGCTATCTGGTTCCTGCTGCTGGTGATTTACCACGTGATCCGCCGCTGGATGCTGATTCAGCGCCGCCGTCTGGCCTTTGATCGCGCGAAACACAAGCGTGCCGAAATGCTGGCGCACCGCGCCCGCGGTGAGGAAGAGACGCATGCCACCAGCCTGGAAGGGTCTGCCGAGCAGGAGGTGAGCGAAGTGAACCTCGATACCATCAGCGAGCAGTCGCTGCGCCTGGTACGCTCCATTCTGATGCTGATCGCGCTGGTGTCGGTGATTATCCTGTGGTCGGAAATCCACTCAGCGTTCGGCTTCCTTGAGAACATTTCGCTGTGGGACGTGACCTCAACGGTGCAGGGCGTGGAAAGCATTGAACCCATTACCCTCGGTGCCGTGCTCATCGCCATTTTAGTGCTGATTATCACCACTCAGCTGGTGCGTAACCTCCCCGCGCTGCTGGAGCTGGCGATTCTGCAGCACCTGTCGCTGACGCCGGGCACCGGCTACGCCATTACCACCATCACCAAATACATCCTGATGATGATTGGCGGGCTGATGGGCTTCTCGCTGCTGGGGATTGAGTGGTCGAAGCTGCAGTGGCTGGTCGCCGCGCTCGGTGTGGGTCTCGGCTTTGGCTTACAGGAGATTTTTGCCAACTTTATCTCTGGCCTGATCATCCTGTTTGAGAAGCCGATTCGTATTGGCGATACGGTCACCATTCGCGACCTCACCGGCAGCGTGACCAAAATCAACACCCGCGCCACCACCATCAGCGACTGGGACCGCAAGGAGATTATCGTGCCGAACAAGGCCTTTATCACCGAGCAGTTTATCAACTGGTCGCTGTCGGATTCGGTGACCCGCGTGGTGCTGAGCATTCCGGCCCCGTCGGATGCCAACAGCGAAGAGGTAGCGCAAATCCTGTTAACCGCCGCACACCGCTGCTCGCTGGTGATCGATACGCCCGCGCCGGAAGCGTTCCTTGTGGATTTACAGCAGGGAATTCAGATTTTCGAGCTGCGTATCTACGCCGCCGAGATGGGCCACCGTATGCCGCTGCGTCACGAACTGCATCAGCTGATTCTGGCGGGCTTCCGTGAGCACGGCATTGATATGCCGTTCCCGCCGTTCCAGATGCGTCTGGAAAGTTTGAACGGTAAGAAATCCGCCACCACGCTGACCTCAACGGGCCGCGCCAGCCGCAAGCCGGGCAGCCTGTGACAGAGGGGAGCGGTGCGCCCCCCTCTCCCTTGAAAAGGGAGAGGGCTGGGGTGAGGGTTTAGCTCTGTGCCGGAATGCCTCTCCCCAAAGGGGCAAGAGCACCGTTAGGTGCTTATTGTTTATTGAGCGCTCTTCCTGACTTTGCCTGTGCTGCCTCTCACCACCAGCGCCACCGGTAACATCTCATCCGCCGCCGTGGCCTCTTCCAGCAGTAGCCCTACCGCCCGGTAGCCCAACTGATGTTTATCTACCGCGATGGTCGTTAGCGCCGGACGACTCCAGGCGGCGGGTTCAATATCGTCAAAGCCGACAATCGCGATATCCTGCGGAACACGGAAGCCGCGCTGTTCGCAGATATTCATCGCGGCAATCGCCGTCACGTCGTTGTAGGCAAAAATAGCGTCCGGCGGCTCCGTCAGCGACAGCAGCTCATTCATCGCCGCGATCAGCGACTGGCTGGTATCCACCAGCGGCGAGGCGATCACTTCATACTCCGGCGGCATTATCATTTTCGACTCGTACAGCGCCTGACGGTAACCCTTCTCACGCTGGCGAATACTGTAGTGCGTGGCCGTGCTGGCGAGGAAAGCAATCCTCCTGCGACCCGTGTCTATCAGGTGACGTGTCGCCAGATAGCCGCCACGCTGATTATCGACGTTAACGCACGGCAAGCCCGGCGCCCACAGGTCAACCAGCACCATTGGCAGTTGGGTTTTCTGTACTGCCATAATCAGCGTACTTTCAAAGTAGCCTGCGCAGATTAGCGCGTCGGGATGATGCAGTGCGATCTGCTCCTCAACGTTGTCGCCCGGGCCGATCGACAGAAAACTCATCGCGATCCCTTTTTCGCGGCAGTGATCTTCCACCCCCAGCAGCAACAGCGAGTAAAACGGCAGCGCGCGGGCGATATCATGCTGACGATGGAGCAAAAACAGCACTCGTTTTACCTTATCGCCGCGTAGACGGGAAAAGTCATACCCCATCTCCTGTGCCACCGCCATCACCCGCTGGCGAGTCTCCTCTTTAAGCCCCGGCTGCCCTTTCAGCGCCCGGGACACCGCAGCAACGGAAAGCCCGCACGCCTCGGCAATACTTCTGATCCTGACCGGCTTCGTCATGATGCTCCCAAAAAGAAACAAATTTTTGTTCACTATAGTTTTATGCGCTTTTCACCGCAATGACCGATTTCCAGTCCCCACGTCAACGCGCTGCTACGTATGGATAATGCCGCTATCTGCATGAAACATATTGCTCATATCGCGGCTAAACATGATCGTATTCACGCTTCGCCAACCGCTCCCTTTCCCTGAGGATAGGTTAATTTTTAAAGTAACAATATCTTGTTTACTAAAAATGAGGTTTTATATGTTACTGGCAAAGGGTGTTAAACAAGAGAACTACCTGCTCTCCAGCATCTGGTTTCTCTTTTTCTTCATCTGCTGGGGCGCCTGTTTCCCCTGGCTTTCGCTGTGGCTCACGGAAAAAATCGGCATCGACTCCACGGAAGTCGGCATGGTGTATACCTGCATCGCCATCGTGGCCGTAGTCTTCCAGCCGGTTTTCGGCATACTGGCCGACAAGCTGAATTTCCGTAAGCATCTGATGTGGATGCTGGCCGGTCTGATGGTCGCCTTCGCGCCGTGGTGGATCTTCGTTTTCGCGCCGCTGCTGAAAATCAACATTATCGCCGGGGCACTGGCGGGCGGCGCGTTTATCGGCCTGGCGTTTGGCTGCGGCTGTGGAATTTGCGAAGCGTGGATCGATAAAGTCTCGCGCCTCGAAGGCTTCGAATTTGGCCGCGCCAGAATGTGGGGCGGCATCGGCGCGGCGGTCGGAACCTTTATCTCCGGCAAGCTGTTCGCCATCAATCCCGACTATATCTTTATCATGGCCAGTTGCGCTGGCCTGGTGCTGGCGGCGCTACTGTGCTTCTTCCGTCCGGGCCAACAGGGCGGCATGGACGCGCTGAATCCACAGCGGCTGAAGATCGACCGCGGCGACGTGTTCGCCCTGCTGAAAACCCGCCGCTTCTGGTTCCTGGTGCTCTATATGGTGGGCGTCGGCGCGGTGTATGAAACCTATGATCAGCAGTTTGCCGTTTACTACAGCAGCTTCTTCGAAACCCGTGAACGCGGCGCGGAAGTGTTTGGCTACCTCTACACGGTACAAATCTTCCTCGACGCGTTGACCATGTTCTTCGCCCCGGCGATTGTCAACCGCATCGGGCCGAAAAACGCCCTGCTCTACTGCGGCTTTATCATGGCGTTTCGCATCATCGGCAGCGCGATGGCCACTGGCCCGATCCTGATATCTACCATGAAGCTGCTGCACGGCTTTGAAAGTTCAATTCTGATTATCGCCACGCTGAAATACATCTCGGCCAACTTCGACTGGCGGCTCTCCGCCACCGTCTACCTGATTGGCTTCCAGTTCGCCAAACAGTTCAGCCAGATTTTTATGAGCACTGCCATCGGCAACATGTACGACGTGATGGGTTTTAAAGAGTCCTACACCATCCTTGGCGCCATCGCCCTGTGCTTCACCGCTATTTCCGTCTTTACGCTTTCAGGCAACCGGGTGCTGCAACCCGCGCCTGTGGCTTAACTCTGTCATTCAGGAGCCGCTATGTCAGCCTTATTTACCGTGATTGAAAACGGCATCACCATGGTCTTTGATTTACAAGACCGGGCGCGCCTGTTGCACTTTTCCGCCCTACCGTTCGATGCCAAAACCCTCGGCCACAACGCCGATGAACTGTCGCGTTTTAACCTGGTGGAGGTCAATATCTCCGGCCTTGATAAGCCGCTGGAGCGCCACGGCGCGGGCTTCACCGCCACCGCGCCGGGCTATACGCTTCGCTATCGCCAGCATCAAGATACCCGCAACGTCGATGGCCGCAAGCTGGTATTTACGCTATTCGACATGCATACCGCCGCCGAGGTAGAGGTACACTATCAGTTTTATACCCGCCTCTCACTGCTGCGCAGTTGGAGCGTCATCCGCAACCAGGGCAATGCGCCGTTTACCGTTGAGTACCTCTCCAGCTTTGTGATTAACGGCATTGAGAAAGAGAGCGCCAAAAACTGGGGCGACAACTTTAGCCTGCACATTCCCCACAACAGCTGGACCCGCGAGCTGCAGTGGCGGCAATATACCTTCGACGAACTGGGCTTTATGCCATGCATTCAGAAGGGACTACAGCGCTCATCCAAGCCATTGCACTACACCAACACCGGGGCATGGTCGAGCAAAGAATACCTGCCTATGGGCTACCTTGAAGATAAGCACACTGGCGCAGGTCTGTTCTGGCAGATTGAGCACAACGGCTCCTGGCACTGGGAAATTGGCGATCAGGCTAACCATCTGTACCTGCAAATCGGCGGGCCGAACGAGTTTTACCATCACTGGTTTAAGCACCTACGGCCAGGCGATGAGTTCAGCTCGGTGCCGGTGGCGGTAGGCGTGACACAATCGGGCTTTACCGACGCCATCGCAACCCTCACGCAGTACCGCCGCCGCACCCGTCGCATTAACGACGATAATCAGCGACTGGGCGTCATCTTTAACGATTATATGAACTGCCTGTTCGGCGACCCCACCACCGCGAAGCTGCTGCCGCTTATCGATGCCGCCGCCGAAGCGGGCGCGGAATACTTTTGCATCGACTGCGGCTGGTATGACAAAGGCGAATGGTGGAACGGCGTGGGTCAGTGGCTGCCGAGCGCCGAACGTTTCCCGGAAGGCATTCAGTACGTGATTGGCTACATCCGCGAGAAAGGATTGATCCCCGGCCTGTGGCTGGAGCTGGAAGTGATGGGCGTGAAGTCGCCAAAGCTGCCGGAAACCGACGACAGCTGGTTCTTTATGCGCCACGGCAAGAGGGTGTTTGACCGCAGCCGCTACCAGCTGGACTTCACCTGTCCGGCGGTACTGCGCCACGCCGACGAGGTTATTGACCGTCTGGTCACCGAATACGGCGTGGGCTACATCAAAATGGATTACAACATCGAACCGGGGATCGGTACCGAGCAATACGCCGACAGCGTCGGTGACGGCCTGCTTAAACACAACCGCGCGTATCTGGCGTGGCTGGACGCCGTCTTTGCCCGTTATCCGCAGCTGATTATTGAAAACTGCGGCAGCGGCGGCCTGCGCATGGACTACGCGCTACTGAGCCGCTGCTCGATTCAGTCCACCAGCGATCAGGAAGATTACCTTAAATACGCCACCATCGCCGCCAACGCTCCGACGGCGGTGACGCCGGAACAGGCGGCGATCTGGTCCTATCCGCTGCGCGACGATGACGAACAGGCGGTGATCTTCAACCAGGTCTCGGCCATGCTACTGCGTATTCATCAAAGCGGCCACCTGGCAGAACTGTCCGAACAGGGGTTCCATCAGGTGCAGGACGCAATTCGCTACTACAAAACCCTACGTCAACAGCTAAAAACAGCGCTGCCGTTCTGGCCGCTGGGGCTATCGAGCTTCACCGACGAGTGGGTGGCGCTGGGGATGCAGGCCGAGGATGGAAAAGTGTGGCTGGCAGTGTGGCGGCGCGAAGGTACGCAGGAAAGCTGCGCGCTGCCGCTGACCGGGTTACAGGGTAAAGTGGTTCAGGGTTATCCGTCTACCATGCAGCATACGACAACCTGGGACAATGACGTATTAACGGTCACGATGCCGCCACGTTCGGCGGCGATTTTTGAGATTATGCATTAACAGCCTGCCGGGTGGCGCTGCGCTTACCCGGCCTACCGTTGTATCATAGGCCCGATAAGCGTAGCGCCATCGGGCATTATTCCGTCGCCAGACTCGGCTGAACGTTGACGCGGCGATGATAGTTTTCATAAATCGCCATCGCCAGCAGCGAGAAGAAGATCGGCCCGCCAACCATCCACATTGCGCTACTCCAGTCCCCTGCTTCGATCACCGGCTGAATAATGGTGAAGATATTGGCGAAAGTCACCACCAGCACCACCACGCTGGTTGCCAGCAGCGTCGAGACTTTGGTTTTGAAAATCACGAATGGACGCTCAAGGCCCGCTTGCGCTTTAAAGAACGGGAAGGCCAGCGCGAGGAACAGGTACGGCAAGGTCATCGACACGTTCGCCATCAGCGTCAGTTTGTTGTAGAACGCTGATGCGGTATCGCCGCCAAACGACACCAGCAGGATAAACAGACTCACCAGCACGCACTGCATCCACATTGCCGTCGACGGCATGCCGTTTTCATTCAGTCGCGTCATGGAAGCCGGCCACAGCGCCTTCGGCGTGCCCTGAATAATCGCCTTCAGCGGTGAATAGCTGAGGGTAAAGAATGCGCCGGTATAGGCGAGGAACATCGACAGCCCGGTAATGCGTGCAAACCACACGCCGACGGTTGCCGCCGCTTCCGGCGACAGGTGCAGCGCGTTACCCAGCGTAGAACCGAGGCTGGTCATCAGCACGTAGGTAATATTGCCGAGGTTCACCGAACGGTCGCTGAGAATCTGCTGCCAGTTGGTGCTCACACCCCACAGGAAAATCGCCAGTGAATAACCGATAGAAATAACAATTGCAGCGAATACAATCCCTTTGGCGAAGTTCTTTTCCGGCTTATCGGTTTTATCCACCAGACCGCCCACCGCTTCAATACCGCCGTAGGCAAAGATGGCGAAGACCACAAACGATAATATCGCCAGGCCAGATTGGTAACCAGGGTTTGGTGAAGCGGTGAAATTAATCGGCTGGGCAAAGTGACCGCCGTTTAATAACAAAATCGCAATACTGACTAACAATAAAACTAAATTAAGACACATCACGGCGATACCGCCCACGGCGGTAATACGGGCGATTTTATTAATACCCTTCGCCGCCACGGTGGTGACCAGGACCATCCAGATAACGTAAGAAGAGAACCACATAAAGGTGCCAATAAACGCATAGCGTGGGCCTACGCTGTTATTCATCCAGGAATAGATCCCGCCCTCTTCTTTGCGGTAGGCCGACCCCATCTCAGCCATCATTAAGGCAAATGGAATAAAAAATAATAATGCTGAAAATATATACCAGGTGATGGCGCTATATCCCATCAGGTAAAACGCGGATGGGCTATTGGCAAAACCAAAAACGGACGTAAATATCATTAGGATGAGACCGATCAGGCTCATCTTTTTTATTGATGGGGTCATTTGACCTTCCCTTAACTCTGGATCGTTTTTTTACACGTCGACAGGGCTACGCACTGCAAACTTGTCAGAGACAAGGCAGTGGGAAATCGACGCGAGAATGTGCTGGCCGGATGATAGCAAATAACCAGAACTTTCTTGTGACCATAAGAGGGATTTAGGGATGATATGACTGCAAAATGGCGCATAAAGCGCCATTTTATTTTGGAAAATAGGAAGTTATCGAACTTATGCCCGATCCACGCTAAACGCCAGCACCTCGGACAACGTCTCGACGCCCAGCGCCAACATGATCAGACGGTCAACGCCCAGCGCCACGCCGGAACAGTCCGGCAGACCGGCTGCCAATGCATCCAGCAGGTTTTGATCGATAGGCTGCTGTGGCAGGCCGCGCGCGGCGCGTTTGCGGTTATCCTGCTCGAAACGCTGCTGCTGTTCGCGAGCGTCGGTCAGCTCGTGGAAACCATTCGCCAGCTCCATCCCTTTAAAGTACACCTCGAAGCGCTCAGCAACGCGATGATCTTCAGCGCTAATCTGCGCCAGCGATGCCTGGCTTGCCGGGAAGTGATAAACGAACGTCGGGCGATCTTTGCCAATATGCGGCTCAACGCCGAAGGCAAACAGCAGTTGCAGTAAGGTATCGCGGTCTTCTTCGTTATCCGCCACGTTGCTCAGGTCGAGCTTCGCCGCCACTTCGCGCAGCAAGGTTTTATCCGCCGACAGCGGGTCAATTTCCAGATGGCGCTGGAACGCCTGCTGATAAGAGAGACTTTCCGCCGGTTGACACTCCAGCACCTGCTGCAGCAGATCGTCCACTTCGTTGATCAGGCGATACATATCGAAGTGCGGACGATACCACTCCAGCATGGTGAATTCCGGGTTATGGTGACGCCCCATCTCTTCGTTACGAAAACTTCTGCACAGCTGAAATACCGGGCCACATCCCGCTGCCAACAGGCGCTTCATGTGGTATTCCGGGCTGGTCATCAGATAAAGGTTTATCCCCTGGGAATGACCCGGACCGACGAAACGCGTCTCAAACGGGACCAGATGTACGTCAGTCACCGTCGCCTGGCTCATGCAGGGCGTCTCCACCTCCAGTACGCCGCGATCGGCAAAGAAGCGACGGATTTCCGCCATCAACGCCGCGCGTTTTAACAGGTTAGGAATGGATGCGCTCGGCTGCCAGGTTGCCGTCTCGCTCATGGTTTTTTCTCCGATTTCAGACAAGGGCACGAAGTCTACCCGCAAGCGGCACATGACACAAATATTGCTCAGTAATTTCTCATCGTGTGGAACAGAAGATTTCCTTAGGTAATTCCAGAACGTAATTCATCAGCTACAGTGATAAATAAAGCGCACATAACGACAAAAAAATCGAACACATCAAATTTCCCCATCAACCCGGCGGGTATACTGCTTTACCCATAAAGGAGCAGTGGAAACGTTTTTGCGCAGGCCACGTGATATCCCCCCACGTAGCGTGTTGTGAAATAACAATAATCTGGAGGAATGTCGTGCAAACCTTTCAAGCCGATCTTGCCATTATAGGCGCAGGCGGAGCGGGACTACGCGCTGCTATCGCAGCCGCTCAGGCCAACCCGAAAGCCAAAATTGCTTTGATCTCAAAAGTTTATCCTATGCGCAGCCACACCGTGGCCGCAGAAGGCGGTTCCGCCGCCGTTGCACAGGACCATGATAGCTTCGAGTACCATTTTCACGACACCGTCGCCGGCGGCGACTGGCTTTGCGAACAGGATGTCGTGGATTACTTCGTCCACCACTGCCCAACCGAAATGACCCAGCTAGAACAGTGGGGCTGTCCGTGGAGCCGCCGTCCTGATGGCAGCGTTAATGTTCGCCGCTTCGGCGGAATGAAGATTGAACGCACCTGGTTTGCCGCCGACAAGACCGGCTTCCATATGCTGCACACCCTGTTCCAGACCTCCTTGCAGTTCCCGCAAATCCAGCGTTTTGATGAACACTTCGTCCTCGACATTCTGGTCGACGACGGTCAGGCCCGTGGCCTGGTGGCGATGAATATGATGGAAGGCACGCTGGTGCAGATTCGCGCCAATGCGGTGGTCATGGCGACCGGCGGCGCGGGCCGCGTGTATCGTTATAACACCAACGGCGGCATCGTCACTGGCGACGGTATGGGCATGGCGTTAAGCCACGGCGTCCCGCTGCGCGACATGGAATTCGTTCAGTATCACCCAACGGGTCTGCCGGGTTCCGGCATTCTGATGACCGAAGGCTGCCGTGGTGAAGGCGGTATTCTGGTCAACAAAAACGGCTACCGCTACCTGCAGGACTACGGCATGGGCCCGGAAACCCCGCTCGGCGAGCCGAAGAACAAATATATGGAACTGGGTCCGCGCGACAAAGTCTCCCAGGCCTTCTGGCACGAATGGCGCAAAGGCAACACCGTGCCGACGCCGCGCGGCGACGTGGTCTACCTCGATCTGCGCCACCTCGGCGAGAAAAAGCTGCTGGAGCGTCTGCCGTTTATCTGCGAGCTGGCGAAAGCCTACGTGGGCGTCGATCCGGTGAAAGATCCCATTCCTGTCCGTCCAACCGCGCACTACACCATGGGCGGCATCGAAACCGACCAGCAGTGTGAAACCCGCATTAAAGGGCTGTTTGCCGTCGGCGAATGTTCCTCCGTCGGCCTACATGGTGCTAACCGTCTCGGCTCCAACTCGCTGGCGGAACTGGTGGTCTTTGGCCGCATGGCCGGTGAGCAGGCGATGGCTCGCGCGGCCACAGCTGGTGAAGCCAACGGTAGCGCGCTGGACGCGCAGGTCAGCGACATTGAAAGCCGCCTGAAAGCGCTGGTGAACCAGGAAGGCAACGAAAACTGGTCGAAAATCCGTGATGAAATGGGCCTGTCGATGGAAGAAGGCTGCGGTATCTACCGTACGCCAGAGCTGATGCAGAAAACCATCGATAAGCTGGCCGAGCTACAGGAGCGTTTCAAACGCGTACGCATTACCGATACCTCCAGCGTGTTCAACACCGACCTGCTCTACACCATTGAACTGGGTCACGGTCTGAACGTCGCCGAATGTATGGCGCACTCGGCTATGGCGCGTAAAGAGTCCCGTGGCGCGCACCAGCGTCTGGACGAAGGCTGCACCGAACGTGATGACGTCAATTTCCTCAAGCATACCCTCGCCTTCCGCGACGCTGATGGCACCACCCGCCTCGACTACAGCGATGTGAAGATAACGACCTTGCCACCGGCAAAACGCGTGTACGGCGCGGAAGCCGAAGCGGCCGAGAAGAAGGAGACGGCGAATGGCTGAGATGCAAAAGTTAAAAGTTGAAATCGTGCGCTACAACCCGGAAGTGGACAGCGCGCCGCACAGCGCCTTCTATGAAGTGCCTTACGATGAGCAAACCTCGCTGCTTGACGCGCTGGGCTACATCAAAGATAACCTCGCGCCGGACCTGAGCTATCGCTGGTCATGCCGTATGGCGATCTGCGGCTCCTGCGGCATGATGGTCAACAAGGTGCCGAAACTCGCCTGTAAGACTTTCCTGCGTGAATATCCGAAAGGCATAAAGGTGGAAGCGCTGGCTAACTTCCCGATCGAGCGCGATCTGGTGGTCGATATGACCCACTTTATCGAGAGTCTGGAGGCCATCAAGCCGTATATTATTGGCAACCCGCGCACGCCGGAACAGGGGCCGAACACCCAGACCCCGGCGCAGATGGCGAAGTACCATCAGTTCTCCGGCTGCATCAACTGTGGTCTGTGCTATGCCGCTTGCCCGCAGTTTGGCCTGAACCCTGAGTTCATCGGCCCGGCAGCGATTACCCTGGCGCATCGCTACAACGAAGACAGCCGCGACCACGGTAAGAAAGAACGCATGGCGCAGTTGAACAGCCAGAATGGCGTATGGACCTGTACCTTTGTTGGCTACTGCTCTGAAGTGTGTCCGAAACACGTCGATCCGGCCGCCGCTATTCAGCAGGGGAAAGTGGAAAGCTCGAAAGACTTTCTTATTGCTACCCTGAAACCACGCTAAGGAGTGCATGATGACGACTAAACGCAAACCCTATGTACGGCCAATGCCGTCCACCTGGTGGAAAAAGCTGCCGTTTTATCGCTTCTATATGCTGCGTGAAGGCACGGCGGTGCCAACGGTGTGGTTCAGCATCGTACTGATCTACGGCCTGTTTGCACTGAAGCACGGCGCGGAAAGCTGGGCGGGCTACGTGGGCTTTCTGCAAAACCCAATCGTAGTGGTGCTAAACCTGATTACCCTGGCCGCCGCGCTGCTGCACACCAAAACCTGGTTTGAACTGGCGCCAAAAGCCGCCAATATCATCGTGAAAAGCGAGAAAATGGGGCCGGAGCCGATTATCAAAGGGCTTTGGGTGGTGACCGCCGTGGTCAGCGTGGTGATTCTGTTTATCGCCCTGTTCTGGTAAGGAGACTGGCATGATTAACCCTAATCCAAAACGTTCCGATGAGCCGGTTTTCTGGGGCCTGTTCGGCGCGGGCGGCATGTGGAGCGCAATCATCGCGCCGGTCATGGTGCTGCTGGTTGGCATCCTGCTGCCACTAATGGCTTCCGGCGATGCGTTCAGCTACGAGCGCGTACTGGGCTTCGCTCAGAGTCTGATTGGCCGCGCGTTTATCTTCCTGATGATCGTCCTGCCGCTGTGGTGCGGTTTACACCGTATTCACCATGCGATGCATGACCTGAAAATCCATGTGCCTAACGGCAAATGGGTATTCTACGGTCTGGCAGCCATTCTGACGGTGGTGACACTGGTCGGCGTGCTGTTTATCTAAAATCCTGGCGCTGCGCCAGGTCTGTAGGCCTGATAAGCGCAGCGCCATCAGGCAGCCTGGCGCAGATTGCCGGATGGCGGCTACGCCTTATCCGGCCTACGATGGCCGCCAGAACCTTAATGTGCGCTGATCTTTAAGCCAATAATCCCCACCACAATCAGCGCCAGGCTGGCGATACGCATCGGGCTGGCGGACTCACCCAGCAGCAGAATACCGGTAATCGCCGCGCCTACCGCGCCAATTCCCGTCCAGACCGCATAGGCGGTGCCCACCGGCAGGCTTTTCATCGCCCACGACAGCAGCGCCATACTGGCGACCATCGCCACGATGGTAATCGCGCTCGGCACCAGCCGGCTAAACCCATGGGTATATTTCAGGCCAACGGCCCAGACCACTTCAAGAAGACCAGCAATAAAGAGAATTAACCAGGACATAGTTGGCTCCATAACGATGGGGCCGTCCCCGGATGAGAGATACGCTTACGGGTCGTCCCGCAAGGTGTTAGAAAAAACACAGGCAGTATAGGACACGAAAAACAACGGTACAACACGCTGTTGTACCGTCACTATGGATTTATTGCTGCGCCTTGGTTGCTGCCCCAGAAATCGCGCTACCACCTTCTGAAATATCCTGGCCAATGCCTCGGGTCGTATTACAGGCGGTCAGAGCAGAGGAGAGAACCAGAACCGTAAAAAATGCTGCAATCGCTTTTTTCACCATAATGTCATCCTTAAAAGCCAGTTTTCGTTATCTTGCTTCATAAGCATAGACAACTTCACTCAGGATGTTGGATTTGAGCGATTTTTTTCAGACTAAGACGAAGCGGCAAAACGAAAGGGGGATGGCTGGCGCAGCAGGGCTGCTGCGCCGAACGGATCAAAGCATGAATTATTTCACGCGAGATACGTATTCGCCGGAGCGGGTATCAACTTTGATCACTTCGCCAATCTGGACGAACAGCGGAACTTTAACCACTGCGCCAGTGGACAGGGTCGCCGGCTTGCCGCCAGTACCTGCGGTGTCACCTTTCAGACCTGGATCGGTTTCCACGATTTCCAGTTCAACAAAGTTCGGTGGAGTGACGGCGATCGGCTGGCCGTTCCACAGGGTCACGATGCACTCGGCCTGATCCAGCAGCCACTTCGCGTTATCACCGATCGCTTTCGCATCAGCAGACAGCTGTTCGAAGGTTTCGTTGTTCATGAAGTGCCAGAACTCACCGTCGTTGTACAGGTAAGTCAGGTTCATATCTACAACGTCAGCGCCTTCAGCGGAATCGGTAGACTTGAAGGTTTTCTCAACGCGGGTACCGGTCAGCAGACGACGCAGCTTAACGCGTGCGAACGCCTGACCTTTACCTGGTTTAACGAATTCACTGGCTTCAACCGCGTACGGTTCGCCGTCCATCATGATTTTAAGACCAGCACGAAAATCGTTGCTATAGTAAGTCGCCATAAGGCCCTCTGAAATTGTTAAATGGTAGCTAAGCCACAAAATGGCGCATATTGTAACCCTAAATACCCCATCCAGAGAAGATTGGTTGATACAACTTGCCGATGTTCTCACCGATCCGGATGAACTATTCCGTCTTTTGAATATAGACGCCGATGAAAATTTGCTCGCAGGCCGTGAGGCTAAGCGTCTTTTTGCCCTGCGCGTGCCGCGTGCGTTCGTCGCGCGCATGGAGAAAGGAAACCCTGACGATCCTCTTTTACGTCAGGTACTTACGGCACAAGAGGAATTTGTGGCCGCGCCGGGATTCTCCACCGATCCGCTGGAAGAACAGCACAGCGTCGTACCCGGTTTACTGCACAAGTACCATAACCGCGCCCTGCTGTTGGTCAAAGGCGGCTGCGCGGTAAATTGTCGCTATTGTTTCCGTCGTCACTTCCCGTATGCCGAAAATCAGGGTAATAAACGCAACTGGCAGGCGGCGTTGGACTACGTGAGCGCGCATCCTGAGCTCGACGAAATCATCTTCTCCGGCGGCGACCCGCTGATGGCGAAAGATCGCGAGCTCGACTGGCTACTCACCCAACTGGAAGCCATTCCGCACATTAAGCGCCTGCGTATCCATAGCCGCTTGCCGATCGTTATTCCGGCGCGCATCACCGATACGCTGGTCGCACGTTTCGAACGTTCACCGTTACAGATTTTGCTGGTGAACCATATCAACCACGCCAACGAGATCGACGCTGAGTTCCGTACAGCCATGTCGCGCCTACGCCGTATCGGCGTGACGTTGCTCAATCAGAGCGTACTACTGCGCGGCGTGAACGATAATGCTCAAACGCTGGCAAACCTCAGTAACGCTCTGTTCGATGCCGGTGTAATGCCCTATTACCTGCACGTGTTGGATAAAGTCCAGGGTGCGGCGCATTTCCTCGTCAGCGACGACGAAGCGCGAGAGATTATGCGGGAACTGTTGACGCTGGTCTCAGGCTATATGGTGCCAAAGCTGGCGCGGGAAATTGGCGGCGAGCCAAGTAAAACGCCGCTGGATCTCCAGCTACGTCAGCGATAAACGAGATAAAGAGGCAGACTTCGGTCTGCCTTTTTTTTGGACATCACTAAGGCCTGTGTTATTTTAACGATTCAGACCGCATTAAAAATAAACCAAATCAATAAGTTAAATAACTACATTTAACTAAAAAATGGTTAAGGAGAACCGTTTGTCTATTTCCATCAAAGGTATTAACGCAGGCGTCATTCGTCAGGAAAATAATTTCATTGCACTGGCCCTGAAAGTGAAAGAGCCGCGTAACAAAGAGTCTCTTTTCTTCCTGCCCGCTATCGTCCTGAAAGACCTGTTTATCGCCCTCGAATACCGCCTCGCACAGATCCCTCTGCTCAACGCTGACGAGCGCAGCCGCTACGAAAAGGCGCGCGATAAAGCCGTCCAGAAAATGCACCAGAATATCCCGGCGCTTCAGCGTGAGGTGCTGGAGCATGCCGACGTGAATCTGCGCGTCGACGCCCTCTCACTCACGCATGATGACCATGAAACCCAGGTGTTCACCCTGACGTTGCATTCAGGCAAAAAGGTCGAGCTGGTCGTTGATCTGCTGCAAATCGAACTGATGGTGACCGTGATGGTCCATGCCATCAATAACGCGGGAATGAACGAGCTGTCGCTGCGTATCTCTTCGATGTTAGATTTCCTGCCGCTATACGACGTGGACTGCAAGGCAGGCGGTAACCTGGAATATGACTCTTACGACCATCCGGCCTGGAAACGCAATCTGTTCGTTCACCATCTGGCGGTTGTCTATCGTTATACCGATACCGAAGGGAAAACGCAGTTTAGCGGGACGGTGATTAAAACGCGCAGCAGGCCGGGCACTAAAGACGTCGAAGCCGTCACCCGTCGACTGTTGGATTACAGCCCAAGGCTGAAGAAAATAGCGGGCTTACCGTGCCAGGTTTTTGTCAGAGCGCTCTCTTCTGACAAACGTAAAACCTTCACGGCGGATGCCTGTATGCAGGCGCTGTATCAGCTACAGCAAAGCGCAGAAAAAAACGCAGAAAAAGCCTGATGCACTACGCCCCCGAAAGAGTGACGGGGGCGCTACGCGCGAATCAGTTCGGGCACTTATAGACCTGACCGTTCATTTCGCTGTCGGTCGGCACGAAGCTTGAGAGCATGCCTTGCGTCGGGCTGCTGACACCGTAAATCACGTTGCCGCCCATTTCGGCCGCATGGTTACGCAGCGCGTTTGCCGCACCGCGCATTGAGCCGCCTTCTGCGCCCTGCTGGCCGGAAAGCCAGTTACTCTGCGCACCGTTAGCAGTACCCAGAAGCTGGCATTCTGCGCCCGGCTTATCTTCGACAAAGCGCACGTTCTGACCGGCTGAGCTCAGCTCGGTGGTAGAGCTACAGCCCGCTAACAGCAATGCCGCGCCGACAATCCCTGCTAAAAATTTTACCTGCATGTTATTCCCCACAATCAATGAGCTGGACGCATGTCGTCCGCGTGTAAACCTTATACCTAAAAGATGACCAAAAGAAAAACCCCCGAGCATTTCTGCCCGGGGGTTTCTTGTTTCTATGGGGTATAGCGCACGATTACATCATGCCGCCCATACCGCCCATGCCGCCCATACCACCAGCAGCACCTAAATCAGGCGCGTCGCCTTTCGGCAGGTCGGTCACCATGCACTCGGTGGTGATCATCAGACCGGCAACGGAAGCCGCGTACTGCAGAGCAGAACGGGTGACTTTAGTTGGGTCGAGGATACCGAAGTCGATCATGTTGCCGTATTCTTCAGTCGCTGCGTTGTAACCGTAGTTACCTTCGCCCGCTTTCACGTTGTTCGCCACAACAGACGGCTCTTCACCGGCGTTAGACACGATCTGACGCAGCGGTGCTTCCATTGCGCGCAGCGCAACTTTGATACCGACGTTCTGATCTTCGTTCTGAGCAGTCAGGCCAGCCAGTTTAGCCGCGACGCGAACCAGCGCGACACCACCACCAGCAACCACGCCTTCTTCTACCGCAGCACGGGTCGCGTGCAGGGCATCGTCAACGCGTGCTTTTTTCTCTTTCATTTCAACTTCGGTGGCTGCACCGACTTTGATTACCGCAACGCCGCCAGCCAGTTTCGCTACGCGTTCCTGCAGTTTTTCACGGTCGTAGTCAGAAGTTGCTTCTTCGATCTGTTTGCGGATCTGAGCAACGCGGCCCTGGATCGCAGCTTCTTCACCCACGCCATCGATGATGGTAGTGGTGTCTTTGTTGATCACAACGCGTTTAGCCTGACCCAGGTCTTCCAGGGTTGCTTTTTCCAGCTCCATACCGATCTCTTCAGAGATAACGGTACCGCCGGTCAGGGTTGCGATATCCTGCAGCATAGCTTTACGACGGTCGCCGAAGCCCGGTGCTTTAACAGCAGCGACTTTCACGATACCGCGCATGGTGTTGACCACCAGAGTCGCCAGCGCTTCGCCTTCAACGTCTTCAGCGATGATAACCAGCGGTTTGCCTGCTTTCGCAACGGCTTCCAGAACCGGCAGCATTTCGCGGATGTTGGAGACTTTTTTGTCGGCCAGCAGGATGAACGGGCTTTCCAGTTCAACAGCACCGGTTTCCGGTTTGTTGATGAAGTACGGGGACAGGTAGCCGCGGTCGAACTGCATACCTTCTACTACGTCCAGTTCGTCTTCCAGGCCGGTACCGTCTTCAACGGTGATCACGCCTTCTTTACCGACTTTGTCCATCGCTTCAGCGATCAGTTTACCTACAGTTTCGTCGGAGTTAGCGGAGATAGTACCTACCTGAGCAATAGCTTTAGAGTCAGAGCACGGTACGGACAGCGCTTTCAGCTCTTCAACAGCGGAAGCGACAGCTTTGTCGATACCACGTTTCAGATCCATCGGGTTCATGCCCGCAGCAACAGCTTTCAGACCTTCGGTGATGATAGCCTGAGCCAGTACGGTTGCGGTGGTGGTACCGTCGCCTGCAGCGTCGTTCGCTTTAGAGGCCACTTCTTTCACCATCTGCGCACCCATGTTTTCGAACTTGTCTTCCAGCTCGATTTCACGTGCTACAGATACGCCATCTTTAGTGATGGTCGGTGCGCCGAAGGATTTGTCCAGCACTACGTTACGGCCTTTCGGGCCCAGGGTCACTTTTACTGCGTCTGCCAGTACGTTAACGCCGCGCAGCATTTTCACACGAGCGTCGTTACCAAATTTTACGTCTTTAGCTGCCATTTCTTCTATTCCTCAAATTCGTTCGCGCGTAGCTCTTACGCTTCAACAATTGCCAGGATGTCGCTTTCAGACATGATCAACACTTCTTCATTGTCGATCTTCTCAGATTTCACGCCGTAGCCATCGTTGAAAATCACGATGTCACCAACTTTAACGTCCAGCGGCTGCACGGTTCCGTTTTCCAGGATGCGGCCCTTACCGACAGCGATGATTTCGCCACGAGTTGATTTTGCTGCCGCAGAACCGGTCAGAACGATGCCGCCAGCAGATTTGGTTTCAACTTCTTTGCGTTTGACGATCACACGATCATGTAACGGACGAATACTCATTGATAGCTCTCCTTTGAGAAAGTCATTATCAGTTATGGGTGACGCCGGGCCGTACACGGTTTTCCGGCTAGTGCCAGAGAGATGGGGGTGGTTATTTTGGCCTTCAAGGGGTCACCCTAAAAAAAATTTCGTACCCGATACGAATCACGATAAATCGCTGAAATATCGGCTTAGAACAGCATAATGCCGCTGGGCCATAAGAAGAGGTGATGTGTTAAAATTTTGCCCTTTGCCAGGGTAGGGAAACAAGTCATGTCAGGTCTGAAACAGGAGCTGGGGTTCGCTCAGGGAGTGGGTTTGTTATCGACGTCGCTGCTGGGCACCGGCGTGTTTGCCGTTCCGGCGCTGGGCGCCATCGTCGCCGGGGAGACCAGCCTGTGGGCCTGGCCGGCGCTGATCGTGCTGGTTTTCCCGGTGGCGATCGTCTTCGCGCTGCTTGGCCGGCACTTCCCCAGCGCGGGCGGCGTCGCGCACTTTGTGGAGATGGCCTTTGGTCCGCGCCTGGCACGCGTTACCGGCTGGTTGTTCCTGTCGGTGATCCCCGTCGGCCTGCCCGCCGCGCTGCACATCGCCTCGGGCTTTACTCAAGCGCTATTCGACTGGCACGGCTGGCAGTTGCTGATGGCCGAAATGGCTACGCTCGGCCTGATCTGGTGGCTGGGCCTGCGCGGCGCCAGCTCCAGCGCTAACCTGCAAACGCTGGTTGCGATATTAATTGTCGCCCTGCTGGCCGCAATCTGGGTCTATGGCGATATCTCATTGAAAGCCATCCCTTTCCCGGCGCTTCCGGATGTCGAAATATCGCCGCTATTCGCCGCGCTGTCGGTCATGTTCTGGTGCTTTGTCGGCCTGGAGGCGTTTGCCCATATGGCATCGGAGTTCCGCCATCCGGAGCGTGACTTCCCGCGCGCGCTGATCGTCGGCCTGCTGCTAGCGGGTATTGTCTACTGGGCCTGTACAGTGCTGGTACTGCACTTCCATGCCTACGGGGCCGCCAACACCGCCGCAGCATCATTGCCAACCATCGTGGTACAGCTGTTCGGCGTGCAGGCGTTGTGGGTGGCAAGCGTGGTCGGGTTCCTCGCCTGCTTCGCCAGCCTCAACATCTATATCCAAAGCTTTGCCCGGCTGGTGTGGTCGCAGGCACAGCATAAGCCAGAGAGCTACCTGGCTCGCCTCTCCCCCGGGCTGGTGCCGCGCAACGCGCTGAGCGTGGTGATTGGCAGCTGCATGGTGAGCACACTTGCCAGCTACTGGCTTAACATCAATCTTGATGCGCTCATCATTTACGCCAACGGCATTTTTATTATGATTTATCTGCTGTGCATGTTGGCCGGCTGCAAGCTGCTGATGGGGCGTTACCGGGTATTGTCGGTGATTGGCGTGGCGCTGTGCCTGCTGCTGCTGGCGATGGTGGGATGGAAGAGCCTGTACGCGGTGATTATGCTGGCTGCACTGTGGGTGCTGCTGCCGAAAAGAAGCGCGTAGCCATATTGATTGCCGGATGGCGGCGTTGCCTTATCCGGCCTACGCGCCATTTGTCAGCCTGATAAGCACAGCGCCATCAGGCAATAAAAAAAGGTTCATCGCAGGTTAGCGTGAACCAATAGAAAACGGCAGTCAGAACGTTTAGGTTTGTATTCGCCAAAA
>PPYE01454032.1_pt1 | contig 20350 bp, 15 predicted proteins | sample 1559881 | NCBI WGS metagenome assembly PPYE01 (sample SAMN08240022, study PRJNA423297) | Human gut metagenome, whole genome shotgun sequencing project.
TATATCATCAATGGTAAAAGAAGTAAAATATTTTTTCCAGTTATTGATCCAGTCAAGATCTTCTGTTTCGGAAGATGTAATGACACCGCTTCCCACTTCCACCATGTCACGCAGTTTCTCGAGTCCGATCTTTACCTGCTTTAAAATCTCCGTCTGATCACTGCCGTCTTCTTCCACATAAAAGCTCACATGGCTGATGCCCTCATCCGGAGGAAGTTCCGGCAGAAAATCAATAAACATATCCGCCTGATCTTCTTTGGTAAGCGGAATATTGTCTTCAATCTCTATTCCCTCAATGCCCAAATCCATCAGCATGGAACTCATAAAATCCTCTGCTGCGGTCGTTGTCTCAATTGTATATTTTTTCCACTTCATGTTACCATCCTCTCAATTCTACACTAAGGCATACTATATGTATCATACCTTATTTCCAATAAAATTTCAAGAAAACATTGTACATCAAAAAAACCCATGTTATAATATAGGGGTTAAGTTGATAGTTATACAGTTATAGGAGAAAACAATAAATGGATAAACGCAATCTTGTAGAAGGACTTCAGAAAGCATTCAACACCGATGACCGGCAGCGAAATACTTCTGATACCAGTGATGTAGAATATAAAGAGAACACCAATACTCTCTATATCAAAAAACAGAGAACCTACAATATGGAAGAAAACATTCCGTCCGCCACTGCCATGTCAGAGGAGGAGATTTTTAAGCGTCTTCATGAGGAACGACATTAAACATGTTAAACATGCATAAAACAGCCATACGGTCTGTCCGCAGACCGTATGGCTGTTTTAATTTTTGTACACAGCACAAAGCTTATGATACTCACTGTTAATTTCCTGAACGGTATTCTTATCCCCATCCAGATTATCCGGATGATAAATTTTGATCAGGTCTTTATAACGTTTCTTAAGAGACTGTCTGCTCTCTACTCCGGAGAAAAACATTTCTCCCCGGATAACAGGCTGCTCTGCTGTCACGGAAAAATCGCTTACCCGCTGATAGAAAGCTTTCTGCTTCTTCACATGTTCTTTCTCTGTTGCAAGTTTTACAAGTTCTTCTTCGAGTATTTTAAATTTCATGTCAAAAAGCTTCTGCTGCTGTTCCAGACGGCGATCCTCATTCTCCACCCGCCGCGCAAATTCTTTTTTCTCCCGCTCCAGTGTGCGGCGCTGCTCCTCCAAAGCTTTACGTTCTTCTTCCAGCGTCATCCCCCACATGCCTCCGTATCCGTACACACATGCTGCCAATAATACTAACAGACTCATCATACAATACTTTGTACCAGATTACTATAGGCGATTTGTACTAATGTTCATCGAAAGATTCTTTGATTTTGTCCATAAAACCCTTCTTTTTTTCTTTTCCGGTCTGTGCTCCGCCCTCTTTATTCAGGGAATTTCCCGTCAATTCATCAAATTTACGCAATGCCTCTTTTGCCTCTTTGTTTAAGCCCGTCGGCGTGTTGACAATCAGTGTTACATAATGGTCTCCACGTACTGCCTTGTTTCGGATCGATGGTACTCCTTTGCCTTTCAGGCGGATTCTCGTTCCGCTCTGGGTACCCGGTGCAACGGTATAGATGATATCTCCGTCCACCGTCCTGATACGGATATCCCCGCCCAGTGCTGCAATACCAAAGGAAATCGAAGCATTGGAAAATATATTCATATCCTGACGTTCAAACGCATTGCTTCTGGAAACAAGAACTTCTACCAGAAGATCTCCTCTCGGACCTCCGTTTCGTCCCGGTTCTCCGTAACCTCTGACACGAACAGACTGTCCATTATCAATTCCGGCCGGAATCTCTACGGTCTTTCGTACTTTCTTTGAGATATATCCCGTTCCCCGGCAATCCGGACATTTTTCACGGATCACCTTACCGGTACCGCCGCAATCCGGACAGGTCTGCACATTCTGCATCATGCCAAACAAAGACTGCTGGGAATATACCACTTTCCCTTTTCCCCCGCACTTGCTGCAGGTTTCCGGTGAAGTTCCCGGTTTTGCCCTAGTTCCGTGACAGGTCTTACATTCTTCTTTATACGGGAACTCAAGTTCCTTAGAACATCCAAACACAGCTTCTTCAAACGTAATACGGACGGTAAGACGTACACTTGCGCCCTGCGCCGGTCCGTTATTGTTACTGTTTCGTCTTCCGCCACCGAAAAAGTCTCCGAAAATATCGCCAAAGATATCTCCCATATCCATGCCGGAAAAATCGAATCCGCCTGCACCGCCGGCGCCTCCATCAAACGCGGCATGACCAAACTGATCATACTGTCTGCGCTTTTCCGGATCGCTCAAAACGGCATATGCCTCCTGCGCTTCCTTAAATTTTTCCTCACACTCTTTATCTCCCGGATGCATATCCGGATGATACTTCTTGGCGGTTGTACGGAAAGCTTTTTTTATTTCTGCTTCCGTTGCGGTCTTTGGAATTCCAAGGACCTCGTAATAATCTCTTTTCTCTGCCATAATATTAATCCCTTATAGTACGCATAGGGTTTCCGGAAAACCGGAAACCCCACGCTTTGTCTATTTATTTTCTAAATTAAACCTCTTTGAAATCTGCATCGATGACATCATCATCTGCACCATTTGCTCCTGCTCCGGTGTTTGCTCCTGCTGCAGAACCCATATCAGGACCTGCTCCCGGATTCGGGCCTGCGCCTGTTGCACTCTGTGCTGCCTGTGCCTGCTCATACATCTTTGCAAATACCTTCTGTGCACTCTGTGTCAGTTTCTCCTGTGCTGCCTTTAATTCCGCAACATCTGCATCTGTCATCTGCTCTGCTTCCTTGTGTGCATCCAGGAAAGCCTTTACTGCTGCAACATCAGCTTCTACTGCTGACTTGTCTGCAGGATCAACCTGATCTCCTACCTGCTTTAATGCATCCTCTGTCTGGAATACAAAGCTCTCAGCTTCATTTCTGGCATCGATTGCTTCTTTTCTCTTCTTATCCTGCGCTTCAAACTCAGCAGCTTCCTTAACAGCCTTATCGATTTCTTCATCTGACATGTTAGATCCTGCTGTGATTGTGATATGCTGCTCTTTGCCTGTTCCAAGATCCTTGGCAGATACATTTACAATACCGTTTGCATCGATATCGAATGTAACCTCGATCTGTGGAACACCACGACGTGCTGGCGGGATACCATCCAGACGGAACTGTCCGAGAGATTTGTTATCTCTTGCGAACTGACGCTCACCCTGTACAACGTTGATATCTACAGCGGTCTGGTTATCTGCTGCGGTAGAGAAGATCTGGCTCTTCTTCGTAGGAATGGTAGTATTTCTCTCGATCAGACGGGTTGCAATACCACCCATGGTCTCGATAGAAAGTGACAGTGGTGTTACATCGAGAAGTAAGATCTCGCCGGCACCTGCATCACCTGCTAATTTACCACCCTGAATAGAAGCACCGATTGCTACACACTCATCCGGGTTTAAGGACTTGCTTGGCTCTTTGCCTGTCATCTGTCTTACCTTATCCTGTACAGCCGGGATACGTGTAGAACCACCAACCAGAAGAACCTGGCCTAAATCTGCATTTGTAAGACCTGCATCCTTCATAGCGTTCTGTACTGGTACTGCAGTTCTCTCTACGAGATCATGTGTTAATTCATCAAATTTTGCTCTGGTGAGGTTCATATCAAAGTGCTTTGGTCCCTCAGCAGTAGCTGTGATGAATGGTAAGTTAATATTTGTAGTAGTTGCGGAAGAAAGTTCCTTCTTTGCTTTCTCGGCAGCTTCTTTTAATCTCTGTAAAGCCATCTTGTCGGTAGAAAGATCAACACCCTCTGCCTTCTTAAACTCATCGATCATCCACTGTGTGATCTTGTTATCAAAATCATCACCACCAAGATGTGTATCACCGTTGGTAGATAATACTTCGATGACACCGTCACCGATCTCAATGATAGATACATCAAATGTACCACCACCAAGGTCATATACCATGATCTTCTGTTCTTTTTCGTTATCAAGGCCATATGCAAGTGCTGCTGCAGTAGGCTCGTTGATGATACGCTTTACATCCAGACCTGCAATCTTTCCGGCATCCTTTGTTGCCTGACGCTGTGCATCGTTGAAATATGCAGGAACTGTAATAACAGCTTCTGTAACCTTTTCTCCAAGGTATCCTTCTGCATCAGCCTTTAATTTCTGAAGTACCATGGCGGAAATCTGCTGTGGACTGTACTGTTTGTCATCAATGGCTACTTTATAATCCGTACCCATATGTCTCTTAATGGAAGAAATCGTCTTCTCAGCGTTTGTAACAGCCTGACGCTTTGCCGGCTCACCGATGAGACGCTCTCCTGTCTTTGTAAATGCTACAACGGATGGTGTTGTTCTTGCACCTTCCTGGTTTGCAATAACGGTAGGTTTTCCACCTTCCATAACAGCTACACAGCTGTTGGTTGTTCCTAAGTCAATACCAATGATCTTGCCCATTTTCTTTTCCTCCTGCTAAAATTATGATCAAATAAAATTGTTTTGCTAATTTATGATTTACTACTCCATGCGAAATAGGAAATACCTTTATTCGCTGACTACAGCGACCATACTGTGGCGAACCACATTGTCCTTGTAGGTGTAACCTTTTTGTAATTCCTGAGCAACTGTTCCCGGTTCATACTCTTCGCTTTCCACCTGCATAACTGCATTGTGGAGATCCGGATCAAATTCCTTTCCCAGTGCCTCAATCGGTTTCACCCCGATGGCATCTAATTCTGTCAGCATTTGCTTATATACTTTATCCATACCGGTAACAAAAGCATCATCCTTTTGTTCCTCTGGTACAGCTGCAAGCCCACGCTCGAAATTGTCGATAACCGGGAGAATCTTTTCAATGATTGTTCTTGCTCCCATGTCAAACATCTGCGCTTTTTCTTTTTCCGTACGTTTACGGAAATTATCAAACTCTGCCATCTGACGTTTCAAACGGTCGTTTAAATCTTCGATCTGTTCGTCTTTTTTATCTTTCTTTTTCTTTCCAAAGGCACCCTTTTTTTCGGATTTCTCTTCTTTCTTTGTATCCTTTTCTTCGGCTGCAGTTTCTTTTGTTTCCTCTGCCGCCGTCTCCTTTGTGTCCTTTGTTTCTTCACATGTCTGTTCGGCCTTGGTTTCTTTTGTATCTACTGCCTCTTCTTCCATGACTTTTTTGTTCTCTGCCATGTTTACCACCTTTCTAGGATTGCCCTTTTTCTTTATCAAAAATACCGTCTAACTGGGACTTTAAGTTTTTGAGGTTGTCAACAACATTCTCGTAATCCATCCGTTTCGGACCAACAATTCCGATCGTTCCTTTGACGCCCTCCCCCAGATCATAAGTTGCGGTAACGACACTGCAATCTTTCATGGTCTGTACCGGAGCTTCATTTCCGATATAAACCTGTATTTCATTTCCTTTGCTCTCCCCCTCAGAAAGGGATTCCGTTACCAGATTTACCAGCTCATCTTTTTCCTCAAATGTGGAAAGAAGACCTGCCGCACTCTCTGAATCAGAAAGTTCCGGATATTTCAAAATATTGGTTGCACCGCTTGTGTAGATCTGCAGATCCTCGTTTTCACTCAGTGTCTGTCCCAGTGCATCCAGCACATGGGAAACAATCTCACTGTGCACGCCTGCCTGCTCTTTCAATTTGGAAATCGTTCCCAGATTGATTTCCTGCAGCGACAACCCATTCAATGCTGTATTCAGCAGAATGTTCAGTTTCAGTAAAGTTTCGTTGTCGAGCGGTTCTTCCACGTCGATCATCTGATTCTTTACCATGTTGCTGTTCATTACGATAACTGCCAGTATATGTTTCTCATCTACATTGGACAGCTGCATAAACTTTACTTTGTTTCCACTGTAAGTCGGTGCGGAAACAATTGTCGCATAATTGGTGTTGTTTGCAAGCATCTTTGCAACCTTTTTTAATACCTCATCCATCTTCTGGGTTTTTTCTATTACGAAGTCCTTCATTTCTTTGACTTCCCGGTCTTTTTCCTGCATCAGATGATCCACATAAAACCGATAGCCTTTGTCTGAAGGAATTCTTCCTGCTGATGTATGTGGCTGCACGATATAACCAAGTTCTTCAAGGTCTGCCATCTCATTGCGGATGGTTGCAGAACTTAAATTCAGATCCGTATATTTTGAAATGGTTCGTGATCCCACAGGTTCACCGGTTGCAAGATAATTACGGATAACTGCATCCAGAATTTTTACTTTTCTTTCATCCAATTCCATATTCTCGTCTGCCATTTTCCCGTCTCCTGTTCCTGAACCTTCACCGGTTGTTTTTGGTTTGTTAGCACTCATTTACTTAGAGTGCTAATATCGTTCTGCTATTAAAATAGCACCAAGGGGTTTTTTTGTCAACACCCTGATGCTATTTTATTTTTATTTTATAATTATATTTTATAAAAGAAACTTCGCCATCACGTAGTTGGCCAGATCCATCCCCTTGTCGGTCAGTGCAATCCTGCCAGCAACCATCTGCAAAAGTCCCTGTTCTTTCAGCTTGCGAAGTGTTTCCAGATACACGGCCTCAATCGGTACCCCAAAGCTTTGCTCAAACGCTGCTCTGGTTACTCCCTCATTCATCCGCAGCCCCAGAAACATAAATTCCTCCATCTGCTCTTTTCTTGTCAGAATCTGTGCCTGTTCCTGTACACAGCTGCCAATCCAGAGATCCTCCGGTACGGCATGCTCCCCGTCTTTTAAAAACTCTGCCGGAGACTTCTCCTGCAGGTGGTCACAAAATTCTCCATACTCATACAGCTGCCGGGTGTTGGTATACCGGACATTTTCCACCAGGGAAGATGCCCCCAGCCCCAGCCCCAGATAATTTTCTCTGGTCCAGTAGCCGATGTTATGTCTGCAGGCATACCCCGGCTGGGCAAAATTAGAGATTTCATACTGACGGTATCCTGCCTGTTTCAGTACATCCTGCGTGGCCTTATAAATGCGGTATACCTCATCCTCGTCCGGAAGAATCTCTGTATGAATCCCCGCTTCCTGCTTCACTGCGTCAAACTTATACCGTTCATAAAACGGTGTCCCCTTTTCTATGATCAGGGAATATGCCGAAATATGTTCCGGTTTCAGGCGGATCACCGTCTGCAGGGATTCCAAAAATTTGTCCAGCGTCTGGTAAGGCAGACCGCTCATCAGATCAATATTGATATTTTCAAATCCTGCATTTCTCGCCAGCTCATACGTTTTTAAAAACTGATCATACGTGTGAATTCTTCCAAGTGCTTTCAGCTCCTCATTGTTTGTTGACTGCAGTCCGATCGAGAGGCGGTTGATCCCCGCACTCTGATAGACATTCAGTTTCTTTGCCGTCACCGTTCCCGGATTGCACTCGATGCTGATCTCCGCATCCGACTCCACATGAAAACTCGAAGCAACCTGCTGCAGCACGGTGTAAATCAGATTTTCCTCCAGCCAGCTCGGCGTGCCCCCTCCGATATAAATTGTCGGGACATGATAATCCCCAAGCAGATTTCCGTAATAACGGATTTCCTGCAGCAGGGCATGCACATATCTGATCTGTGTATTGCTGTCTGCCGGAAAGGACAGGAAATCACAGTAATCACACTTTTTCACGCAAAAAGGGATATGAATATATAATTCCAGTTTCTTTTCATTCATAGAATCAGTCTTCATCCAGTTTCAATACACTCATGAATGCCTCCTGCGGCACTTCTACGCTGCCGACCTGACGCATTCTCTTCTTTCCTTCCTTCTGTTTCTCCAGAAGCTTTTTCTTACGGGAAATATCACCGCCGTAACATTTTGCCAGGACATCCTTGCGCATGGCCTTAACCGTTTCACGAGCGATGACTTTTCCGTTTACGGCTGCCTGAATCGGGATTTCAAACAGATGTCTCGGAATCTCTTCTTTCAGACGCTCACACATTTTACGGCCTCTGTCGTATGCACTGTCTTTGAATACAATAAAGGATAAGGCGTCCACCATCTCCTTATTAATAAGAATATCCAGTTTGACAAGGTCGGAACGGACATATCCTTTCATTTCATAATCAAAAGAGGCATATCCGCGGGACCGCGACTTTAATGCATCAAAGAAATCGTAAATAATCTCATTCAGTGGCATATCATATTTGATCACGGCACGGGTTGCTTCAATATAATCCATGCTGATATAAATACCGCGGCGTTCCTGACAAAGCTTCATAATTGCCCCGACATACTCGCTGGTTACCATGATCTCTGCCGATACAAACGGTTCCTCCATATATTCAATCTCCGAAGGGTCCGGCAGATTGGACGGATTGGTCAGGTCAAACACTTCTCCGTTGGTCTTGTGCACCTTATAAATAACACCGGGTGCCGTAGTCACAAGATCCAGATTAAACTCACGCTCTAAACGCTCCTGAATAATCTCAAGATGCAGTAATCCCAGAAATCCGCAGCGGAATCCAAATCCCAGGGCAAGGGATGTCTCCGGTTCATACTGTAACGATGCATCATTGACCTGCAGTTTTTCAAGCGCATCCCGCAGATCCGGATACTTGGCAGAGTCTGCCGGATATAATCCGCAGTACACCATCGGATTGACCTTTTTATATCCCGGAAGCGGTTCTGCACACGGGCGGTCGAGCTCTGTCACAGTGTCTCCGACACGTGTATCGCGCACATTTTTAATGCTCGCCGCGATATATCCAACCATACCTGCGGAAAGCTCGTCACACGGAATAAACTGCCCGGCACCGAAATATCCCACTTCTGTCACCAGATCCTCGGCTCCTGTGGCCATCATTTTGATTTTGGTTCCCACTTTGACGGTACCTTCCTTGATCCGGCAGAAAACAATTACCCCCTTATAGGAATCATACAGCGCATCGAAGATCAACGCCTTAAGCGGTGCCTTCGGATCTCCGGCAGGTGCCGGAATCTTTGTCACGATCTGTTCAAGCACTTCCTCAATATTCAGTCCGGTCTTTGCAGAAATACGCGGAGCATCCATCGCCTCGATACCGATCACATCCTCGATTTCCTGTGCGACCTCTTCCGGGCGTGCACTCGGCAGATCAATCTTATTGATGACCGGAAGCACATCCAGATCATGATCCAGTGCCAGATAGACATTGGCAAGTGTCTGGGCTTCCACCCCCTGTGCGGCATCCACAACCAGGATGGCACCATCACACGCTGCAAGACTCCGGGATACTTCATAATTAAAATCCACGTGTCCCGGCGTATCAATCAGGTTAAAAATATATTCCTCTCCATCCTTTGCCTGATAAATGATGCGCACTGCCTGGGATTTGATCGTGATTCCCCTCTCACGCTCCAGATCCATATTATCGAGAACCTGTGCCTGCATCTCACGGCTGGTCAGCGTTCCTGTTTTTTCTATGATTCGATCCGCAAGTGTAGACTTACCGTGATCAATATGGGCAATAATACAAAAATTACGAATTTTGCTCTGATCGATTGACATCTTATTCCTCTTTTTCTTTCTACTATAATTTATCGTTTGATAAGTACGGTCCATCAGATGCTGATAGAACCTACGCAATGTTACATTATACCGAAAACAGGTCTATAAATCAAACATTGACATCCACTTTTTCCATAATACCTGTTTGGTATCATCGTCCGCAAATGCCGAATGCAGCGAAGCCATATAAATTTTCTCACACATCGGCTCTTGAAACATCCCGGCTTCTGCCAGACGCATATATTCATCCGTACAGCTGGTATCGCTGACGGTACGGTTGTCCGTATTGATGGAAAGCAAAATTCCGGCATCGTAAAATTCCCGGAACGGATAGTTTGTAAAATCCGTGACCGCCTTTGTCTGCAGATTACTCGTCGGACACAGTTCCACTCCAATCTTTTTCTCTGCAACTATCTTCTTTAGCTCTTCGTCCCCACTCATAGCAATCCCGTGACCGATCCGCGATGCTCCCAGTTCAATGGCCGTACGGATTTCTTCCCTGCTTCCACATTCTCCTGCATGGATGGTATATGGCATGCCATATTTTTTTGCAGTGGCAAATACATCCGCAAACGCTGCTGTCGGGTACGCCTTTTCATCCCCTGCCAGATCACAGGCAACGGCACCGTTTCCGAGAAATTCCCGCGCTTCTTTTAACATGGCAATATTTTTTTCGGTTTCCAGATTGCGCATGGTGCAGACAATCATTCCGGTCAGGATGTCCGCTTTTTCTTCTGCTTTTTTCAGGCCATCCCGGACGCTCTCTAAGATTTCCCGGACCGAAAGCCCCTGCTCCATGGAAAATGCAGGTGCAAAACGCACTTCCAGATATTTGACCTGTTCTTTTGCTGCAGAAAGTGCCAGATCCTGTGCTGCTGCCGAAAGTCCCTCCTTCGTCTGCAGGCAGCCAAGCGGCAGTTCAAACTTCTCCAGATACTCTGCCAGTGAACTGCAGTCCATCGGTGCCACCAGTTTTTCCCGCAGTTCTTCCAGCCCCAGCGGCTCTTTCCCCTCCTGCTGCATCAGTTTCTGGATCAGGGGCAGGCTCATCGAACCGTCCAGATGACAGTGCAGCTCTATTTTTGGCATATTGTGTGCAATAAATCGATTCATCATCGGCTTTTCCCTCTCTTCTGCAAACTATAACAACGGAAGAAGTGATGTGCCGATCGTATTTGCCGGCATCTGCACTCCAAAATTATCCGCAATGGTCGCCCCGATCACCGCAAATGTATCCTGTGTCGGGAGCGACCCGCTTCCCTGATCGGATGGCGAATACAAAAGCAGCGGCACCTGCTCTCTTGTGTGATCCGTGCCCTTATACGTTGGATCGTTTCCATGGTCCGCCGTGATCATCAGCAGATCCTCTTTTTTAAGCAGTGGCAGAAGTTCTCCGAGCTTTTTGTCAAACCTCTCGATTTCCTCTCCGTATCCGATCGGATTTCTCCGGTGTCCCCACAGGGCATCAAAATCGACCAGATTGGTAAAGCACAAACCGCAGAAATCGGATTGGGCCAGCGCAATGGTCTGGTCCATCCCATGGACACTGCTGGTCGAATGCAGACTTTTTGTAATTCCGTATCCGTCAAAAATATCATGGATCTTTCCGACTGCCAGCACGTCATATCCGGCTTCCTGAAGCGCATTTAATGCTGTTGGCCCGGTCGGTTTCAACGCATAATCCCTGCGGTTACTGGTTCTGACAAACTCGCCTTTTTTCTTTCCCACATACGGGCGGGCGATCACGCGTCCCACCCTCCACGCATCACGCATCGTCAGTTCCCTGGCAATCTCACAGTAATGATACAGGGTCTCTAATCCCATCGTCTCCTCGTTCCCGCAGATCTGCAGAACCGAATCTGCCGATGTGTACACGATCAGCTTTCCTTCCCTGATTTCCTGCTCGCCGAGTTCCTCTAAAATCTTTGTTCCGCTTTCCGCCCGGTTTCCTATAATTTTTCTGCCGCATCTTTTTTCCAGTTCTGCGATCAGCTCCGGCAGAAAACCATGTTCCGTAAAGGTGATGAAAGGCTTTTTTGTTTCAATCCCCATCATCTCCCAGTGTCCGGTCATGGTGTCTTTTCCGTTGCTTTTTTCATTCAGTGCCGCATAATATCCAAGTGGATGTTCCTGCGGCTGTACCTGTTTTAAGGATTTCAGGTTTGCCAGCCCTAAAGATGCCAGGTTTGGAATATAAAAATGTTCCACGGTCTGTGAAATATGCCCCAATGTATCGGCACCTTCATCTCCGAAGCGTGCGGCATCTGCCATCGCTCCCATTCCCATCGAATCGAGTACTATTACAAAAACACGTTTCAATCGTCTGTCCATGATTTACTCCCCTCCCTGTTTCTTAAGATTTTCCGGTCCAAAACTAAGAGGCAGCAGTTCCTCCAACGTGTGTACTTCATAGTCCTCCTGGGACCTTGCAAGTACAATCTCAAAATCTCCCGGACAGAATTCCCGCATCACCTGTCTGCAGATTCCACACGGACTGCAAAGATCCGTACATTGGTTTTCCTCTGCCGTTTTTGGGTACAAAACACTTCCACCAACGATTGCAATCGCCTGAAATTCCCTCACACCCTCACTGACCGCCTTGTAAAATGCCGTACGTTCGGCACAGTTTGTTGCAGGATAGGAAGCATTTTCTATATTGCATCCCTGATACACAGTTCCGTTTTTGGCCAGAAGAGCCGCACCCACCTGAAAACGGGAATACGGTGTATACGCCCGCTTTCTCGCCTGAAACGCACTCCGGATCAGTTCTTTATAATCTGTCTGCATCTTTATCCTCCTGTATCAGCAACCGGATGGCATCCACAGTTGTAGCGATTGCCTGCGTTGTATCATGCACCTGCACGTTCGGCAGCCCCCTTTTTTCCCGCTCCTGATTGGCAAGGACAAGAAAGCAGGCGCCCACACGCACATGCAAAAAACTTCCGGCAATAAAAAGCGCCGCCGATTCCATCTCCGATGCCAGACATCCCATCCTAAGCCATGCCTGCCATTTCTGCGTGAGCTCATAACTTACCGGCATAATCTGCGGCTCATGCTGTCCGAAAAAGGAATCCTTGCTCTGTACAACGCCGACATGATGACGTATCCCGCGTTTTTTTGCTGCCTGTACCAGTGCAGTAGTCACTGTAAAATCCGGGACAGCCGGATATTCGACCGGTGCATACTCGCGGCTTGTCCCCTCCATCCGGATCGCTCCGTCTGCAATCACCAGATCTCCGCCAAGTATATTTTCCTGCATTCCGCCGCAGGTGCCTACACGCAAAAACGTGTGTGCACCGCATTTGGAAAGCTCCTCGATGGCAATCGCAGCCGACGGTCCGCCGATTCCGGTGGAAGTCACACTCACCCTGACGCCATCTAACGTTCCGGTGTAAGTCGTAAATTCCCGGTTATCTGCCACCTGCTTTGCATCCGTTAAAAATTCCGCAATCTTTGCACATCGTTTGGGATCTCCCGGCAGGATCACATACTTACCTATGTCCTGCGGCCCCACGCCTGTGTGATACTGTCTGCCTGAGCCTTCTGTATAATCAACCATAAAAATGCCCTCCTCATATAAGTACATTGTAACATTTACAGCCGTTATTTCAACACTTTTGCAAACAGATCTGCAAGTGGTTCCATCGCATTTTTTGCTTCCTCAAACGTATTCGTCTGTGCGCCCACTTCCACCAGCATACTCTTCGGGCAGAAATGCATATTAAAGCGGTACCCTTTTAGATAAATCCGCCTTGTAAAATCCGGATAATATTCCGCAGCGGCAAGCTGCATCTGAAACGAAAACGCCAGATTATCGGAAATATACGGATTTTTTAAATACGGAATATCCCCGGAAGCCGTCGTTCTGCTCAGTCCGTTAAAAAACATGATCTTTGCCATCTTTTTTCCGTTTTGCGTTGTCACCAGACGCGTGTTTTCTCCCACGCCGTCTCTATGTAAATCGATCACTACCTGAATCGATGGATTATCATTTATGATTTTCTGAATCGATGGGGCTGCCTTAGAATATGCATGATCCCGGTCGCCCACATCGTATTCTCCTTTATGATGCATGACTTGAAATCCTTCCTCTTCCAACAATTCCGTCAGATAATCTCCCACTCCGACAACACCCGTTTTTTCATCTTTGGAATCGGCATACCGTTCCTGGGAATGGGTATGATAAATTAAAATCTGCGGGCCGTCCACCGACTGGTCAATCCTTAGATCCGGTTTCATCAGCTTATCCACGTCCAGCTGATTTTTCCCGATGGTCGTTGTATTATCAACCTGATAAAAGGTCTGTCTCAGATAATCAAAATCCTGCAGTTTTTTGCGGTTGACAGAAACTTTTTTCCCGGAAGTTTCTGTTTTTTTCTCCGGCTTTTTGGACTCTTTTTGTGTCGGAGTCTCGTCCACATTCTGACTTTCCTGCTGCACTGGCTGTTGCGTTACCGCCTTTTCATTTTCCGCAATGATCTGCTTTGCCTGTTCGTTTTCCTCTGCTGCCTGATTCTCATAATACGCCAGGTTTTCCTCCTGTGATTCATACCACAGCCGCTGCTCGTTTTGTGCAATTGCCGGATACATGGAAGCCGTCACATCCCGGTATATATTCGGAATTCCTTCCTCCTGCGCCCCCAGTACCCCCGGCACATAAAGATTAAGCACTCCGTTATAAAATTTCAGGGACAGATTCTGCCCCAGAAACTGCACCAGTCCGCCACCCCAGCAATACGCAAAAGCGCAGACCAGCACAAAATCTATCGTCACCAGAAAAAGAAGCAATCGTCTCCTCACCCTATCACCACCTTGAGAGAATTATATGCCTTTTCTTTTGTCCCTATTCCTCTTTATCTCCCAGAAGCGCAATATTGAGTCCCTCCGAAATCAGAAAACTTAAATTTTTGATCGAGTCATCAATGTTTTTCGGTGTGACAAAAAGACCATTCAGCTGTGGCGAGAGCAGTTCCCTTGCCAGTTCCTGCCGCTCCCTCTCATCCAGCTTCTGCAGATCCGAAAGCGATAATGCGGAAATAAATTCCGTCATGGCATCCGAGACAATCGTTGCCGCATCCACGACCGTCGGCACACCGAGAGAAATCACGGGAACGCCCACACTTTTGCGGTTGATGGCATTGCGGTGATTGCCAATTCCGCTTCCCGGCGTGATTCCCGTATCCGTCAGCTGGATCGTCCGTCCCAGCCGCCGGATGCTTCTTGCCGCCAACGCATCGACCGTGATCAGAAAATCCGGTTTCGTCTCTTTTACCACACCCTTTAAGATCTCCACACATTCCATACCGGTCTGCGCCATAACCCCCGGCACGATTCCGCTGACTTTTCCCACATCTTCTCTCTGGAATGCGTACTTTCCGAATTCATTCAGGATGTGGCGGGTGATAAATAAATTATCCACCACTCTCGGTCCCAGCGCATCGGGCGTCACTTCCCGGTTGCCCAGTCCGACAACCAGTGCCGCGACTTCCAGCCCCTTTTTTAAATTTTTTTCAATCTCTTTTCCCGGCAGAAGATTCCGCATGATCTTTGCCAGCTCCAAAGAAATATCCCTGTGGTATCCGGCATCTTCCTCGATCATCTCCGGCGCCTCGATCGTAATGTACGTCCCCTTTGGCCTTCCCATCGCAACGGATGCATTCTCGGTCTCGATCATCACGGTACTGACAATCACTCCATTTTCCCGCCGTTCTTCCAGAACACGGATGCCGCGCATATCTGCCTGGTCTTCCTGCAGCCGCTCCTGTGATTCGAGTGCCAGATCCGTGCGGATCGGATAACTATTTTCCAACATGCCTCTTCCTCCCCTTTTACCATATGCATTTTTGCAGAAATGGTTTCTGGAGATAGTATGTACGGCATAGATTTTTTTATGCCTGAAATTAAAAACCGCAGGGACATTCGTCCCTGCGGTTTATCTGTATTCCTCTGTTTCCGGATCAATTATTTACCAGCGTAAAGAGTTACTAACTTCTTTAAGTGGTCATACTCATCCTTAGAGTTCTTCTCAGCCTTTGCAAATAACTCAGCAGCTCTCTCCGGGTTGAACTTAGCAAGAGATGCATAACGGTTCTCACCCTTTAAGAATGCCTGATAATCGCCTGTAGGCTCCTTGCTGTCTAATGAGAATGCATCTTTGCCTTCTGCAGCAAGTGTTGGGTTGTAACGGAAGTTGAACCAGTATCCGGACTCAACAGCTAACTTCTCCTCGGTCTGAGCCTTGCTCATACCCTTCTTGATACCATGGTTGATACATGGAGCGTAAGCAATGATCAGTGATGGTCCCGGATAAGCCTCTGCCTCTGCAAGAGCCTTAACACACTGATTCATATCAGCACCCATAGAGATGTGTGCTACATATACATAACCATAGCTCATTGCGATACCGGCAAGATCCTTCTTCTTTGTCTCTTTACCACCGGCAGCGAACTGTGCGATCGCACCTGTAGGAGTAGACTTAGAAGACTGTCCACCTGTATTTGAGTAAACCTCAGTATCGAATACCATTACGTTGATATCCTTACCGGATGCTAATACATGGTCTACACCACCGAATCCGATGTCGTATGCCCATCCATCACCACCGAAGATCCACTGAGACTTCTTAGCGAGGAAATCTTTCTCTTTTAATACATTCTTGGAAGCATCGCATCCGCAAGCCTCTAATGCTGCTACTAACTTCTCTGTAGCTGGTCCGTTCTCGATACCGGAAGCGAATGTATCATTCCACTCCTTGATGGCATCCTTAACATCAGCCTTATCTGTGTTAGCTGCGATCTCATCCAGCTCGTTCTTTAATCTGTCACGGATTGCTCTCTGAGCAAGTAACATACCATAACCAAACTCTGCTGCATCTTCGAACAGTGAGTTAGACCATGCAGGACCATGACCCTTCTTGTTTGTTGTATAAGGTGTAGAAGGTGAAGAGTTTGCCCAGATAGAAGAACATCCAGTTGCATTTGCAATGTACATTCTGTCACCAAATAACTGGGTAATTAACTTAGCGTAAGGTGTCTCACCACATCCACCACAAGCTCCGGAGAACTCAAGTAATGGCTGACGGAACTGAGATCCCTTAACAGAGTTAAGTTTGAATTTCTCGATAACATCTTCCTTATCCTCAAGAGATACTGCGTAATCGAAGTACTTCTGCTCATCCTCATGTGCCTCGAATCCGGTCATTGTGATAGCCTGTACCTTATCAGGACATACGTTTACACAAGAACCACATCCTGTACAGTCGAATGCGGAAACAACGATTGCGAACTTGTAACCTGGCATCTGGTTGAGATCCTTCATCTGCATTCCTTCCGGAGCCTTAGCTGCCTCAGCCTCTGTCATAGCGACTGGACGGATTGCTGCATGAGGACATACATAAGAACACTGGTTACACTCGATACACTTGGTAGCATCCCATACAGGAACGTCTGTTGCAACACCACGCTTCTCGTATGCTGCTGTACCGGATGGAGTCCAGCCTGTCTCGTATTTCTTAACAACAGATACAGGAATTGTGTTACCCTGCTGTCCGTTGACTTTCTGCTGAATATCCTTAACGAAGTCAACAACTTCCTTGTTGTCTCCCTTAACTTCTACAGAGTAATCATCATCTGTGCAGTTCTTCCAGCTCTCTGGAACATCTACCTTAACGTATGCTGTAGCACCGGCATCGATTGCGTCGTGGTTCATCTTAACGACATCGTCACCCTTCTTAGCATAAGATCTTGTAGCTGCGTCCTTCATAAGCTTGATAACTTCCTCTTCCGGAATCAGCTTTGTCAGAGAGAAGAATGCTGACTGAAGTACAGTGTTGATACGGTTTCCAAGACCAATCTCTTTACCGATCTTTACACCGTCGATGATGTAGAAGTTGATGTTGTTCTCTGCGATGTATCTCTTTACCTGACCCGGTAACTTCTCATCCAGTTCATCAACTGTCCACTGTGTATTGAACAGGAATGTACCGCCCGGCACCAGATCCTGAACCATGTTGTACTTGTAGATGTATGCTGTACAGTGACATGCTACGAAGTTTGCCTGAGAGATCAGGTATGTGGAACGGATTGGAGAATGTCCAAAACGTAAGTGGGAAATTGTAACACCACCGGACTTCTTGGAGTCATAATCAAAGTATGCCTGAGCGTATATATCTGTGTTGTCACCAATGATCTTGATGGGAGTAGTATCCTTAGATCCTAATCCGTAACGTCCGCTTGTAATTGTAACCTGATCGAACTTAGATCCCTTTAATGCAGCAACTACATCTAAGTATAATGGCTCACCAAGAGAACCTGGCTCTTTTGTTCTGTCTAATACTGCAATTCTCTTAACAGTATCCGGAATAGCCTCGATTAAAGCTTCCTTTACGAATGGTCTGTAAAGACGAACCTTAACAACACCGACCTTCTCGCCCTTTGCCATTAAGTAATCGATGGTCTCATCGATGGTCTCACATACAGAACCCATAGCAATGATGACACGGTCAGCATCAGCAGCTCCGTAGTAGTTGAACAGCTTGTAGTCTGTGCCGATCTTGGCATTTACCTTGTCCATATATTCCTGTACGATTGCAGGCAGCTCGTCGTATGTAGAGTTGCAAGCTTCTCTTGACTGGAAGAAGATGTCAGGGTTCTGTGCAGATCCCATTTCTACCGGATGATTTGGATTTAATGCATTCTTACGGAAAGCATCAACTGCATCCATATCTACCATATCTTTCAGATCTTCATAATCCCAGGTCTCGATCTTCTGAATTTCGTGAGATGTACGGAATCCATCGAAGAAGTTGATGAATGGAATTCTTCCCTTGATTGCTGCGCAATGAGCAACCGGAGTTAAGTCCATAACTTCCTGTACGGATGACTCACAAAGCATTGCAACACCTGTCTGACGGCAAGCATATACATCAGAGTGATCACCGAAGATGTTCAGTGCATGTGTAGCAACACAACGAGCGGATACGTTGAATACGCCCGGAAGTCTCTCACCAGCTACTTTGTACAGGTTCGGGATCATAAGTAACAGACCCTGGGATGCTGTGTAAGTAGTTGTTAATGCACCAGCTGCAAGAGATCCGTGTACAGTACCGGCTGCACCAGCCTCAGACTGCATTTCTGTAACCTGAACGGTCTGTCCGAAAATGTTCTTACGACCAGCGGTTGCCCACTCATCTGTAGCCTCAGCCATAACAGATGAAGGAGTAATAGGATAGATTGCTGCAACATCAGTAAACGCATAAGAAGCGTGTGCTGCTGCATGGTTTCCATCCATGGTTTTCATTGAACGTTTCATGAATTAGTCCTCCTATTTTTAATTAAAGTTCAAACATAAAAAACATTGAATCAGAATGTCTTCTAACTAAATAATATAGGATGAATGCACCCAAAAATCAAGCGATAGCGACAGCATTTCTTGTTTTTTTACAAATACATCTTTTCAAAGTCGCCAATCGGAACCGGACAATTGCATAAATATCCCTGTCCGCAGGTGAATCCACCTTCTTTGAGGAACTGCTCCTGTTCCTCCGTTTCCACCCCCTCTATAATAATATCTTTATGTAAAATCTTTACCATACGGCCGATTTCGTAAAGAAGATTTTTCTTTTGTTCCGTCATGCCTTTATTAATAAAACTTTTGTCAATTTTTATGACGTCTGCAGGCATATCTGCAAGTACGGAAAGTGAAGAATATCCTGTTCCGAAATCATCAATTGCCACACGGAATCCAATCTCGTGCAGCCGGTTCATACACTTTTCAAGGACTGCTACATTTTTTACAAGTACGCCCTCTGTCACCTCAATTTCTATATACTCCGGACGGACACTGTATTTGGAAAGCACATGCTGGATACGGTTTAAAAATTCCTCTCCGTCCGACTCAAAATGACGCCCGGAAAAATTGGTTGAAATCACAATTTTTCTCCGGTGCTGCTTGTCCCATTTTTCGAGAGTTTTTAACACTTCCTCATAAATATAAAAATCAAGCTCTGTGATATATCCTATTTTTTCGAGAGAATCAATAAACATTCCCGGCGGAAGAATCTTTCCATCCGGACGTTTCCATCGTGCCAGTGCTTCTGCCCCATAAACACTCCGGTCACGTAAAATAAACTTTGGCTGCAGATACATCTGGAAATCATCCCGGTATAATGCCTCATAAAATTCCCCGACTATTTTTTGCTCCTCGGTACGCTGGATACGCAGGGAAGGATTATACAGGGTAATATCCCTCTTCCCGGTATTTTTTGCATTTTTCCATGCAAGATTGGCATTTTCGATCGCAAACTCGATGTCCATTTTATTGTCTTCCAGAATATATACCCCTGCCGATATCCCCATTCCACTGTTTGGATACCTGTGATTCTGCATATTGGAAAATCTTTTATTTCTGTTGTGCAGACGATCGATCATTTTTTCCTGACTTTCATCTGCAATCAGAAGCAGAAAAAAATCCGAATACAAACGGCAGCCTGCACGGAAATACTCCTGCATAAAGATATCCTGTGCAAACATTTTAAGGACACTGTCCCCTACTTTATAGCCATAATTTTCATTGATATATCCAAAATTATTGATATCCATATACTCAATGGCATATACTTCATCCGGCTTGGAATGTGCCAGAATTTCAATCACCACTTCACGGAATGCCTCCTGATTGTACAGCCCTGTCAGCGGATCTTTTTTCTGGATGGAACTGATCTGTTCCCGGCTTTCCGCGACCCGATAGCGCAGGGACACAAAAATAGCCATCATACGGGTCAGTTCCTGAAAAATTTCCAACTCTCCCGGCTGCCACTGCCGTTCTTCGTCCAGTGACACATAAATTACTTCCCCTGTACAGCCCCCAACAT
>PPYE01030501.1_pt1 | contig 20323 bp, 17 predicted proteins | sample 1559881 | NCBI WGS metagenome assembly PPYE01 (sample SAMN08240022, study PRJNA423297) | Human gut metagenome, whole genome shotgun sequencing project.
TCAGACATACAAGTAGCAATGGTTTCGATTTCAGGTACATCATGAATTTCAGCAAGTGACTTGATAACATTTAAAGTATTATGAAGAAAATGATGATTTATCTGAAATTGCAGCATTTGAACCCGCATTTGTTGTTCGGCAATCTGAATTTCATAATTTTGTTTCAGGCTCAGAAAGAGACGCTGGCTCATTCCGTTAAAGCTGTCAATCAGTTTGCGCAATTCCTGGTTGGAACCGCAGGATTTCAGATCAATCTGTGTTCCATCGGAAGGATCCAGAATATCGATTTCATGACATAGATTGGAAACCGGACGGGTAAGTATTCTGGACAGGAAAATTGCCAGGATAAGTCCAAGCAATGCGCAGAACAGGAAAATTCCCAGGTAACTGATGATAGTGTCATGAAAAGTATGAGCGATTTTTTCGTTGCTTATGATCTGAACAATATGCCACTGGGTAGTATTATTAATGCATCCATTAATTACAAACTGCCCCAGAGATGTCTTAAGAGTACTTTGACCGATTGCATCCTGTGAAGTTAGAGTATTGCTGAAGTCTTCAAGTTTGGACAAAACAGAGGAAGATATATCTGCTTCTGAAAAAGATGCAAGATTAATTGTGCATGTAAGTTTGTTATCTGCATTATAGATTAAAAGTGTATTTTGTGTTTCACAGGATGAAGATAGGATTTCCATAATTGGAGTAAAATCTATTTCTGCATAACATAGTCCTGTTTCCCGGTAATCGTATCTATCCAGTAAAATTTTGACCATTGGAAGAATACTGTGTCCGGTACTGGAATCTGTCTGCAGAGGTGCAAAATATGTCCGGTTTTTAGAAGTTTCAGCTATTTTTTTCCATTTTTCCATATTAGATTCAATTGTATGACGCTGCTGCGCTGTCTTTACATTATATTCAAAAGAGTAACCGTATCTATTTTGAAAATAGACGGTAAGCATAGAACTGTTCAATTGATTTGTCTGGCGCATTAAATTTCGAAAAACATTGAAATCCTGAGCATATGACAGATAATCTTTTTCGTAATTAGTTATCATGGCTTTGCGTGCGTCATCGTTGAGAAGAGGAGTATCCGCTATTTTTAGTGCATTTTCAAGAAGTGTATCAAGAGACTGGTTCATTTGCGTCAGTGTTGCTGCAGTAGAAGTATTATATTCTGAAGTGATTGTACTGGTTTTTGAAATGGCATTTATTGTGCTTAGAAGAACCGTTGGAAAAATAACGAGAATAAGTGATGACAGAAAAATCTGCATACGAAAAGACAATTGATGTATTTTTTTCATAAAAACCTCCAGATATTTGTGATAGAATATTTTTAAAGAATTATAGCATGTATTTTTTGGAAAAAATAGAAAATATCCTAAGAAATTTTCTATTTTTATAAAACAATCTTTCTATTTTTTTGAAAAGAAGTTTATTATACTGTTTTTAACGGTCAGGGAACTTTGCAAAGCAGAAGACAGTAGAAAATTCAGGAGGTTAGAGAAAGATGACAAAGAAAGAGCGTGTACTGGCAGTAATGAAAAAAGAGCAGGTGGATATGATTCCGGCTGGATTCTGGTTTCATTATAAATCAGATTATACAGTGCAGCAGATGATTGATGAGCATATGAAATTATTCAGAACTACAGATATGGATATTATTAAAATTATGCAGGATTACCCATATCCGATTTCTGGAAAGATAACCTGCGCGGATGACTGGTACCATATCCAGGTAAAAGGAACAGACTCTGAAGAATTTGCAAAAATGGCAGAGATCATAAGAGGAATAAGAAAAGAAGCAGGTAAAGATGTTTTGATCTTCCAGACAATGTTTGGACCTTTTAAAGCTGCATCTATGATTTTTGGTGATGATGTTCTGATGAAATACAGTAAAGAAGCTCCAGAGGCAGTTGTGGCTGGTGTTAAGATTATTGCAGATGCATTGGAAGAGTGGACAAAGGGATATCTGGAGGCAGGAGCAGATGGCATATATTATTCTGCACAGTTTGGTGAAATCGGAAGATTTGAAAAAAATGAATGGGAAGAACTTGTGCGCCCATATGATCTTCAGATTTTAAAAGTAGCAGAGGAAATGCCAGAGAAATATAATATTCTTCATATTTGTGGTGAACCGGAATATCAGTTTGAAACACATGTAGAATGGTTTAAGAATTATCCGGCTGATTTGATTAATTGGTCAGTGAAAGATAATCATTTCAGTCTGGAGCAGGGACGTAAACTTTACAGCAGCGCGATTCTTGGTGGAATGAATAATAAGGGTAATGTATTGAATGGCTCTGAAGATGCAATCCGAGAAGAAGTAAAAGGAATTTTGGACGCGTTTGGAACAAAAGGAATTATGATTGGAGCTGACTGTACGATTCAGGGCGAAAATATCAGCCTTGATCTGATTAAAACAGCAGTGGAAGCGGCACATGCATACAAGAAATAAAAAGTAAAAGGAGAATTATATTATGGGTAAGAAGAGTTTGGCAGCATTACTTTGTGCAACAATGGCAATGACAGCATGTATGTTACCTGCAACAGCAGCAATGGCAGATGAACCATTAAAAATTGAATTCTTTCAGCAGAAGGGAGAAGAAGGACCTCAAAAGGGATATAAGGAGATTATTGATAAGTTCAATAAAGAAAATTCAGATATAGAGATTGAAATGAATACAGTTCCGGATGCAGGAACAGTTCTTACATCCAGAATTTCTTCTGGTGATATTCCGGTGATTTTTTCCGATTATCCAACACAGACACAGTTTAAACAGAAAGTTGCCAATGGATATGTACAGGATCTTTCTGATCAGGATTTCCTAAAAAACGTCAATGAATCCGCACTGGAAATGACAAAACAGGAAGATGGTGGATATTATGCGCTTCCTTACAGCCGAAACTATATTGGAGTTTACTATAACAAAAAGACCTTTGAAGATAATGGATTAGAAATCCCGACTACATGGGAAGAGTTTACTGCAGTATGTGATAAGTTAAAAGAGGCAGGAATTACTCCTGTTGGAATGCATGGAAAAGATCCGGCGCGTGTAGGACATCTGTTCCAGGCAGCAACTGTTGCATGGGCACCGGATGGTGTGGAAACTATCGGAAAAGTTGTTTCCGGAGAGGCAAAAATTGAAGGAGACGAAGAATTTAAAAATGTATTTGAAAAGATGAACACACTTCTTTCCTATGCGAATGAAGATGCACTGGCACTTTCTGATACAACATGTTACGAAAACTTTGTAAATGGTGAATATGCAATGACGATTACAGGTTCTTATGCGAGAGGAACTATCCAGTCTATTAACCCGAATCTGGAAATTGGTGTATTCCCACTTCCAAATGATTCTTATGATGATACTAAGTGCTTATCCGGTATTGATGCTGCAATTTGTGTATCTGCACAGGCAAGTGATAAGGAAAAAGATGCAGCATATAGATTCCTTTCTTATCTTGCTGATCCTGAAAATGCACAGATATTCTGCGATAATGACGGTGCACCATCCTGTATCACAGGTGTTACAAGCAATGATGATGGAATAAAACCTATGGTAGATATGATTAATGCCGGAAAAACACATGACTGGATGGCGTCTACAATTGATAACAATGTAACTACTGATCTTTATAATGTAGTGCAGGGATTCTGGGCAAATAAAGATGTAGATGCCGTTATGAAAGACATGGATGTATCAATTGAAATTTCAAGCGCACAGTAAAATATTAAACGGCTCAATGTAGAAAAACCGTATACGTTCAAAAAAAGATTGCTGCGTAAGAATAATGATTCATTGGCAGCAATCTTTTTTTGAACCTGGATTTGATAATAATAAACAAAGCCTTTTAAGAGGAGTGCTATATGAATAATACAAAAAGAAAAAAGTTATCGGGCAGAGTGACGTTTTTTCTGTTTACACTGATACCGGTAGTGCTTTATACATTTTTTTACGTGGTATCTGTAATCAATGGTATTCGATACAGTTTTACAGACTGGGATGGAATGGCTCAGAAAATGAATTTTATCGGGTGGAAGAATTATAAGATATTGCTCAAAAATCCGAACTTTTGGAATGCTATAAAAACAACGGTGATTTACAGTGTATTGCTGGTGATTGGGGTAATTGTAACATCACTGATTTTGTCAATTTCACTGAATTCACTGAAAAAGTTTAAGACATTAGTAAAATCCGTGTATTTTGTTCCGGCAATGATTGGTGGTGTTACAATTGCACTGATCTGGGATCAGATTTATTATCGAGTGATTCCGGTAATCGGGAAAGCACTGGGAATTTCCTGGTTATCTAACAGCGTTCTGATGTCTGGAGATACGGCGTTGCCTGCAGTTGTATTTGTACAGATATGGCAGGCGGTTGCGATGCCAACGGTAATCTTTATAGCCGGTTTGCAGCAGATTCCAGAAGAGCAGTATGAATCTGCCAAAATTGATGGTGCCACAGCTTTTCAGCGTTTCAGGTATGTTACATTTCCTTATTTGCTTCCAACAGTAACAGTAAATCTTATACTTACAATTAAACAGGGATTTACCTCATTTGATTTTCCGTACGCACTTACCGGAGGTGGACCTGTCCGGGCAACAGAAGTAATAGGAATTCTGATATATAATGATGCGTTTAAAAATATGCGATTTTCCATGGCAAATGCAGAAGCATGTATATTATTTGTGATTGTTGCGATATTCTCACTTACGCAGTTGAAACTGACAAGTAAAGGAGGGACGGACTGATGAAGATAAAAGCAGGAAATGACGAAAGAGTATGGCTTTTTTTTAGAAATATTATTTTGATCGGTGGATTACTCCTGATTTTATGCCCTCTTTGGATGGTGCTGATCAACTCATTTAAAACATTGGAGGAGGCCGGAAAAAATTTCTTTGCGCTTCCTTCAAAACTGAATCTGGAAAATTATATTGAATTGTTTACTAACAGTAATTACTGGATTTTTTTGAAAAATTCATTTAAAATAACAGTAATATCCATCATTTTGATTTTGATTTTTGTTCCGTCTGTTTCTTATTCTATTGCAAGAAACTTTAACCGGAAGTATTACAAAACAATTTATTTTTATATTATGATGGGGTTATTTGTTCCGTCGCAGGTAGTATTGTTGCCTGTAACCAAAATGATGTCAAAGTTAAATATGCTTAATCATGCGGGACTGATTATTCTGTATGCGGCATTTGGCCTGACGCAGGGAGTATTTCTGTTTGTAAATTATATCAGAGGTCTTCCTTACGAAATTGAGGAGTCTGCACAGATTGACGGTTGCAGTGTATTTCAGACATATGTAAAAATAGTACTTCCTCTGGTAAAGCCTATGATTTCTACGTTGCTGATCATGGATACTTTGTGGATCTGGAATGACTTTATGCTCCCTTTACTAATTTTAAACCGTTCACAGGCTATTTGGACACTTCCTCTTTTTCAGTATAATTTTAAGACAGAATATTCTTTTAACTATACAATGGCGTTTACGGCATACTTACTTGCTATGTTGCCTATGTTGATCATTTATTGTATGGGACAGAAATACATAGTCAAAGGACTGACAGCAGGATCTGTAAAAGGTTGATCCTGTAGAAGTAGTATATTGCGGGCGAAAGGAGAATCATGAAAAGTGAAGGTGCTGGTTGTAGAAGATGAATTTTATGCAAGAAAAGCCATGATAAGACAAATCAAAAAATATGATCAGGATGGACTTTTTGAGATATCGGAGGCATCTAATGGAGAGGAAGGCTGGGAATTTTGCGAAAAATATAAACCAGAACTTGTCTTGACAGATATTCGTATGCCTAAAATGGATGGGATACAGCTTCTTCAGGAGATTCGCAATAATGAATTAGAAATAAAAGTAATTATTCTGAGTGCTTACTCTGATTTTGAATATGCTCGCAGTGCAATTGTAAATGGAGCTTCAGATTATTTACTGAAACCAATTGATGATACGGCTCTGACAGAATGTCTGAATAAGTTTGTCACTCAGCATAAAATAGAACGAAAAGAAGCTTTGCTATCCAGAAAAGATATGGCAACACAATATATTTTGAACAGCATTCAGGAATCAAAATATTCCGGTTTTATAGAGAAAAATATGTTTGAAAGAGTGTTTCCGCAATATCAGCTAGGTGTTTTTCTGTTTCTTCATGATAAGCCCAGACAGGAAATCTTTCTTACGGAATTGGAAGAAAGCTGCGGAAGTATCATGCTGACGAAGATTCGGTTTGTAGAATTGAAACCGAATATGTGGGTATTGCTTGTAAGACCGGAGGGAGATATGCTGTTTTTCTGGAGACGTATCAGAAAACTGCTGGAGAAAGAGGATTCCCAGGTTAAGATAGGAATCAGTAATGTGTATGGTGCAAATGCTTCTGTTTTGGATGCTTTTAGAGAAGCGGTTACCGCGATAAAGAGCAGAATTTATAAAAGGGAATCTCTGATTTTTGCGAAGGAAATAAAACAGGAAGATTTTTCAGAATATTACCTTGAAAAAGAAATAGAAAGAGAACTGGAACAACATCTAAAGGAAGGGGATGAAAGCAAAACAGGGACAACGCTGGATAAACTTTTTAAAGATATTGAGAAAGTTCTCCCAATTCGAATAGAATGCATGGAACTTCTGTATTCGCAGATTATCCTTATATACCGAAGGACGATTCGAATGGAAAATCATGATAAAGAATTAGATAATCTGTCAGAAAGTTTTCTGAAGTTTGATTCTGTTTTGGAGATTGAAAGCTATCTCAGGAGAATTGCGGAAAATATTTGTCATATGCAGCCGCAGAGACAATCAGATGAGTTGACAAATACGGGAATGGACATTGTGGAGAAGATGAGCGAATATGCAGTCAATAACTATAATATGGACATTACAATCCGGAATCTTGCGGAAAATGTATTTTTCATGAATCAGAGTTATATCAGCCACTTATTTGCTGAGAAGAAAGGAATTAGTTTTTCTGCATTTCTGCGAATGATTCGGATTTGTCATGCTAAGGAATTTCTGGCAGATGCGAGATGGTCCGTAACAGATGTTGCATTGATGTCGGGTTATAACGATACCTCACAATTTATACGTATTTTCCGACAGGAAACAGGAATGACACCAAAGAAATACCGAATATTTCTGAAAAATGGAGGAAGTGAAAATGAATCCAGGGAAAGTTGAATGGAATGAAGAAAATAAGCCACAGCCGGATATGGAATTATTAGAACAATGGATCTCCAGACAGGAAGATCAGATGCGAGAAGATATTGCAGCATTGATCAGAATCCCGAGTATTGCTGATCAGCAGGAAGCAATTCCGGGGGCACCATATGGAAAAAAATGCAGGGAAGCACTGGAACAGATGCGAGCATTTGGATTGAGAGAACAGATGGAGACAGAAGATATAGACGGACACTGTCTGACTATTGCTACAGGCAAAGGGAATGTTGAGATTGGAATATGGAATCATCTGGACGTAGTTCCGGAAGGAAAAGGATGGATATATCCGCCTTATACGTGTACAGAAAAGGATGGCTATTTAATTGGGCGTGGAGTACAGGATAATAAAGGTCCCGCAGTTGCTGTTTTATATGCAATGAAATATTGTAGGGAAAAAGAAATTCTGAATAATATTAAAGTAAGGCAGATTCTTGGATGTCAGGAAGAAAGCGGTATGACAGATGTAGAATATTATCTGAAATACAAAAAAGCACCGGAATATTCTTTTGTTGCTGATTGTGGATTTCCCGTATGTTGCGGAGAAAAAGGACATTGTATTGTGTTGATGGAAACTGTTAGTGCAGTAGAGGGGATTCGGGAATTTGACGGAGGGACTGCGCCTAACAGCGTGCCGTCTTTTGCTCATGCGGTTGCGGAGAACAAAATAGGACAAAAGAGCGAAGAAACAGCAGTGGGAATCAGTGGACATGCAGCTTTTCCGGATGGAACTCAAAATGCAATAGGTATACTTTGTGGAAAGTTGAAAATGCAAAATTTTCCTGAACAGACAAAAAGAGCATTAGAATTTGTGGAGAGAGTTTCAGAAGGCGGTTATGGGGAAAAAACAGAAATTTGTTGTTCTGATGAATGTTCTGGTAGACTGACATGCAATATAGGTCAGGCATTTCTGCACGAAGGACATTTAAGAATAGTGATTGACATCCGTTATCCAGTTACTAAAAAAACAGAAGATTTTCTTCCGAAGCTGCAAACAGAAGCTGCTAAATCAGGAATTCACATCATTGGTATTGAAGACAGCAGACCATATTATATGAATCCGGAACAGCCTTTCATACAGACTCTGATGGAAGCATGGAGGGAGGTTACAGGTCTTGAAGGCAGACCATTTGTTATGGGAGGAGGAACTTATGCGAGGAAAATTCCCAATGCAGTGGCATTTGGCCCTGGACAGGAGCGAAATCTAGACAGGCTCGGACTTCCAAAAGGACATGGAAACTGTCATTGTGCGGATGAAGCAGAATTGTTTGAAAATCTGAAGAATGCAGTGAAAATATATGTTTTTGCACTTAAAAAACTGGACAAAAGAATAAAAGAAATACGTTAACTAAAGAGAAATACATAAATTAAGTATAATAAAATTAAGTATAATACAGGAGGATACAAAATGAAAATGTTTCAGATTAGTGACAAAATAGACAATGTATCAAGAATTGGAATTGGATGCATGAGAATTACAGGTTTATCTGATGAAAAAGCGGTAAGAAGTCTGACTGAAGGAGCACTGGAGTGTGGAATTAATTTTTTTGATCATGCAGATATTTATGCAGGCGGAGAAGCCGAAACAGTATTTGGAAATGCGCTGACACCTCAGTTGCGTGAAAAGATGGTGATTCAGACAAAATGTGCCATACGTCCGGGTATCTGTTATGATTTTTCAAAAGAATATATTCTGAATTCTGTAGATGGAAGTCTGAAACGTTTAAAAACAGATTATGTAGATATATTACTTCTTCATCGTCCGGATGCGTTGATGGAGCCGGAAGAGGTAGCAGAAGCATTTGAAATTCTGGAAAAAAGCGGAAAAGTAAAAGCATTTGGTGTAAGCAATCACAATCCGATGCAGATTGAATTACTAAATCAATACTGTGGTGGAAAAATCTGTATTGATCAGATACAGTTTTCAGCGGCTCACTGTCCAACGATTGATGCAGGACTAAATGTAAACATCCATAATGATGCAGGATGTGATCGTGATGGTGGTATTATCGAGTATGCAAGACTGAAGAAAATGACATTGCAGGCATGGTCTCCGTTCCAGTATGGAATGTTTGAGGGAATATTTATTGGAAACGAGAAATTTCCGGAACTGAATAAAGTGTTAGATCGTCTGGCAGAGAAATATGGGGTAACACAGAATGCAATCGCAGTTGCATGGATTATGCGTCATCCCGCAGGAATCCAGACAATTGTAGGAAGTACAAATCTGAAAAGAATTCAGGATATAAGTAAAGCATCCGATATTGTTCTGAGCCGTGAAGAATGGTATGAAATTTATCTTGCAGCAGGAAAAATGCTGCCGTAAGAAAAACATATCATCTGAATCAGATGGTAAAGAACTTTGCTTGACAGTTAGGAGAAGAGAGCGCGCATTCATGGAAAAAAAAGTGTATGAGAGTTATCTGGAGATTCTCAGAGAAGAACTTGTTCCTGCTCTGGGATGTACGGAACCTATTGCAATTGCATATGCAACTGCAACAGCAGCTTCTGTGCTGGAAAAAGTGATAAAAACAGATGATGATGGAAATAAAAAATATGATGGATATTTAAATCTTTATTGCAGTGGAAATATAATAAAAAATGTAAAAAGTGTTACAGTACCAAATTCAGGAGGAATGAGGGGCATTGAAGCTGCTGCAGTTCTTGGAATGGTTGGTGGTCAGGCAGAACGGAAACTGGAAGTACTGGAGGGAATTACAGAAGCTGAACGCATTCAGACAGCAAAACTTTTGGAAGCACAATTCTGCACATGTTATCTTGAAGAAGGAGTAGAGAATCTTTATATCCGTGCAGAACTTACGCAAAATGGACATAGAGCAGTTGTAGTTATAGAAAATAAACATACGAATATTGTCCTGATCAAAAAAGACGATGAGGTACTGTTGGAAAAGAAGGGCTTTCAGCAGAAAAAAACAGAGAAAAACCAGGATAAAAGAGATTTGCTGAATGTAGCAGATATTCTGGAGTTTGCAGAAATTGTGGATATAAAAGAGATAGAGGAGGTTATAGGACGCCAAATTGCCATGAATACAGCAATTTCCGAAGAAGGTCTGCGTAATCATTACGGAGCAGAAGTAGGACGTACCTTGCTTCGAGCATATGGTGATGATGTCAAAGTACGTGCCAGAGCAAAGGCGGCGGCTGGATCTGATGCAAGAATGAATGGATGCTCTATGCCGGTAGTTATTAATTCCGGGAGCGGAAATCAGGGAATGACCTGTTCTTTGCCAGTCATCGAATATGCCAGAGAACTTAAAGTTCCTAAAGAGAAAATGTATCGGGCACTGGTTGTAAGCAACTTAGTAGCGATTCATCAGAAAACTTATATTGGAAGTCTGTCAGCTTACTGTGGAGCGGTAAGTGCCGCATGTGGAGCAGGAGCTGCCATATCCTGGTTAAACGGGGGTGATTACAATGCAATATCTAAAACAATCACAAATGCTCTTGCAAATACAAGTGGCATTGTATGTGATGGAGCTAAGTCTTCATGTGCTGCCAAAATCGCTTCGGCAGTAGATGCAGCAATTATGGCATACGCTCTGGAGGATGCAGATCATTGTTTTCAGGCAGGAGAAGGATTGGTACGTGATAATGTTGAGGATACAATCCGAAATATGGGATATGTAGGAAGAGTTGGAATGAAAGATACAGATGTTACAATCCTGAATTTGATGATCAATCAGAAAAAAGTATAAAGAATAAAAGCAAAGAACCTGTCAGGTTTTCGACAGGTTCTTTGTCATGGAAATTTTCAGCATGAAATTTTAAGGAGTATTTTTTAAGTAAATATTTATTGCCATATATCTCATGGGATAACAATAATCTGCTGCCGGATATGAATGATATCAGAAGCTATGGGCAAAATAGCATCCGATATCACATCATTCATCAACAGATCACAGGCTGCTGTGAATGATATCCAGCACCTGTTTTAATTCATGCACACCGACCTGTCCCGGAGCAGAAGCTTTGGAAGCAGCGCCGAAGGTGAGAGCGGAGCCAAATGTCTCACCTGTCAGGCGACTTACAACGCCTGTTCCTGCCATGGACATGGTAATGATTGGGCGGTCTGCATATTTCTCAGACATTTCCAGAGTAGCAGAGAGGAGCGTAAGAACATCCTGTTTGCAGGTCGGCATAACAGCCATTTTGGGAATATCAGCACCGAAATCCTGCATCATACGAAGACGTCTGATAATCTCCTCCTTCTCAGGAGTCTTAAAGAAATCATGGTTGGAAGCAATTACCTTCACACCTGCCTTATGAGCAGCGTCAATGATCGTTTTTACAACATCATCGCCTGTAAATGCTTCTACATCGATTAAATCTACATAACCGCTCTGAGCAGCCGCGATATTTAAAGCAGCGTAATCACTTACAGAAATCTCTTTTTCCCCGCCCTCTTTGGAAGTACGGAATGTAAGGAGAACAGGGATATCTTTTAAGACTTCCTGAAGCTCTTTTGCGGTTTCTAATACTTTTTCAGTAGCAAAGACATCATCGAACCAGTCAACACGCCACTCAACCACATCAACCGGAAGAGAAGTGATTTTTTTAGCTTCTTCGAGAATGTCTGTTTTTGTTTTTCCAACGATCGGAACGCAGATTTTAGGTCTGCCTTCACCGATCACAGTGTTTTTTACCTGAACAGTGTTCATTTTCTTATCCTCATATTTCTTATCATATTAAGAATAACCGGGGTATCAGTCATCATAGGAGATGTGAAGAATCTCTTTCACCTGTGCCAAACTCGAAAGCAAGGTAAGCGTAGTCATACCCGAGTTTTGCAAAAGCCTCATTCTGCATTGCAGGAGAGCTGGGTGTAGGATCGGGTAAGCCATCAGACCGATTAATTCAGTATGTCCGGTAATTCTTTCAGCCATTATAATATCCCCTTTCGTATTTTGTTGTAAAGATTTTTATTGAAGGTATCCCATCTGAGTCAGCGTATTAAGGATATTTCTTCCTTCCGGAGTTCCATCGATGATCCTTTGTGCCCATAGGCACCATAACAATACGGTTTTTGATAGCCATATTTTTTACGTTCAGAGGTGAAAAAATATGCTGATAAGTGCTTTTCATTATGTTTTTCCTTTAAATAGGAAGAAATGCTCAAAAAAACAGAATTCGGAGAAACCTGACATAATTTTCTGCTATTTTTTTAACGAAAATGGCAAATAAATGTTGAAATTTTTTGCCAGAAAAGGTAAAATTAAAATCGGCTAAATTTTTGGGTTAACTTTTAAATATTCTCATAAAGATGGAGGGCAAACAAGAATGAGTAATGCAACACAAAGCTTAGCAGGCACAAGAATTACTTCTTTGCTTGACGCAAACAGTTTTGTCGAAATCGGACAGGGTGTAACAGCCAGATCCACAGATTTCAACATGACTGCAAACAAGGCACCATCTGACGGTGTTATCACCGGATATGGTGTGATCGATGACAAACTGGTTTATGTATACAGCCAGGATGCATCTGTATTAAACGGTACTGTTGGTGAAATGCATGCAAAGAAGATCACAAGACTTTATGATCTTGCCATGAAAACAGGCGCTCCGGTTATCGGACTTGTTGACTGTGCAGGTATCCGTCTTCAGGAAGCAACAGATGCACTGGAAGCTTTCGGACAGATCTATCTGAAACAGACACTGGCATCCGGTGTGATCCCGCAGATCACAGCAATCTTCGGAACATGCGGCGGTGGTATGGCAGTTATCCCGTCTCTGACAGATTTCACATTCATGGAATCCAAAAAAGGAAAAATGTTCGTCAACACACCAAACGCACTGGAAGGAAACAACACAGACAAATGCGACACAGCAGCAGCTGATTTCCAGAGCAAAGAGACAGGTGTGATCGATGGCGTTGGTACAGAGGATGAGATTCTTGGCCAGATCCGTTCCTTAGTATCACTTCTTCCTTCTAATAATGAAGACACAGACAATTACACAGAGTGTACAGATGATCTGAACCGCGTATGCGCAGATCTTGCAAATTGTGCAGGTGACACAGCAATCGCACTTTCCCAGATCGCTGACAACGGTGAATTCTTCGAGACAAAAGCAGACTATGCAAAAGACATGGTTACAGGCTTTATCCGTTTAAACGGCGCTACAGTAGGTGCTGTTGCAAACAGAAGCGAAGTATATGACGCAGAAGGCAAGAAAACAGAAACATTTGACGGAAGCATCTCTGCAAGAGGCGCAAGAAAAGCAGCAGATTTCGTGAAATTCTGCGACGCTTTTGATATTCCGGTACTTACACTTACAAACGCAACAGGCTTCATGGCAACCTTATGCAGCGAGAAGATGATGGCGAAATCCGTAGGTGAACTGGTAGCTGCATTCGCAGATGCAACTGTTCCGAAGGTAAACGTGATCATCGGCAAAGCTTACGGTACAGCTTACGTGGCAATGAACAGCAAGTCTATCGGTGCAGACCTTGTATATGCATGGGATAACGCAGAGATCGGTATGATGGATGCTTCCCTGGCAGCCAAGATCATGTATGCAGATGCAGATGCTGCTGAACTGAATGAAAAAGCTGCTCAGTACAGAGAGCTTCAGAATGGTGTTGCTTCCGCAGCAGCAAGAGGCTATGTTGACACTGTGATCAGCCCGGCTGACACAAGAAAATATGTAATCGGTGCATTTGAGATGCTGTTCACAAAGAGAGAAGATCGTCCGTCTAAGAAACATGGAACGGTCTAAGCGGGGTGACGCATATGAAAATGATCAAAAAAATAACTTCTGTATTCATGACATTTCTCGTAATGGCTGCGCTGGTGATCGGCAGCACCTCTGCGGTATTTGCCGCTGATAAGGTTGATGATACTGTTAAGTCCACACTGGTAACTACAGCAGAGGGACTGACAGATGCCATTGTCCAGCTTAAAGATAAAGAAATCGAGAATTACATGAGTTCAGGAGATGACTTTACAACAAGTGCCATGCAGTCCTGGCAGACATCCAAGGATGAACTTGGCGCAAAGAAGGACAGCAATGGTGAAACTACTGTAACTTTCAAAGATGATCAGTACACAGTTACTGTTCCTCTTAAATTTGAGAAAGCAGATGCAAACTTTGTATATGTCTTTGACTCACAGGGAACACCGACTTCCATGTCTGTAGATGTACAGTATGGTATGGGCAAGACTCTTCAGAGAGCAGGTCTTAATACTTTGATGGGTATTGGAACTGTATTCGTAATGCTGATTTTATTAAGCCTTCTGATCTCTCTGTTCAGATTCATTCCGAATCCGGAAGCAAAGAAAGCAGCAGAAGCAAAAGCAGCCAAAGCTGCAAAAGAGGCAGAGGCAGCAGCAATCGCAGCAGCACCTGCACAGGCAGAAGAGAACCTTGCAGATGACGGAGAACTGGTAGCTGTTATCGCAGCAGCAATCGCAGCAGCAGAGGGAACTACAACAGACGGATTCGTCGTTCGCTCTATCCGCAAAGTAAAAAGAAATAGAAGATAATTGTCATTTATTTAGGAGGATTTTAAAATGAAAAGCTATACAATTACAGTAAACGGTACAGCATATGAAGTAACTGTTGAAGAAACAGGAAGCGTATCCGCACCTGCAGCAGCTCCGAAAGCAGCACCTAAGGCTGCACCTGCAGCAGCTCCGAAAGCAGCAGCTCCTGCAGCAGGCACCGGCGCAGTGAAAGTAACTGCTTCCGTACCTGGCAAAGTTGTCAAAGTAGCAGCAAGCGTTGGACAGGCAGTAAAAGCCGGAGATAGCGTAGTTATTCTTGAATCCATGAAAATGGAAATCCCTGTAGTAGCTCCTCAGGATGGTACTATCGCAAGCATTGATGTTGCAGAAGGTGCCTCTGTAGAAAACGGAGATACTTTAGCAACAATGAACTAAGACGGGAGGTAGTCAAATGTCTTATGTAACAGAAACATTGTCCAACCTGATTCATCAGACAGCATTCTTTAATCTGACATGGGGCAATTACCTGATGATCGCAGTAGCCTGCGTATTCCTTTACCTTGCTATCAAGAAGGGATTCGAGCCGCTTCTGCTTGTTCCTATCGCATTCGGTATGCTGCTTGTAAATATCTATCCGGACATTATGGCAAACCCGGAAGATATGTCCAATGGTGTAGGTGGACTTCTTCATTATTTCTACATCCTTGATGAGTGGAGTATCTTACCATCCCTGATCTTCATGGGTGTAGGTGCCATGACAGACTTCGGTCCGCTTATCGCAAACCCGATCAGCTTCCTGATGGGTGCTGCTGCACAGCTTGGTATCTATGCAGCTTACTTCCTTGCAATCTTCCTCGGATTCAACGGAAAAGCAGCAGCAGCTATCTCCATCATCGGTGGTGCTGACGGTCCGACTTCCATTTTCCTTGCAGGTAAACTTGGACAGTCTGCACTGATGGGACCGATTGCAGTGGCAGCATATTCCTATATGTCACTGGTTCCGATCATCCAGCCGCCTATCATGAAACTCTGCACAACAGAGAAAGAACGTAAGATCAAAATGGATCAGCTTCGCCCGGTTTCCAAACTGGAGAAGATCCTGTTCCCGATCGTTATCACAATCGTTGTCTGCCTGATTTTGCCTACAACAGCTCCGCTGGTTGGTATGCTCATGCTTGGTAACCTGTTCAGAGAGTGCGGTGTTGTAAAACAGCTGACAGAAACAGCTTCCAATGCCCTGATGTATATCGTAGTTATCCTTCTGGGTACATCCGTAGGTGCTTCCACAAGTGCAGAAGCATTCTTAAACGCAGATACTCTGAAGATCGTAGTTTTAGGTCTTGTTGCATTCGCAATCGGTACATTCGGCGGATGTATGCTTGGTAAACTGCTCTGCAAACTGACTCATGGAAAGATCAACCCGCTGATCGGTTCCGCAGGTGTATCCGCAGTACCTATGGCAGCCCGTGTATCCCAGAAAGTGGGTGCAGAGGCAGATCCTACAAACTTCCTTCTGATGCACGCAATGGGTCCGAACGTTGCCGGTGTTATCGGTACAGCCGTAGCAGCCGGAACATTCATGGCTATTTTCGGTGTATAATTGAATGAAATGAGTTCCCTGCTTTTATTGCGGATGCAATAAGCAGTGGAACAGCTATTCGATATAGAGCCACAGGGTATGACAACTGTCTGAACCCTGAAGTAATATTGGCTGAGTTATTGAGAACAAAATGATCAGTAACGAACAAACTATAAAGGAGATTTAATAATGGCAGAATTAGAGAAAAAACCTGTTAAAATTGTGGAAACCATTCTCCGTGATGCTCATCAGTCCCAGATCGCAACACGTATGACCACAGAACAGATGCTTCCGATCGTAGATAAACTTGATAAAGTCGGCTATCACGCAGTAGAGTGCTGGGGTGGTGCAACCTTCGATGCATCCCTTCGTTTCCTTCATGAAGATCCATGGGAAAGACTTCGTAAATTACGTGACGGCTTCAAGAACACAAAACTTCAGATGCTTTTCCGTGGACAGAACATCCTTGGATACCGTCCATACGCAGATGACGTTGTAGAATACTTCGTACAGAAATCAGCTGCAAACGGAATCGACATCATCCGTATTTTTGACTGTCTCAATGACCTTCGTAACCTTCAGACAGCTGTAAGCGCTGCAAACAAAGAGAAGGCTCATGCACAGGTAGCTCTTTCCTATACATTAGGAGATGCTTACACAATGGAATACTGGACAGACATTGCAAAACGTATCGAAGATATGGGCGCTGATTCCATCTGTATCAAAGATATGGCAGGTCTTCTCCTTCCAAACAAAGCTACAGAGCTTGTTACAGCATTAAAAGAAACAGTTAAGATCCCGATCGACCTTCATACACATTACACCTCAGGTGTAGCTTCCATGACTTACTTAAAAGCTGTAGAAGCAGGTGTGGATATCATCGATACAGCAATGTCTCCATTTGCACTGGGAACATCCCAGCCTGCAACAGAGGTTATGGTTGAGACATTCAAGGATACACCATACGACACAGGATTTGATCAGAAGCTTCTCTCCGAGATCGCTGACTACTTCCGTCCGATCCGTGACGAAGCTCTTGACAGCGGACTGCTCAATCCGAAGAACCTTGGTGTTAACATCAAAACTTTACTGTACCAGGTACCGGGCGGTATGCTCTCTAACCTGACTTCCCAGCTGAAAGAACAGCACGCAGAAGACAAATTCTACGATGTTCTTGAGGAAGTTCCGCGTGTACGTAAAGACCTTGGTGAACCGCCACTTGTTACTCCGTCTTCACAGATCGTTGGTACACAGGCTGTATTCAACGTACTTATGGGCGAGAGATACAAAATGGTTACAAAAGAAACAAAAGATATCCTGTTAGGAAAATACGGCGCAACTGTAAAACCGTTTAATCCGGAAGTACAGAAGAAGTGTATCGGCGATGAGAAACCGATCACATGCCGTCCTGCAGACCTTCTTGACAACGAGCTTGAGAAACTTGAGAGCGAAATGGCTCAGTACAAGGAACAGGATGAAGACGTATTAACATACGCACTGTTCCCACAGGTAGCTATGGACTTCTTCAAATACCGTCAGGCTCAGAAAACAAAAGTTGACGAGAAAGCAGCTGACAAAAAGAACGGAGCATATCCTGTATAATTGATCAGTAATTAAATATGTCCAAACGAAAAAAGGAGCTTGCGTAAGCAGGCTCTTTTGCGTTATTATGAAAGAATATGATACCCGGGAATATAATGTGCCAATGGGTATATGATGCCAGTGGTACATATCTATATTGATCGTAGCGAAGCGGAGACGTGGAACCATGATGAAATAGACAATCTGCAGGGTAAAATAAATACAGGAGAATATTCCATGAGCAAAGTTATAATAATCGGCGGCGGAGCCGCCGGAATGATGGCAGGGGTTTTTGCAGCCCGTAACCATCATGAAGTTCACATATTAGAGAAGAACGAGAAACTGGGAAAGAAAGTATTCATCACAGGAAAAGGCAGATGCAATGTGACAAATGCCTGCGACACAGAAGAACTCTTTCCTGCAATGATGAGCAATCCCAAGTTCCTCTACAGCAGTTTCTATTCATTTACCCCTCAGGATGTAATGGAGTTCTTTGAGAAAGCAGGTGTCCCTCTGAAGGTAGAGCGTGGAAACAGAGTATTTCCACAGTCTGACCATTCTTCAGACATCATCCGCGCACTGGAACGGGAACTGAAGAAAGCAGGCGCGAATATCCATCTTCACGCTGCCGTACAGGAAATTGTAAAGAAACCTGTAACGGAATCTGTAACAGATTCCGTAAATACCCTTGAATCAGAAGCCGCATTAACAGAATCAGGATCTGATGCAGGAAAAGGCAGAAAAGGAAAAAAATCATCTGACATACAGCAGGAGAAGATTACAGGAGTCATCCTCACAGATGGTACCTTCATGGAAGGCGATACAGTCATCGTAGCCACAGGTGGATTCTCTTATCAGAGTACAGGCTCCACAGGTGACGGATACCGCTTCGCAAGAGAACTGGGACTGAAAGTCACAGACATTGCTCCTTCCCTTGTCCCATTAAAGACAAAAGAAGACTATATCCCTAAGCTTCAGGGACTTTCCCTTAAGAACACAGGCCTTACCATAAAGAATGGAAAGAAAGTACTCTACGAGGATTTTGGAGAGATGATGTTCACCCATTTCGGAGTCACAGGTCCAATGATCCTCTCCGCCAGTGCCCACATCGGTTCAAAACTGGCAAAAGCACCAAACGGCGAACTGTCCGCATATCTGGATCTGAAGCCTGCACTCACCAGAGAACAACTGGATGCCAGAATTCTCCGTGAATTTGAAGCAGGACCAAACAAACAGTTTAAGAACGTGATCGGCGTACTTTTCCCGTCATCCCTGACTCCGGTAATGCTGGAACTGGGTGGGATCCCCGCAGATAAGAAAATCCACGACATTTCCAGAGAAGAACGTCAGCATTTCATTGACCTTATCAAAGCATTCCCGTTTACCATCACAGGAATGGGCGAGTTCAAAGAAGCCATCATCACCAGAGGCGGCATCTCTGTCAAAGAGATCAACCCTGGAACAATGGAATCAAAAAAAATCTCAGGTCTTTACTTCGCAGGCGAAGTGCTGGATCTGGACGCAGTGACAGGTGGATATAACTTACAGATCGCTTGGTCTACCGCATATCTGGCGGCGCAGGCCATACAGTAAGCAAATTATATCTATGATATGATTCGACTATACGTTATTAAATAATAGAAACAGGAGGAATCACAAAAATGGGATGTAACATAGCCATCGACGGACCTGCAGGAGCAGGAAAGAGCACCATCGCAAAGAAAGTAGCGAAAGAATTATCATTTATCTATGTAGATACAGGAGCCATGTACAGGGCAATGGCTTTATATCTTCTGAACCATGGCGTAAACGGAGAAAATCAGGAAGAGATCGAGGCTGTATGTTCCGGCGCTGACATCTCCATCGAATACAAAAACGGAGAACAGATTGTCATCCTCAATGGTGAGAACGTAAACGCTATGATCCGCACCGAACAGGTAGGAAACATGGCATCCAAAAGCTCCGCAAACCCGAAAGTCAGAGCCCACCTTCTGAAACTCCAGAGAACTCTGGCAGAGAAAAACGACGTAGTCATGGATGGCAGAGACATCGGCACAACTATCCTTCCAAATGCAGAAGTAAAGATCTACCTCACAGCAAGCCCAGATACCAGAGCAAAGAGAAGAGCCCTCGAATATGAACAGAAAGGCGAACCCTTCGACCTGGATCAGATCCGAAAAGACATCATCGAGCGCGACCGGCGAGACATGAACCGCGAAATCTCCCCTCTGAAACAGGCAGACGACGCAGCGCTTGTAGATTCCTCGGAAATGGGAATTGATGATGTTGTAAATGCTATTCTTGATGTGTATAATAAGAAGGTACAGAAATAACGGTCAGGCGGACAGATTATCTGTTTCAGACTATGCTATTTGCCCATGATCAAATAACTGCCTCTAGTACAGCGAAAATTAAGTTTCTGCTATATTGACGCAGGATGATTTCTTCAGCTGCAAGGCGGAGGAATGAGGCG